>Ga0182738_1002300_pt1 | contig 22859 bp, 22 predicted proteins | sample eDN5th30CBELigMG_FD_128876 | JGI IMG/M metagenome (GOLD analysis project Ga0182738, IMG submission 128876) | Enriched Miracle-Growth compost microbial communities from Emeryville, California, USA - eDNA 5th pass 30_C BE-Lig MG (version 2)... ...
CGTCCCGACACCGCGCCCGAGACGCTGACTGCCCTCGGCGACGCCTTCGCCCAGAGCTGGAGCGTCAACGGCGGGCTCAACCGCGAGGAGCTCGAGTACACGGTCGACTGGCTCTATTCCACGCCGGACTTCGCCGACCTTATGCGGCTTGAGCTGGCGGACTGGGTCGATTTCAGCCTGATCGACGACGTGCTCGCCGATATCGGCGCCGCCGAGGGCACCGACCAGCCGGTCCGCTGAGCCAACCCGATGGACCACCAGGTGACGATGCCGCGCGCAGGCGAGAAGATTCTGCTCGACCACGTCGCGGTGTCGTTCCGGCGGCCGCGGTCCAAGACGAGCGTCGAAGCGGTGGGAGACGTCAGCCTTCGGGTGGACGACCAGCGTTTCGTCGCCCTCGTCGGGCCCTCCGGCTGCGGCAAGACCACCCTGCTCCGGGTGGTGAACGGGCTGGTGAAGCCCGACCGCGGCCGGGTTCTGGTCTCCGGCAAGCCGCCCCGCCCGGGACCGGAAATGGCGTTCGTCTTCCAGTCGTTCCGGCTGATCCCGTGGACGACGGTGCGCGCCAACGTCGCCTTCCCGATGCAGATGGCGGGCATGGGACGCGCGGAGCGGACCGAGCGCGCGAACCGCTATCTCGAGCTGGTGGGCCTGTCGCGGTTCGCCGAGGCCTATCCGGGCGAGCTCTCGGGCGGCATGAAGCAGCGCGTCGCGCTCGCCCGGGCGCTCGCCGCCGAGCCCGACATCCTGCTCATGGACGAGCCGTTCGCCTCCATCGATGCGCAGACGCGCGAATTGATGCAGGTGGAGCTGACGCGGCTGTGGAGCCTGCGCCGCTCGGTGGTGCTGTTCGTCACCCACAGCGTCGACGAGGCGATCTTCCTCGCCGACGAGATCGTGCTGATGAGCCCGCGACCGGGCAGGATTCTCGAGGTGATCGAGGTCGGCCTGCCGCGGCCCCGCTGGGAATACGACGTGCGCAGCGAACCACGCTTCATCGAGCTGCGCAGCTATCTTTGGAACCGCATCCGGAGTCTGGTGACCTCCGATCCGACGTCGGACTTCTACGGCCGAGGCGACGGCGCGCTGCTGACCACCGCCGCCGCGGGCTGAGCGGCCACCCCTGTGCCTCTCACATTGCAGGGGAGAACGCCGTAAGAACACTTGCGGCGACCGCCACCGCCGTATATCCCTGCCGCCCTGGCCCAGGGCGAGTTGCCGTCGCGCGCTCGCCGGTCCCACGGGGGAAGGGATCGCATGAGCGCCGAGACCATGATCACGACGCGCGGCCTGCGCCTGACCTTCACGGGTCGCACAGGGACCGTCGAGGCCGTGAAGGGCATCGACCTCGACGTCCATAAGGGCGAGATCTTCGGCTTTCTCGGCCCGAACGGGGCCGGCAAGACCACCACGCTGCGCATGCTGGCGACGCTGCTGACGCCGACCGCCGGCACGGCGACGGTGGCGGGCGTCGACCTGCTCGCCGAGCCGGAAAAGGTGCGCGAGCGCATCGGCTATGTCGGGCAGAGCGGCGGCACGCAGCGCGAGATGCCGGGCCGGCAGGAGCTGATCCTGCAGGGCCGGTTCTACGGCATGAGCAAGCCCGACGCGACGCGGCGCGCCGACGAGCTGCTCGAGATATTCCGACTCTCCGACGCCGGGCGGCGCAAGGCGCGCACCTATTCGGGCGGCATGAAGCGCCGGCTCGACATCGCCATGGGCATGGTGCACCGGCCCCCGCTGCTGTTCCTCGACGAGCCGACCACCGGGCTCGATCCCCAGGCTCGCGCCTATATGTGGGACGAGATCCGCGCGGTGCGCGACCGCGGCACAACGATCTTCCTCACCACGCATTATCTCGAAGAGGCGGACGCGCTCTGCGACCGCATCGCCATCATCGACCACGGCCTCATCGTCGCGCTCGACACGCCCGAGGCGATGAAGCGCGAGATCGGCGGCGACGTCATCACCATCGAGACCGGCGGGGAGCCCGCGCCGGTGCTGGCGTTGCTGTCCGGCCAGCCGCGCGTGCGCGAGGCGCGGGACGAGGCCGGCGCGATCCGCGTCTATGTCGAGGCAGGGTCGGCGGCGCTGCCCGAGATCATCCGCCTGCTCGACGGCGCCGGCGTGCCGATCAAGACGATCGCCCTCGCCCGGCCCTCGCTCAACGACGTCTTCCTGCGCCAGACCGGGCGCTCGCTCCGCGACAACGCCGCCGCCTGACGGGAGCCCGAGATGCCGTTTCTCCGCGAAGTCTGGCTGGTTTATGTCCGCTCGATCTGGATCGGCATCCACAACCCGGTCTGGATCGGGGTCGGGCTCCTGCAGCCGATTCTCTATCTCGTCCTGTTCGCGCCCCTGCTCTCGGGCCTGTCTGGGATGCCGGGATTCGAGGGCGGCGCGCTCAACACGTTCCTGCCGGGGCTCCTGATCCTGCAGGCGATGTTCGGCTCGCTGTTCGTCGGCTTCGGCCTCTTGGGCGAGCTGCGCGAGGGCGTCGTCGAGCGGCTGCGGGTGACGCCGCTGAAGCGCCTCGCCCTCCTGATGGGGCGCGTCTTCGCCGACATCACCAATTTCCTGATGCAAAGCGTCATCCTGATCCTGCTCGCCCTGCCCTTCGGGCTCGACGTCGACGTGGTCGGGGTCATCCTCGTTCTGCTGCTGATGGTGCTGATCGGGCTCGGCGTGGCGCCGCTGTCCTATGCCGCGGCGCTGGCTCTGAAGAGCGAGGACGCCTTCGCGCCCGCCATCAACATGGTCGTGCTGCCGCTGATGCTGCTGTCGGGCGTGCTGCTGCCGATCGAGCTCGCGCCGGACTGGCTGCAGGTCGTCGCCCACGCGAACCCGCTCTATTACGCGGTCGAAGCGGCGCGGGCGCTGTTCAACGGCGATCTGGGCGATCCGAACGTCTATCTCGGCATCGGCATCTGGGCCGTTGTCGCAGCGCTGGCGCTCTGGCTCGGCTCGCGTTCCTTCGGCCGCGCGGTGGCCTGACGCCGGGACGCGGAGGGGTGAACGAGGTTGCCGGCGTCAGGCCGCGACCTTCTTCCCGTCCTCCACCATCCGCACCAGCTTGGCGAGGATGGTCGCCGCGCCGGAAAGCCGCTGCTCCGGCTTCGGCCAGTCGCGGCTGAGCACGATCTTCTGGTCGGGCCGGATCTTCGCAAGACTCCCCTGCTCGCCGATATAGCGGACGAGCCCGGCGGGATCGGCGAACACATTGTTGCGGAACGCGATCACCACGCCCTTCGGCCCGGCATCGATCTTCTCGACATTGGCGGTGCGGCACAGACCCTTGATGTAGACGATCTTGAGCAGCGCCTGGACCTCGTCCGGCAGCGGCCCGAACCTGTCGATCATCTCGGCGCCGAAGCCGTCGATCTCGGCGGGATCGGAGAGATCGCCGAGGCGGCGGTAAAGCTGCAGCCGCAGCTGCAGGTCGGGCACGTAGCCCTCCGGGATCATCACGGGCATGCCGAGCGTGATCTGCGGCGACCACTGCTCGTCGGCGCCCGCGTCCGCCGCCCCGCCCGACTTGAGGCTCGCGACAGCCTCCTCCAGCATCTGTTGGTAGAGCTCGAACCCGACCTCCTTGATGTGGCCGGACTGCTCCTCCCCGAGCAAATTGCCGGCGCCGCGGATGTCGAGGTCGTGGCTGGCGAGCTGGAAGCCCGCGCCGAGCGTGTCGAGCGACTGCAGCACGCGCAGCCGCCGCTCCGCCGTCTGCGTCAGCCGCCGCTCCGCCGGCACGGTGAACAGTGCATAGGCGCGCGTCTTCGAACGGCCGACCCGGCCCTTGAGCTGGTAGAGCTGGGCGAGGCCGAACATGTCGGCGCGGTGCACGATCAGCGTGTTCGCTGTCGGCACGTCGAGCCCGGATTCGACGATGGTGGTGGAGAGCAGCACGTCGTACTGGCCCTCGTAGAAGGCCGTCATGACCGCTTCGAGCTCGGTCGCGCCCATCTGGCCGTGCGCGATGCCGACCTTCACCTCGGGGACGACCTTCTCCAGGAACTCGCGGCGCTCGGCGAGGTCCGACACGCGCGGCACCACGTAGAAGGACTGCCCGCCGCGATAGCGCTCGCGCAGCAGCGCCTCGCGCACGATCAGCGGATCGAAGGGCGAGACGAAGGTGCGCACGGCAAGCCGGTCCACCGGCGGGGTCGCGATGAGGCTCAGCTCGCGCACGCCGGTGAGCGCGAGTTGCAGCGTGCGCGGGATCGGCGTCGCCGACAGCGTCAGCACGTGCACGTCGGCCTTCAGCTCCTTCAGCCGCTCCTTATGCTTGACGCCGAAATGCTGCTCCTCGTCGATGATGAGGAGCCCGAGGTCGCGGAACTCGACGCCCTTGGCGAGCAGCGCGTGGGTGCCCACCACGACGTCGATCGTGCCGTTCTTCAGCTCCTCCTTGACCTTCGTCATCTCCTTCGCCGGCACGAGGCGCGAGGCTTGGGCGAGGCGGACCGGGAGGCCGCGGAAGCGCTCGGCGAAGGTCTTGTAGTGCTGGCGCGCCAGCAGCGTCGTCGGCACCACGACAGCGACCTGACGGCCGGAGAGCGCGGCGATGAAGGCGGCGCGCAGGGCGACCTCGGTCTTGCCGAAGCCGACATCGCCGCAGACGAGCCGGTCCATCGGCCGGCCGGCCGAGAGGTCCTCGGCGACGGCGCCGATCGCGGTGAGCTGGTCCTCGGTCTCGGTATAGGGGAAGCGGGCGGCGAACTCGTCGTAGACGCCCTCGGGGGGCGCGAGCACCGGGGCAGTCTTCATCGCCCGGGCGGCGGCGGTCTTGATCAGCTCGTCCGCGATCTCGCGGATGCGCTTCTTCATCCGCGCCTTGCGCGCCTGCCAGGCGCCGCCGCCGAGCTTGTCGAGCTGCGCCTCGGTGCCCTCCCCGCCGTAGCGGGAGAGCAGCTCGATATTCTCGACCGGCAGGAACAGCTTGTCCCCGCCGGCATAGGCGAGCTCGACGCAGTCGTGCGGCGCGCCGGCGGCCTCGATGGTCCTGAGCCCGACGAAGCGGCCGATGCCGTGGTCGACGTGGACGACGAGGTCGCCTTCGGCGAGCGCAGAGGCCTCGGTCAGCACGTCGGCGCCGCGCTTGCGACGCTTCGCCCCGCGCACCAGCCGGTCGCCGAGCACGTCCTGCTCGGAGAGCACGGCGAGGCCGGGCAGCTCGAACCCGGTCTCGACGCCGAGCACGGTGAGGCCGAGAATGCCGGGCTTCAGCGCCCGCGCTGCCGCCTCGTTCTCGGCTGGCGCAAGGGCCTGGATGCCGTGATCGCCGAGCACCTGGGCGAGCCGCTCGCGCGAGCCCTCGCTCCAGCACGCGAGCACGGTGGACTGGTCCGCCTCGGCGAGCGCCCGCACATGCGCGGCGACGGCGTCGAACACGTTGACGTCGCCGGCGGTGCGCTCGGCCGCGAAGGTGCGGCCCTGGCGGCCGCCGAACTCCACGATCGCCGTTGTGCCCGCTTGCGGCACGCTGAACGGCGAGAGGCGGACGACAGACGCGACGGCCAGCCGCTCCGCCCACTCACCCTCGGTGAGGTAGAGCGCCTCGGGCTCGACGGGCTTGTAGGGGGCCCCGCCGGTGTCCTGGCCGATCGCCTGCCGCCGCGCCTCGTAATGGTCGCGGATCTGGTCGAGCCGTTCCGCCACCGCCTCTGCGACCAGCGGGTCGAGCACGATGGGCGCGCCCGGCAGATAGTCGAACAGCGTCTCGAGCCGCTCGTGGAACAGCGGCAGCCAATGCTCGACGCCGGCATAGCGCCGGCCCTCGCTCACGGCCTGGTAGAGCGGGTCGTCCTTGGTAGCGGCGCCGAAGCGGCTGAGATAGGCCTGCCGGAAGCGGCGGATCGCGTCGGGCGTCAGCACCACCTCGCTCATCGGCGCGAGGTCGAGGCCCTGGAGCTGTCCGGTGGTGCGCTGCGTCTCCGCATCGAAGCTGCGGATCGATTCCAGCGTGTCACCGAAGAAGTCGAGCCGCACCGGCGCCTCGGTGCCCGGCGCATAGAGGTCGACGATGCCGCCGCGCACCGCGTAGTCGCCGGGCTCGCGCACGGTCGAGGTGCGGGAGAAGCCGTTGTCCTCGAGCCAGCGCACGAGCTTGTCGGTGTCGATGCGATTGCCCGGCCGCGCGCCCCAGGCCTCGCCCGATATCCTGTCCCGCGCCACCGTGCGCTGCACGGCGGCGTTCACCGTGGTCAGCACCACGGCGGGCCGGTCCTTCCCCGCGGCGAGGCGGGCGAGCGTCGCGATGCGTTGGGCCACGACCTCCGAGTGCGGCGAGACGCGGTCATAGGGCACGCAGTCCCAGGCCGGGAACACCAGCACCTCGGCGCCGGGCGCGGCGAAGCCGAGCGCCTGCTCGATGGCCGCGAGGCGCTGGCCGTCGCGCGCGACGTAGAGGACGGGTCCGTCCTTGGCGTCGCGCGTCTCCAGCACGCGCGCGAGCGCGAAGGCCTCCGCCCCGTCCGGCACGCCGGAGACGAGGATGTCGGTGAATTCTTCGAGGGCGGAGGGGAGGTCGAGCGGCATCAGAGAAGCGGGTTGGAATGGGCGAAGGTGACGAGACGGCGGAGCACCTGGGTGTCGTAGGCCGCAGGGATCGGCTCCTGCCCGGTGATCCAGGGGAAGAGGTCGGTCTCGGGCGCCTCCATGAGGCGCTCGAAAACGTCGAGCTCCGCCGGGGTCAGCGTCTCGATCTCGGCCTCGGCGAAGCGGCCGACGAGGAGGTCGAGCTCGCGCGTGCCGCGATGCCAGGCGCGGTAGAGAACGCGGCGACGGCGGGTGTCGAGCCCGTCGCTCGTGCGGGAAATGCCGGTCATGGCGGAAGCTCGCTTGGGGGTGAACGAGCCCTATTTAGGCGCTGCGGCCGGCCCTGTCAGCCGCCGTCAGGCATAGAGATCGTCGAGCCCGCCCCCCAGGGCGTCGGCGATAGCCTTCGTGGTTCCGATGCTCGGCTCCTCGCCGGCTTCGACGCGGGCGAGCCCGTCCGGATCGAGCCCGGCCTTGGCCGCGAGATCGGCGAGCGCGAGACCGCGATGCTCGCGCCAGACGCTGACGGGGTTCTCGCCGTCGAGCAGGCGATAGACCATCGCGGCCGGCAGCATCTCCTCCTCGCCGGCGGCGAGCTTTTCCTTGATGCGGTCATAGGCGGCTTCTGATGCCGCGTTGTCGATCCGGTCGAGCAGCGCTTCGTACTCGCGCTCGGGGATCACGACCAGGCGCTCGCCGCTCTCCGTCTCGATGACCTGACTTCCCATGACCCTCGTCCGGCGCTCAATATGCGCTGCCGCGCGGCGCGACTTCGATGATGGCGACGATCTCGTGCCCTCGGAAAATACCACCGCGCCAGTCGCCGATGCACAGCCGAAGATAGCCGGGTTCTCCCTTGAGCGCCTTCACATTGTTTCGAAGGCTTTCGGGATCGGTGGCATACTGCTCGATCATTGGACACGATGAGCCGTCGCGTGTCGGTGGGCATGCGGCGCAGTGCCCCGCGCGCCTCCTTCGTGTAGGTGATCTCTCGCACGCAGCGAATCTAGCACGACGAGCCCCGACGACCAGCCCGAGATGCGTCCCCCCCTCCTCGAGCCGCTGTTCCGCCCCGTCACGAGCCTCCCCGGCGTCGGGCCGAAGCTCGCGCCGCTGTTCGACCGGCTGGTCGCGCCGGCAGGGCGCCATGCGCGGGTGCTCGACCTGCTGCTCCACCTGCCGAGCGGCCTCATCGACCGGCGCCGGCGCGAGCTCGTCATGGATGCCCCGGAGGGCGCGATCGTCACGCTGGAGGTCCGGGTCGACCGTCATCGCCCCGGTACCGGGCGCGCGCCGACGCGCGTTTTCGTCCAGGACGAAAGCGGCGAGCTTGCGCTGGTGTTCTTCCGCGCCCAGAAGCAGTGGTTGGAGAAGCTGCTGCCTGTGGGGGCCAAGCGCTTCGTCAGCGGTCGCGTCGAGTGGTGGAACGGGGCGCCGCAGATGACCCACCCCGACCACATCGTCCCGCCGGAGGATTTCGCCAGCCTGCCGCTCGTAGAGCCTGTCTATCCGCTGACCGAAGGCCTGTCGCCGAAAGTGCTGCGCAAAGCCATCCTCGCCGCGCTCGATCTCGTGCCGAGGACGTTCCCCGAATGGCTCGATCCGGCGCTGAAGGCGCAACGCGGCTGGGCGGATTTCCGTGATGCGCTCGGCAGCGTGCACAAGCCAGAGGCGCCGGGCGACCTCGAGCCGACCTCCCCCGCGATGAGCCGGCTCGCCTATGACGAAGTGCTGGCCGGCCAGCTCGCGCTCGCCATGCTGCGCACGCGCCTGAGACGCCGCGCCGGCACGGCGCGGACGATGACGGGCGAGCGCCGCGAGAAGATCGTCGCCGCCCTGCCCTTCGCCCTCACGGGCGCGCAGACCCGCGCCCTCCAGGACATCGCGGCGGACATGGCCGCGCCGCACCGGATGATCCGCCTCCTTCAGGGCGATGTCGGCTCGGGCAAGACTGTCGTCGCCCTCCTCGCCATCGCCGGCGCGGTTGAGGCGGGCGGGCAGGCGGCGCTGATGGCGCCGACCGAGTTGCTCGCCCGCCAGCACTACGCCACGATCGCGCCGCTCGCCCAGGCCGCCGGCCTTCGCGTCGCGGTGCTTACCGGTCGCGACAAGGGCAAGGGGCGCGACCAGCTCGTCCGAGCCATCGCGAGCGGGTACCTCCACATCGTCGTCGGCACGCACGCCCTGTTCCAGGAGGACGTCGCCTTCCAGGACCTCGCGCTCGCCGTCGTCGACGAGCAGCACCGCTTCGGCGTCCACCAGCGGCTCGCGCTCGCCGACAAGGGCCGCGGCGCCGACCTTCTGGTGATGACCGCGACGCCCATTCCCCGCACCCTACTGCTGACGTTGTTCGGCGACATGGACGTCTCCAAGCTCGACGAGAAGCCGGCGGGCCGGAAGCCGATCGACACCCGGACGGTGCCGATGGAGCGCATGGACGAGGTGGTCGCCCGGCTCGGCGAGGCGATGCGCGGCGGGGCCAAGGCCTACTGGATCTGCCCGCTCGTGGAGGAATCCGAAGCCAGCGACCTCGCCGCCGCGACCGACCGCTTCGAGCACCTCACCCGCGCCTTTCCCGGCAAGGTGGGCCTCGTTCACGGCCGCATGGCCCCGGCCGAGAAGGACGCGGCGATGGCGGCCTTCCAGCGCGGCGACACGCGGCTCCTCGTCGCCACGACCGTGATCGAGGTCGGCGTCGACGTGCCGGACGCCACCATCATGGCGATCGAGCACGCCGAGCGCTTCGGTCTCGCCCAGCTCCACCAGCTCCGCGGCCGCGTGGGACGCGGTGCCGCGCAATCGACCTGCCTGCTGCTGTTCCGCGGCCCGCTCGGTGACACCGCGAAGGCGCGGCTCGCCATCCTGCGGGAGACCGAGGACGGGTTCCGCATCGCCGAGGAAGACCTGCGCCTCAGGGGCGGCGGAGAGGTGCTCGGCAGCCGGCAGAGCGGGATGCAGGGCTTCCGCATCGCGCGGGCGGAACTGCACGGCGGCCTCATCGAGACGGCGCGGGACGACGCGCGCCTCGTGCTGGACCGCGATGCCGCACTCGCCACGCCGCGCGGGGAGGCGCTGCGGCTGCTGCTCTACCTGTTCGGCCGCGACGAGGCGGCGCCGACGCTGCGTGCGGGCTGAAAATGGGGCCCGGTGTTGCGCGCCGGCGCTAGCGTCCCTGACGCTGCCGGGCTTGGATCGAAGAGCCCGATTCGCGCCTGGAAAGGTCCATGGCCGTCCTCACGATAAACCTCCCGCCGCGCCGGCCGGAACAGGTCCGCCTCGTCGCGGGCTGGGTCGCCGGCGCCGTGGTGATGCTGTGCCTTGCCGTGGTCGCGGTCGAATACGGCCCGGGAGCGGCGCCGGGCAACGCCAGCGCGGTATCCCCGACCGGCACCTGGGACGCGATCGGCACGATGAACCGCACCGACCTCGCCGCCCCCGGCGCGGGCGCCGTCTCCGCCGACCTCATTGCCGAACTCGAGGCGCTGTCGATCCGCTCCGAGGCGCTGTTCGCCGAAAACGCGGCGCTGCGCGACCGCGTCGCCGCGCTCGAGGCCACACTCGCGCGGCTTGCCGACGCCCTGCCCGTGGACGACCCGATCGCCGCCGTGCTCGCCCCGCCCGATCCCGAGCCGCCCGCCACGGAAGCGGCGCCCTAGACCCGATCTCACGGATCCCAAACCACCCACTCGGGCGGATGCGGGTATCCAAAAGGCCCGATTTCCGGGCGCTGCCGGGTCCCCGCCTGCGGGGACGAGCGGATTTTCCGGACCTGCCGAGCGAAGGAACAAGGCCGAAGCGCGGGGCGCAGTGTCTGCGCGCCCTGCGCCGCTCGAACGTCACGCCGCCTTGGTGGCCCGGAACCCCGCCTCGAGCTTGTCCTTGTCGAGGTTGCGGCCGATGAACACTAACCGGCTCCAGCGCGCCTCGCCCGGCTTCCACTCGCGCTGGAAGTCCCCTTCCATGATCATGTGCACGCCCTGCACGACATAGCGCCGCGGCTCGCCCTTGAAGGCGAGGATGCCCTTCATCCTCAGAATGTTGGGCCCGTCCTGCTGCATCGTGTCCTGCAGCCAGCGCGAGAAGCGCTGCAGGTCGAGATCGGTGGCCGAGAGCGAGATGCTCTCGATCCCGTCCTCTCGCGGGGGCGGCGCGTGGACATGGTCGTGATCGTGATCATGATCGTGATGATCGTGGTCGTGGTGATCATGATCATGGTCATGATCGTGGTGCTCGTGGTCGTGCTCGGCTTCGTCCAGGAATTTCGGATCGATGCTGAGGATGCGGCCGAGGTCGAAGGCGCCGCGGTCGAGAACCGCGGACAGGTCGATGCCGCAGCGCTCGGTGCGGTGGATCACGGCATAGGGGTTGATGCGGCGGATCGTTGCCTCGACGGTCTTCAGTTCGACCGGCGCCACGAGATCGACCTTGTTGAGCAGGACCACGTCCGCGAACGCCACCTGATCCTCGGCCTCGGTGGAGTCCTCGAGCCGCTGCAGGAAGTGCTTGGCGTCGACCACGGTGACCACCGCATCGAGCTTGGTGAGCTTCTTGACGTCCTCGTCCATGAAGAAGGTCTGCGCGACGGGCGCCGGATCGGCGAGCCCCGTCGTCTCGACGATGATCGCGTCATAAGCTCCCGCGCGCTTGGCGAGTCCCTCGACGACGCGAATGAGGTCGCCGCGCACGGTGCAGCAGATGCAGCCGTTGTTCATCTCGTAGACTTCCTCGTCCGATTCCACGAGGAGGTCCGTGTCGATGCCGATCTCGCCGAACTCGTTGACGATCACAGCGTATCTCTTGCCGTGATCCTCGGTGAGGATGCGGTTCAGCAGCGTGGTCTTGCCGGCGCCGAGATAGCCGGTCAGCACGGTGACAGGGGTTTCCGAACCCGCGGCCATGGTCTTGTCTCCGAAACGCGAATGGTCCTGTCTAGCACGGCCGCCGCGGGCCGTCAGACAGCGGAATGGGATGGACTGAGCGCCGCGCGCGCCGTGGCTTCGAGCTCGGCCACGAGGCTGCGCTCGAGCCCCAGCCGCGTGGCGAGCCGGTCGAGATAGGCCCGCTCCTCCAGGCCCTCGGGATCCACCGCGATCAGCGAGGCGGCGTAGATTTCCACTGCGGCCTCCCGCGTCGTCGCGGGGGCGGCCACCTTCTCGATGTCGAGCGGGGCGCGCAGCTCGTCGACGACGAAGGCCTTCTCCTCGGCGCCCAGATCGTAGCTGTCGAGCTTGCCGAAGATGCGGCGCTGCTCCTCGGGGTCGATATGACCGTCCGACTTCGCCGCCGCAATCATTGCCCGCAGGAGGTCGAGCGCGCGGGCGTCGGCGCTGCGCCGCGGCGCATCGGGGTGGAACGGGGAATCCGCCGGGGGCGCGGGCAATTCCCCCGCGCTCGCGGGCGCCGGGGTCGCGCCTGCGACGCCCTGCTTGGCCTGCCAGTCGCGATAGGCCTTGTAGGCGAGCCCGCCCACCAGGGCGAGGCCGCCGACTTTCACCACCGAGCCGAGCGCGTTGCCGGGACGGGAGCGCAGCAGCAGCGCGCCGAGCCCCGCCCCGAGCACGCCCAGGCCGAGATTGCCGCCCAGCGCGTCCCCGAGTCCGGCAACGCCGCGTCCTCCCGTGACGCTGCCCACGAGTTGATTGAGGCCCTGGCTCAGCTCCGACCCGCTCGGCAGGCCGAGCCCGCCGCGGCCCGTTTCCGTGCCCTGGCCGAGCACGCTCCGCCCGCGGGCGAGAAGGTCGTTGGTGGTGCCGGCCCCGAGGAACTGATCGAGAAGGCGTCGCGCGTCCATCACTCGGCTCCCGTCGCTGTAGTCAGCCGGATGTGGAGTGCGGCGGCTTTCGCGGCAAGGTTCGCTGCGCCGACGCGTGGAGGAACGCCGCGCCAACGAGACTCGACGGCCCCGGCCGGCGCCCAGCGACGGCGCCCGAGTCGCCGCGCGCCCGCCTCAAGTCGGCTGGAGCCGGGCAGGGTCCATCCAGGCGGGCTCCCAGACATGGCCGTCGGGGTCCTGGAAGCTGCCGGCGTACATGAAGCCGTAGTCCTGCGCCGGCTTCCAGGGTCCGCCTCCGGCATCGAGCGCCGTCCGGATCATCGCGTCGACTTCGTCGCGGCCCGTGCAGCTGATCGACAACGTCATCTGGGTGGCTTCGGCGGCGTCGCCGATGGGACGAATGAGGAAGCCGCTCAGCTTCGGCTCGGTCAGCACCATCAGGACTATGTTCTCCTCGATGACGTAACAGGCCGACTCGTCATCGCTGAATTGCGGGTTCAGCCTGAACCCGATCGCGTCGTAGAAGCGCTTGGCGGCCTCGATATCCTTGGTGGCAATGTTCACGAAGATCGATCGCATCTTGTTCTCCCGGTCCGACGTGCTGGCATGGCGTGGGATGCCGCGCTCTCCCGGTCGACGATCGAAGCGGCATGGATTCGACGTCGTGCGGAGAATTTCGAGTCCGGGCGCGGGCAGGCGCCTCACGCCGCGACGCGCACCCGCGGATCGCACGCCAGCCAGAGATTGACCGTCAGCTTCGGCGCCGCCCCGCCGCCCTCTTCCGCCGGAGCCAGCGTCCGGCTCGCCGCGCCCTCGAGCCCCGCCGCCTCGATCCAGCCGGCGATCTGCTCGGTCGAGAAGCCGAGGCGGCGATGGGCGTGCTCCTCGCGCAGGAACTCGAGGTCATGGGGGGCGAAGTCCACGATGAGAAGGCGACCGCCAGGCGCGAGCGTGCGCGCCGCGGCCGCGATCGCGCGGGCGGGGTCGGCGAGAAAGTGCAGCACCTGGTGCACGATGACGACGTCGATGCTCCCCGCCGCGACACCGGGCTCGTAGACGTCGCCGAGCCGGGCATGGGCGTGCCGGATGCCGGCGGCCGAGAGGTTCGCGCGCGCAATGCTCAGCATGTCCCGGCTGGCGTCGATCCCGACGCCTCGGGCGTAGAGATCGGCCAGCAGCACCAGCATCCGCCCGGTGCCGGTGCCGATGTCGAGCAGCGCCTGGAACGGCGTACGGCCGAGCATCGCCCGCACCGCCTCCTCGACAGCGGCTTCGGGGACGTGGAGCGAGCGGATATGGTCCCAATCGGCGGCGTTGGCGGCGAAATAGGCCTCGGCGGCCTCGTCGCGCGCCGCCCGCACCGCGGCGAGGCGCTCGGTGTCGCGCACCATGACGCCGTCGCCGGGATCGAGCAGGTCGAGACAGGCGCGGGCGAGCGCCGGGCCGCCGCCGTCCTCCGCGAGCCTGTAATAGACCCAGGATCCCTCGGGCCAGCGTTCGACGAGCCGCGCCTCGGCGAGAATCTTGAGGTGACGCGAGATGCGCGGCTGGCTCTGACCGAGAATCTCGGTGAGGTCCTTGACCGCAAGATCGCCGCCGGTGACGAGCGCGAGGATGCGCAGCCGCGTCGGCTCGGCGCAGGCCTTCAGCGCCGCCGTGAGGTCCGGCAGCCGCATTGCGTTCCTCGAGCCCAAGCCCTCACCTCCCCTCGCGGTGTTTGCCGCGACGGCAGGCCCGGCGCAATGGGGCAGGCGAATCGCCGGCTCAGAACATGCCGTTCGGATTGGCGGACTCGACAGGCATCACCTGCAGCACGTCCCAGTGCTCGACGATGCGCCCGTCCGAGGTGAGGCGGAAGATGTCGATCGCGGCATAGTCCCGCTCGCCCGGCCAATGCTGCATGCAATGGACGACGACATAGTCACCCTCCGCTATGACCCGGTGGATGTCGAGGCGCTTGCCCGGATAGTCCCGGGCCATTCGGGTGAAATATTCGACTACGCCCGCCTTGCCGGTCGCGACATGCGGATTATGCTGGACGTAGTCCTCGCCGACAAAGCGCTCGACCGCTTCGGCCGGCCGGCAGGCATTGAACAGCAGTTCGTAATAGGCAACGACATTGCGCTTGTTGCGCTCGATGACCGACACGCGACGCTCTCCCTTCCCCCGACGCGCGGGGTGGCGGGAAGCCTAGCGCGACTGCACCGCGCGCCAGAAGCGGCGATTGCGGGAAGCGGCATGCCGCCGCACGGGCCCGGCGGGCTGAGGCCCGCGAGGGTCGGCGGCGGCATTGCGGGAGGCCGGCGCGGGGGCCGGCGCTCCCAGGGTCAGGTCGGGCAACGACCTTCGCTGGCGCCCCTGCCGTCCCGCCACAGCGCCAGCATGCCGCGGGCGGCCGGAGTGGTCATCGACTGGTAATGGTCGAGCGCCGCGGCGCGCCTGGCCGGATCGAGCCGGTGCTTCCACGGTCCCGATTTCAGGAGCGCGTGCACCGTGCCGAAGGCGAGGCCGTTCGCCTTGGCGAGGATCAGGAACGGCTCGGTGTCGAGCCGGACCAGGAAGTGGCTCGCCTCTTCCGGGTCGATCCCGGTGAGCAGCGCGAACACGGCCACCGCCTCGGCGAAGCGATCTTCGGCGGCGAACTGGTTCAGCAGCCGCTCGGAGGCTGCCTCCCCGCCGAGCCGCAACACGCGCTCCCATCCGCTCTCGAAATCGTGCTGGGCCAGCCAATAGGCGTTCGACTGCCGCTCCGGCGCGACGCCGGCGACGCTTCCGACGGCCACCGCCACCGGGGCGCGGATCGGCAGCTTCGCCGCGACGCTTTCGGGAATGTCGGATCGGCCGATCAGCGCCATGCTCATCTCCGGGTCGCTCATCGCCTGTGCGGCGAGCTTGGCGAGCGCACCGTCGCCGAGCCTTGCTCCGGGATTGCGCGCCACCTTCACCCGCGTCCGGTCGTCGCCGCGGCTGACAAGCACCTCCGTGACCGCTTCCGACAGCTCGCGCCGGTCGGCGATCGCCTCCAGATGGGCCATGCCGTGGCTCTCCGCGACCAGCGCGAGATCGCGATCGTTGAGCGCGGGGGAAAGCGACAGCACCGGCCGCGCCGCGGCAATCTCGTCGCCCGCGAAGCGCCGGATCGTCAACTCGGGGGCGCGCCGCAGCGGGGCGATGCGCTCGGCAGCGAAGGCGCGTGCGTCGAGGGTAACCATCTTCGACAGACGCAGCAGCACGGAGTCGTAAATCTCCAGCTGCTCGTGCGTGCACGATTCAGAGGCGACCGAAAACAGCATGGCCACATGGCGCATGAGCTCGTTGCGGCGTTCGGCTGACGCGCCCCGATCGAGCGCGTCGAAGTCCACGAGATTGCTTGCGGTCCTGGCGTTCATCGGCCGATCTTCCGCGGCGGGAGGGCGAACGCGAGGACTGTAATCACAGCCATTGCACCGTCTGGTGAACGACCGCGGCGGCATTTCAGCTAGATTGGACGCAAATTGCACGAATCCGGAGCGGGGCTGGTCAGGTGATGGCAGGCGGTACGAAGAGGCAGCGCGACATCCTGGAGGCGCTGCGCGCGCTGCTGCCCCGCGCACCGCTCGCCGACTTCGCTGCGGTCGCCGATCTCGCCCGCGCCGGCCACCTGCGGCATCTTCCGCCGTCGGTCGCGGCCTGGCTGGCCGCGACGACCCATATCCGCCACGCCCACACCGACTATGACGCCCTGCTCGACGAGGGTTATGAGCGCGACGCCGCGCGCTTTTTCGTCATCGACCCGATGAACGCGGTGCTCACCGAATGGGGCTCGCCGCGGCTCGTCAGCGGCGAGCCGGACGAGGACGCTGCCTATGGCAGCGAGTCTGAAAGCAGCGAATAGGCGCTGCCCGCCTGCTCGTTGCCGGCCGTCACCGTCGCGGCATCGGCGGTCTCGACGTGCAACTCGGCCCCGACATCGACGAACATGCCGAGCGGGAAGGCAAGCGCGGCGCGGGCGAGCGCGGTGGCGGTGGCCGGGTCAGGCTGGTTGGTCAGCGTGTAGGCGAGCACCGCCTGCCGCGCGACCTGGTGCACCCCCTCGGCATAGGCGAGCCAGTCGTTCACGATGAGGGCGCCGGCGACGAAGCGCAGTTCGATCGAGCCGCAGACCGGCTCCAGCATGCCGTTCTCGAACTGAAGGGTGGCCGTGACCTCGTCGCCCTGCTGCGCCACATCGAGGCGGACGAGCACGAGGTCGAGATCGGTGCCCCTTGCGTAGTAGTTGACGAGTTCCTCGCAGAGATAGTCCTCGTAGAGGCTCTCGATAACGGAGAACTCCGTCTCCGGGGGGGCGCTCTCGGACGTTGCCGCGCTCGCCGGCACGGCGATAAGGCCCGCCGCGGCGATCACCACGCCCAAGACGCCACGCCAATTTCCCTGCATCGTGCTCTCGCTCGTTCGACTCCGAGCGCGACAATAGAGCCCCGGTCGCCGGCGCTCATGCGCCCCGTCGCCGCAGGACGACGGTGAGGCAGGCGTCAGGCGTCAGGCGGCGGCGACCTGACGCTCGCGGATTGCAGCGGCGGCTTTCAGGAGATCGAAATCGGCGTCCAGGAGATCGTCGAGCACGACGTGGGCAACACGCGGAAGCTCCTCCGCAACGTGATCGAGATCGAGGTGATTCGGCAGGCCCGTGCGCTGGACCGCGACGCGCCGCAGCGTGGCCGCCGGCTGCTCGGCCCGTTCCAGGATATCGGTCTCATAGAGGCTGGCGGTGTCCATCGTCACTCACCCCAATAGAGGATAGGACCACGGCCAGGCCGGCTCCAATGCCGGGCCGGGCGGCACCCGGGGGTGCCGCCCGACAAGCGTCAGCGCGTCAGCGGCTTGTACTTCAGCCGCCGCGGGTTCAGTACCGCGTCGGCGCCGAGGCGGCGCTTCTTGTCTTCCTCATAGGCCTCGAAATTGCCTTCGAACCACTCGACGTGGCTGTCGCCCTCGAAGGCGAGGATATGGGTCGCAAGGCGGTCGAGGAACATGCGGTCGTGGCTGATGATCACGGCGCAGCCCGCGAAGTCCTCCAGCGCGTCCTCGAGCGCGGCCAGCGTCTCGGTATCGAGGTCGTTGGTCGGCTCGTCGAGCAGCAGCACGTTGGCGCCGGATTTCAGCATCTTGGCGAGGTGGACGCGGTTGCGCTGGCCGCCCGACAGCGAGCCTACCTTCTGCTGCTGGTCGCCGCCCTTGAAGTTGAAGGCGCCGACATAGGCCCGCGAGTTCACGTCGCGCTTGCCGAGCGTGATGACGTCGTTGCCGCCGGAGATTTCCTCCCACACGGTCTTGTTCGGGTTCAGCGCGTCGCGCGACTGGTTGACGTAGCCGAGCTCCACGGTCTCGCCGATGCGGATCGAGCCGGCGTCGGGCTGCTCCTCGCCCGTGATCATGCGGAACAGCGTCGTCTTGCCGGCGCCGTTCGGCCCGATCACGCCGACAATGCCGCCCGGCGGCAGCTTGAAGCTGAGATTGTCGATCAGGAGCCGGTCGCCGTAGCCCTTCGAGATGCCCTCGGCTTCGATCACCGTGTCGCCGAGCCGCGGCCCCGGCGGGATCACGATCTGGGCCTCGCCGCTCTTCTGGCGCTCCTCGTTGCGCTTCAGCAGCTCGTCATACGCCTTGATGCGGGCCTTCGATTTCGCCTGACGGGCGCGCGGGGAAGAGCCGATCCACTCGCGCTCGCGGCTGATGGCGCGCTGGCGGGCGGCGTCCTCGCGGCCCTCCTGCGCCATCCGCTTCGCCTTTTTCTCCAGATAGACGGAGTAGTTGCCCTCGTACGGAATGCCGCGGCCGCGGTCGAGTTCGAGAATCCAGCCCGTCACGTTGTCGAGGAAATAGCGGTCGTGCGTGATGATCAGCACGGCGCCCTTGAACTCGCGCAGATGGTTCTCGAGCCAGGCCACCGACTCGGCGTCGAGATGGTTGGTGGGCTCGTCGAGCAGCAGCAGGTCCGGCTCGGAGAGCAGGAGCTTCGCCAGCGCCACGCGGCGCTTCTCGCCGCCGGAGAGATTGGTGACGTCGGCGTCGCCCGGCGGGCAGCGCAGCGCGTTCATCGCCATCTCGACCTTGGAATCGAGATCCCAGAGATTCTCCGCGTCGATGACGTCCTGGATCTTGGCGGCCTTCTCGGCATTCTCGTCCGAGTAGTCCATCATCAGCGCGTTGTATTCGTCGACGATGGCCTTCTTCTCGGCCACGCCCTCCATGACATTGCCGAGCACGTCCTTGGAGGGATCGAGCTGCGGCTCCTGGGCGAGATAGCCGACCTTGGCGCCCTGCGCGACCCAGGCCTCGCCGGTGAACTCCGTGTCCACCCCGGCCATGATGCGCAGCAGCGTCGACTTACCCGAGCCGTTCGGCCCGAGCACGCCGATCTTGGCGTCCGGGTAGAACTGCAGGTTGATGTTGTCGAGGACCTTCTTGCCCCCGGAATAGGCCTTGGAAAGGCCGTGCATGTAGTAGATGAACTGGCGCGCCATGAGCCGGCTGTCCGTCCCGCCCTCGAGAAAACTGGAAGTGGCGCCCTTCTAGGCCAAGGGCTCCATGCCGGCAACATCGGGTCGGGAGCGCCCGGATTAAAGGGGCGGGACGACCGGGAAAGGGCCGGCACGCGCGGCCCTTTCCGTTAGCGCACGGTCCCACGGCGCTCAGAGTGCGGCGGGGGCATTGGGCGGGGTGGGAGCGCCCTCGGTCGTCGCTCCGGTGCCCTGTGTGCCGGCGCCCAGAGGTGGGTTGGCCGCGGTGCCGTTGTTGTCCGGCGGACCCTGGGTCGGCTCGGCGGCGAGCGGGTTCTCGGCCGGCAGCCCCTCCTGCGGGGTAGGCGCGAAGGCCGGCGGCGGCGTGGCAGCCGGCGCGGTGGTGGCGCCCGGAGTCGTCGTCGTGGTCGTCACGGGCGCGGTGGTGGTCGTCGTCGTGGTTTCGGGCGCCTGATCGGCCGGCCGCTGGCCCTGGAACTCCGGGGCGTCCTCGAGCGCATCACGGGTCGCATCGAGCGTAAGCACGAGATTGCCGCCATCGTCGCGCGACTGCATCACCCGGTCGTAGGCGACGCCGACGTCGCGCTCGCCCAGGCCGAGGAAGCCGCCGACGCCGATCACGAGGATGCGGATGCCGTCCTCGTCGACCACGATGTCCGTCACGTCGCCGAGCTCTTCGCCTTCCAGGTTCACGACGGCGGTGCCGATGATCTCGCTCGCCCGGATCGCCCCCTCCTCAAAGAACTCCACGAATTCCGGGTCCGCCTCCTCCGGCGTCACAGTGACGGTTGTGGTCGTAGCTGCCCCTGCGTCGGCGGGCGCCGCGGGAGGGGTCGTGGTCGCGCTGGGGGTGACAGCGCCCGTCGTGGCCGGCGTCATCGGCGCGTCGGTTGTCGCAGTGGTGGGAGCGAGCGGAGTCGTGGGCGCGGTGGCGGCAGGGGGCGTCGGTGCGGTCGTCGTCGGTGCGGCCGGGGTCTGGGCCGGCTGGGTCAGCGCCGGCGCCGCGGCGAGCAGGGCCACGGCCGCCGTTCCGGCCAGAATCGTCTTCAGCATCGCAATCTACTCCCGGATTGTTCGGAGGAAGGCGCATCGCGCGCCCGTCGCACCGGCAGCGCTTCGGCTGCCTTCCCGGGTAGAAGCCTGGGGGATGGGTGGAGGTTCCCGCTTCGCACCTGATGCGGGACCGCGTCGGACGTCAGCGCGCGGTGACCATCGCGGTGGCGAGGCGCAGGTGCGTCAGTTCCTCGGTGGTGAGGAAATGGAGTTGCTCCTTGGGAGTCTCCATGGCGATGATCCAGAGTTCCGGATCGATCCCCATTTCCACCAGGAGCCGCTGGTTTTCCGCCGAGATGCGCTGCGCTTCGTCCATGCCGGCAGCCACGTCATCGATCTGGTCGTCCGGCGCGAACACCTGGTGCACGCCGATCGAGGCGCCCTCCCCCACGCGCCGCTCGACGCCGCCCGCCAGCACCAGCGGGCAGGACGAGGCGCAGTAGCCGCCCGGCACGACCTCGGTCGAGAACCCGGCCTGGCGGATGAGCCGCGCCATCGCGGCGGCATCGCGCACCGAGCCGCCGGGCGATTCAAGCACGATCGTGGCGACGTAGCCGCCGCGCTTGGCGAGCTCCGCCTGGAAGCGCTCCGCCGTGCCCGGCGTGATCGTCCCGGTCGCGAGCAGCCGGCCTTCGGCGACGAGGTCGAACGTCATCGCGTCCTCCTCGGGAATGCCGAGCGAGGGCACCCCCGGGATGCGGGGCGCGTATGAGGGCGTGGCGGTGAGATCCGGGCCGGCGTTGGTCGGGCCGGCTTCCCCGAGCGTGCGAAAATCGATCACCAGCACCGCGACCGCGGAGACGAGCAAGCCGCGGAACAGCAGTAGCAGCACCCCGCCCTCCCGGCGCAGCCCGAGCCGGCGCGCAAGGCGCGCGAGAGGCGTTTCGCGGCGGCGCACGGCCGATGTCACGCGTCCGACCTGCGGCCCAGATGGAACTCGGCGATCTTGGCCTCGCGGGCCGGCGGCTCGCGCGCGGGCGAGTCCTCCGCCTCCGTCTGGCGGGGACGCAGCCGCTCGGTTTCGTCGTCCGCGTCGGCCGAAGCGGGCTCGACCGCCGCCACGACGGGCTCCGGCGCGCGTGTACCGCGGATCGCCTCGACCTCGCGCAGCAGGCTCATCGCGGTCATCAGGTCGGCTGCGCTCATGTTCCGCGCCGCCGGCTCGTCGCGCGCGTTGCGATAGGCGATGCCGTAGACGACGGTGAGCACGATGATGATCACGGCCGGCATCAGATCGATCGAGATCGCGCCGGCCCAGCTCGGCAGGAAGTCGCGGGCATAGACAATCACGGCCTGCACCGCCGAGAGCGGCTCGTAGCGCTCAAGCACCACCGGCTCGCCGGTGATGAGCTGGTCGGCGGCCGCGGCGAGCGCGGCGGACTGCGCCGCCACCGCCTCCTGGACGTTGCCGACGACTTCGGTCTGCCGGGCGATGAGGTCGACGGAGAACCCGTCGGCGATCGGGGCGATGAAGCCGAGGGAGAGGTCGTCGGCGGCGCGGCGCACGGCGGGCGCCACCGAGTTCTGCTGCATTTCGGTGACCACCCCGGCGAGGGCGAGCGACTCGGCGGCGAACGCGTCCGAGCGCGGGCCGATCGGACCGGAGGCGGAGACGAGCTCGCGCATCCGGGCGACGTGCTCGCTGCCGCGGGCGTACAGCGCGTCCGCCTGCTCCACCGACCCGCCGATGCTCGCGGCGAGCCGGTTCATCTGCGCCGACATCTGGGTGAGGAGCTGGACCACGGTACCGGAACCGTTGGTTCCGGTCAGCGCGCCGCGGTCGCGCTCGTCAGCGGCGAGGCTGTCGAAGCGCGCGGCGGCGATCTCGATATCGGGCCTCAGGCTCTGGGCCGCGATCGCGGCCTGGTGGGCGGCGCCGAGGTCCTGGACGTAGCCTTCGAGCGCGGTCGCAAGATGCTTTTCCAGCGCCGCCGAGCCGGCGAGCGCCGCTGCGTTCAGCCAGGACGACATGGCGACGATCATCACCGAGCCGAGCGCCATCGCCCCGAAGATCGCGGCCCGGCTCGCCGCCGTGCGCACGTGCGGGGCGAAGCGCATCAAAACGGTCCAGAAAGCGTAGATGCCGACCGAGACCGCGGCGGAATAGATGATCGCGGCAAAGAAGACGATGGTGGGCGGGCCGTCGAGCAGCTCGCGCACGCCAAGATAGGTGTAGACGCCGCTCGCCAGCGCCAGCACGGCGAAGGTGACCCGAGTCGTCAGCTCGACCTTGTCGAGCCCCTCACGCAACGGCGACATCGGCACCTCTCGCCCGGCCGCAGCCCTTCCCCGAAGGACCAGTTAACACCCTCTTCAGAGTCCGGTCCAGCGGAGGGAACGGGGCCACAGGGATGCTGGTGCGAAGCGCGTTGGAAGGTTGAGGCATCGGGGTCACCAACGCTTCTCCGCGAGACGCTCACCGAAGTCCGTCTGCGAGAGGGCGAGGCCCCGCCACCCTTCCCTGGCGTCATAGCCGGGGCTTGTCCCGGCCATCCACGCCTTCTTGAGTCAGTCGCAAAGACCTGGATGCCCGGCTGCACGCCGGGCATCAGGGGCGGCTCCGGAATTGTCCGCCCTTCCGGCAAGGTCGGCTCGCCCTTGGGCACCGTCAGCCGAAACCGAAGCTGCCCCGAAGACCGTGGCTCCGCTACTTCTCCACCTGGCTCACGTCGCGCACAGCGCCCCTCGCAGCGCTCGTCGTCATCGCGGCGTAGGCGCGCAGGGCCGGGGTGACCTTGCGCTTGCGCGGGGCGAGCGGCTTCCAGGAGTCGCGGCCTTTCTCGATCATCGCCGTGCGGCGGCGGGCGATCTCGGCGTCGTCGACGGCGAGGTGGATGCGACGGTTCGGGATGTCGATCTCGATCGTGTCGCCCTCCTCGACCAGGGCGATCAGCCCGCCCTCGGCCGCCTCGGGCGAGACATGGCCGATCGAGAGGCCGGACGTGCCGCCCGAAAATCGGCCGTCGGTGATGAGGGCGCAGGCCTTGCCGAGGCCC
>Ga0182738_1002303_pt1 | contig 22847 bp, 18 predicted proteins | sample eDN5th30CBELigMG_FD_128876 | JGI IMG/M metagenome (GOLD analysis project Ga0182738, IMG submission 128876) | Enriched Miracle-Growth compost microbial communities from Emeryville, California, USA - eDNA 5th pass 30_C BE-Lig MG (version 2)... ...
CTCGAATGCGAGACGCGCAGAAAGCAAGCCTGCGCGCGCCAGATGCGGGCGCAATGCGTCCAGCTCGCTTATCGTGCCGGCGTCCACCGGCCCAGTCTCGATCCGACGCTCGACATCGAAGATCAGCGTGTCGCCGTTCGGCACCTGGATCGCCGTCGCTGCACCCCAGCCGATGCCGCGCGGACGCAGGAACTCGGTGAATACCGGCTCGCGATCCATCTCTTCGCGGGTGTACACGTCGAGGTCACCGAGAAAGCCGGCGTGGCGCGCAGCAACGAGACGCTGGGCGCGATCCGTGCGCGCAGGCCACCGCTCCGCAATATACTCGGCTCCGTAGCCGCCGCGTGCCGATCCGATCCACCGCGCCTCTTCTCGTGAGGCTGTGAAGAGGAAGGTCGCGTAGCCGTCGCCTACATCGTTCAATCGGTCGAGTACACTCGGCCACAGGTCTGGCAGCACCGCCGCCTCGTAAATTCTGTCGACTAAATCCTCTGGCACAAACCACCTCATCGGAATCGCAGGCTGGTTTTGCGTGGTCGGCAGCGCAGGGCAACCAGTCGGTTGCGCGGAGGCTAGCGCCGCTGGCCGGAAAAATACGGGCGAACCTGCGATGTGGTCCGTCCTCCCGAATAGAAGGACGATGCAAAGAAGGTCGTCCCACCATAGCCCGGCGGCGAACCCGTATGAAACCAGGTATTTATGCGCCCGCGCGCGTAAGGAGCCGCCGCCACGGCATGCCAGGCCGGGCTATATCCGGGCGCCCGTTGGAAGACATCGGCTCCGGCGACGTAAAGAGGGCTGGCAATGGACGCTGTTATCAGTCAGCGCCGCCGAAGGCGGACCGGCAACCGTCGGCGTGACCGGATATCCGACGTGTGGCGGCAAAACGGGAGGAGACGCCGACGCCGCAGCACATCGATTTCACGATCGTCTACTTTCCGCCGGCACACGATGCGGACGGGAGCCCGCATCACCCGCAACACATCGTTTAGAACCAACAGACCTGGGTTCCGTATCGATTGAATTGAATCTCCATAATAGCTATAATTTGTACTTGACTGGCTTCCTCACTGGCATCGAATGGCCCAAAATCGCATCACATCAGTGGAATTGCACACACGCCTCGGAGCCACCATCGACCGTGCTGTTGTCGAGCCTGTCATCGTTACCAAGCACGGTCGGGATCATCTCGTCATGCTCTCGGCTGAACGCTATGCGGCCCTCGTGGGGAGTGCCGGAGCCAGAGCGCAACCGGTGAAGCCGACTCGGTTGGCCACGCGGAAAGCGCGTTCCGTCAGATGACGAAGATCAACCCTGACATACTGAGATGGGCACGCGAAACCGCTGGCCTGAGTCTCGATGAGGCATCAAAGGCTATCGGCCTGAATGCTGCTCGCGGGCAAACCGGTGCCGAACGGCTAGCCCTGCTCGAACATGGCGATGTCGAGGTGTCCCGCAAGTTGCTCGCCCGCATGGCAGAGAGATACAGGCGACCGCTTATCGCATTCTATCTTGCGACACCTCCAGCAACCGGACAACGTGGTCAGGATTTTCGGCGAGCACCGACGACCGCGCCGCCCGACTTCAATCCCCGACTAGATGCCCTCATCAGAAATGTGCGAGCACGACAGGATGTCGTGAGGTTTCTCTTGGAAGACGATGAGAGCGAACCACTACCCTTCGTCGCATCGGCAAAAATATCTGACGGCGTCGAGGCCGTCGCGAGTAGCATCATCGAGAAGACTGGATTCGATCTCGCTGAGTTCCGTCGCGCCTCGGATATAGACAAGGCCTTCGTGTATTTGCGAGATCGGCTAGAAAAGTGCGGGCTCTTCGTGTTGCTGCTGGGTGATCTTGGATCACATCACTCCAAGATCGAGCCCAGGGCCTTCCGAGGCTATGCCATAGCAGATCCCATCGCTCCATTTATAGTCATCAACGACAACGATGCGCGAGCGGCCTGGTCATTCACGGCCCTGCACGAGGCGGTGCATATCTGGCTCGGCCAGACGGGCGTTAGCGGCGCGTCGCACGAGGCAGCAGTCGAGCGCTTCTGCAACGATGTAGCTGGGTCAATTCTCCTACCCTCCTCCGAAATTCGCGCGCTCGACGCGAGGCGACTTCGGGGCTTCGATGACAGCGTTAAGACGATCAGCGAGTTTGCGTCCGAGCGCAACGTGAGCCGCGCAATGGTTGCTTATCAACTCTTGCGGGAAGATATAATCACAACGGCTCGGTACCGTGATCTCGACGACCACTTTTACGGGGCCTGGCTCAAGTGGAAGGAAAAGAAGCGGGAAAAGGACGACGAAGGACGTGGCCCTAATCGCTACGTCGTGCTGCGTCACCGGCTTGGCCCAGCCCTTGTTGGTGTTGCCCGCCAATACCTCGCAACTGGTAGTCTATCGCCAACAAAAGCCTCGAGCCTGCTCGGCGTGAAACCGAGTGCCGTTCGCACCTTTCTACATCCGGAAGGTGCTCGCTGATGCTGTATTTGGTCGATGCCAACTCCATCATCGACGCTAAGGACCTTTACTATGTCATCGACCGCGTTCCGGCCCCGGGCCAGACAAGCTGAACCCTTTTTATATTTGGCGAAAGGAAGCTGCGACCGCCAAAGCGCTGGTTCTCGACGAAGAGGCCGACATTGCAACCGTGCAGCGGGTGCTTGATGAAGGCTACGGCAAGAACCTCACAGACGATGAACTCATCACCATCGGCAAAGACCCGTTCTTGATCGCATATACTTTGGCCGCACAAGATCGAGTAGTGGTGACAAGCGAGAAGTCCAAGCCAAAGGCGCAGCGTAAGAACCGTAGGATACCGGATGTCTGCAACGACCTCGGGGTCAGCTGGATCACACCCTTCCAGCTGAATATCAAGCTCGACTTCAAGACGACCTGGAAGAAATAGGAGCGCGACTGCCTCTGGCACGAACCTGATCACTTCAAGCCCTACTTGGAGAATATTCGAGCCGCGCACCACATAAATTCACACAAAATATAACTAAATACATCAGCAACTAGCCGACATCGACATATATCAGCATACAGATCAGCGATGGATAAATCCCATAGATCGCACGGACATCGCACAGAAAGGAACGATGACAGACAACACACGAAAGATACTTCTCAGCCTGACACCTGACACCTGACATCGTCGCACAGCTGGACGAGGCTGCGCGCGTGCTGGGCATGTGCAGGACCGATGTCATACGGCGATCGCTCCAGCGGGACATCAAGTACGTGATGGCGCACGAGTTGCCCACCATGCGGCGCTTCCATCAAGACACGGCAACGGCTCACACGAGTTGGCTTAGCAGCAAGCGCTGGCTGGGCTAGATTTCACGGGTGAAAACCCAAGGCAGTAAATATCGTCGAGCGCAAGTGACCCGTCAGGACACTCTCTTGTCCTCCCGTCTTGGGGCTTGGTCGAGCATCTTCTCAAATACGGAAATGTCCGTCACCGGACGAAGCGCCAGGCAGAAAATCCATAGCGGACCAAGCAGCCAACTTCCTGGTTCCAGCCTGAATTCTTGATTTCCGCAAGCTGCAGCCCAACACGAGAGCTGGTGCCGCCGCTCTTCGTCACGGCAACAACGGTGTAGGTCTGACCCTCGCTCGGCCAATCTCCATGTCGCCATAAGAGAGGTCGTAGTCGTCGTTGACGCACACAACCCTCTGACCAACTCGAAACTTCATCTCGGCACCCGCTCAACAAAAAAAACGGCGCTTCACGCGCTTCGTCCACATTGACGCCTGTCAGCCTTGCTCAATTGGTCCGAGCCTTCCTTGTGCGCTGCAATGGCAACTTCGTCGGCGTCTTAATATCCCATCGTGTTCTAGAATGCTCGGGTCAGGCCGTTGCAGTGGCCTTCGCCGTAGATCAGATCCCACCCGCGCTTGACGCGCTCTACGTCAGCGCTGAGGCTTGTAAGGAGGAGCGGCCGGCCGTCATACATTACCGCGAGCCGCTTGAGCTCAGGAGAAAATTCGAGGCTGAGGCCATTAGGTGCCAAGCGGTTAAGGTCGATGGACTTCACATCGATGGCTGCGGGTACGATTGTCGCGAAGATATTCATTATGTCGACGAGCTTGTTATTTGTTTCGTCAACGCCCGCCATACGCTCGTACACGCACTTCTGAGCCGGATCGGGCTTGAACCAGAAGTTGTTCTCCGTGCCCTGGTCGCTTCCGGTTACTGTGTAGTTGAGCACCTGCTCCACCACATCGTTTGGATCGCGTTTTGCGCGTGCGGCTTGCAGGTCGGCTTGTCTCTTGGCTTCCTCCTGTTGCTTGGTAGCTTCCTCTGCAGCCAGCCGCGCGTCCTGGCGTTGATTCCACGCGGGATCTAACGGGCAGTCTTCTCGCCTTCCTGTAGTCTCCCTCACACAGACGCCTGCTCGAAGCTTCTTCAGTGGATTGTTTGGATCATCAGGAGGGCAACCAAAAGTCTGCCCTGTCTTGGGGGCCGACGCCGCGCATATCCTCGCCATGACAGGTTCGTATTTTCGCGGCGATGGCACGGCGGTGCTGCATCCACAGGACGAGGCCCGTTTCGAGAAGGTAATCTACACCTATTACGAGCAGCTCAACGGCTACGAATACCTCAAGACGCTGCGTATCAACTTCCGTTTCTATCAAGGCAAGTATCTCGATGCGATCGGCGGTGCCCTTGACCCGCACATGAAGACCATCGTGCATATCCCTCATGTCGGCTCGTCCGAGGGCAGCGGGATCAACAAGATGTTCGCGGTGGATGCGATCGTAGATGCGATCGGCGACCGCTTGGGCAAAAATCCTAAGACCAGCATCGACCCCACGACTGGATTTGCGCACCTCACGGCAGGCGGTCGTACGCTCAAGATAGCGAACCTCGTTGACGACAGCGCCGATCGCGAAAAAGTGCTGGCGAGCCTTCGCGCGGTAAGGGACCGCGACGATGTCGACATCATCATCGCGCTTGGCATGGCCAAGGAGGGCTTCGACTGGGTGTGGTGCGAGCACGTTCTCACGGTCGGCTACCGAGGCTCGTTGACCGAAATCGTGCAGATCATCGGCCGAGCGACGCGGGATGCGCCTGGTAAAGCGGAGGCGCAGTTCACCAATCTTGTCTCTGCGCCCTTCGCCAATGACGAGGCGGTGAGCCGCGCCGTCAACGATATGCTCAAGGCCATCTCGGTGTCGCTCCTGATGGAGCAGGTGATGGCGCCCGTCTTCAAGTTCCGCACGCACAAAGGCGCGGACCAATTCGATGGCTCGCCCGGCGACAAGCCCAATCCGGGGCCGGTGACGAACGCGGGCGAGATCGAAATTGTCGGCATGCCGGAGCTCGACGGGAAGGCTGTCGAGGCGATCGAAACAGACTTTAACGACTTGTTCGCCGATGTGCAGAATGACCCGCGCACGCTGACGGTCATGATCAATCCCGACGGCCACCACACAGACGTGATTTACGACCTCGTTGTTACAGACGTAATCAAGCGCCGCTACCCTGGCTTCTCGGCAGAGCAGGTACAGGACGCGGTGGGCCTGTTTGGTGTACGCGCCGGCCTCGGCCGGGAAGTCGCCAAGGATCCAAGTATTATCCAGACGGCGGGAATGTCCGAAGGGGAACAGGCTGTCTTCACAGGACCAGACGAAGGTGATGGCGAGCGCGACACGACCGGTCCAAATGCCGGCGACCGCTTCGTACTGCAGGCAAGGCGGTTTATCAACGTCAGGGATTTGCAGGTCGATCTGCTCGGCGGTCGCCGCGACTTCGACGACGCCTACGAGTTGTTGTCGAAGGAGCTCTCCGAGGAATTGCTTGCCCGTCTCCATGGCGAAGTACGCGCGCTGAAGGTGAGCATGACGCAGGATGAGGCCGAGAAGCTCTACCCGCGCATCAAGGAATTCATCGAGCGCGAGAGCCGCGAGCCAAATCTGAACTCGCCCAACGGCCGTGAGGTAAGGCTTGCAGACGCTTTGGCATTTCTGCGCAAGCTCTCGCGAGAGAAACGCGCTGCCATGGCGGGCGCGGACGAAGGACAGGTCGATGCCTGAAACAATCGACTACCTCAACGACGAACTTCTACTTACACCTGACGAGAAGCCGAAGGCAGCGCGAACGCCCCTGCTTGATCGCGCGGTCGAGGTGATCGAGCGCATCAACGCCTTCATGGACGAGACTGGCGCCGCGCCGGTTTCTGAGCCAGGGCGCAGTGTTCGAGAGCGCATGCTTGCCAATGAATTAGCTGGACTGCGGGCATCGAAGGCAGACCTCGATGGGCTAGCACCTTACGATACATGCAACCTCGTGTTCGGCGGAGCGAACGTCGCCGATCCTCTCAATGATCCTCTGCTTTCCGATGGTCTCGACATCTTCGAGGTGCGGGACGAACTGAGGCCGATGGCACGACCTGACTTCGTCGCCGACCGGCGCCCGTGCCCTGACTTCGAGCGTTTCGAGCCGCTGTTCGAGCGCATTCGAAAGGCCGTCGAGCAAGGGACGCGCGAGCCCCGACCTTTTCGGCAGGAGCGCGTCGAGCTAGGCGAGTTCTTCGTCCTCAAGGGGCAGCTTGTCCATGTTGCGGACCTTCGCGACGAGCACCGGCGCAATGGCAAGCCTGACGCCCGACTGCGCGTCATCTTCGACAACGGCACGGAATCGAACCTGCTGATGTCATCGCTTGTGCGGCGGCTTTACGAGGATAAAGATGCTCGCCGAATGGGCACTACGGACGCGGGCCCCCTGTTTAGTGGCGCTCGGACCGGCTTCGTATACGTCCTGCGGTCTCTATCGGAGAAACCTGAAGTCCAAGGATTACTCAAGGTAGGCACCACATCAGGAGCGGTGGAGGACCGCATAGCGCACGCCGAAACGCAGTCGACATTTCTATTCGCGCCCGTTGTGATCGTGGCAACCTATGAACTGGTGGGTCACTCGGCGAAGGAAGCCGAACAGCGCATTCATCATGCACTTAGACCCTATCACACGGCTCTGCGGGTGACGGGACCAGACGGACGAACCTTCAGTTCGGTGGAGTGGTTCAAGGTGACGCCAGAATTGGTTGAAAAAGCTATCACGCACGTGCTCGCTTAGGGTCAATCATCCTCTAACGCCCTTCTCCGTTAGCTAGCGAAATTCCCGATATTGCTGCGTGGCATCCTGTGGATGAACGACGCATTGCGGGCGCGATGTCTGGGTCGAACAGATGACTGAGTTGAGAGCGCGAAGCCGAATGTCGGCTCTCGCGCATTCATCCAGCGCCTGCTTTTATCCCTTAGCTGACGATTGCGATTCGACTGCTTCCGAACGATTAGCGGACATGAGCAAAGGACTATCTGCATGTCTCGCGTCGACGTCCGCAAACTCGGCAAAGCGCCGTTGCAGCGTCGGCAGGGTCGACAGATCGGCGTGCCGCGTCGCGCAGCCTCATGTTAGCGGTCAGCGACTGAACTTGGGGTCGGGCGCCACTTGCGGTTCGGGATTGAGATATCTGCGGTCGACATGTGCGGGACCTGGCGGGCAAAACGCCTTTAGCGCCACATCCAGGTTGCCCAGCGGAACAGGGTAGATTCGTGTTCCGTCCAACGAGGTGAGCTCGAGCTTGGCGACCTTTCCATGTCGCAACTCTTCTACAAAGAACTCTCGCTCATGAGCTGGAACCAGGCAAACCGCTTGCACACACTTGAGTTGAATCTTCACTCCATCATCGACTTGCAATGAAGCGGACGAGATCGGACCGCCTCTGCTGGTTACGGCGAGGGAATCGGGCGTGAACCCAAACACGTAAGCGGAATAGTTGTCGGCGTCGATTATTTGGGTGGCTGCCGTGCAGCCTTGCTCGTTGCGCACCTCCCAATCGTTGTACGTCACGTAGGCGCCGGCATTTACCGCACCTGTCGGACACGCCAGCAGCGCCAAAGCAATCATCCGTTTCCAACGTTGCCCCATGCGGAGATCCTCCCTCAACGACCTTCGTCCCGGCGAGTGGGACAGCAGCTCAAGCTTGGAACGGCCCGGATGACCGACCGTCGGCGTGAGACCACTCCCGTGCTGAGCAGAAGTATCATGTTCGGCGATCGAGAGCGGTGTTGCCGAGTTTGCGGACATCCGACCGCTGGCTCCTGCATAAACTATTGGTCGACGTACCGCGTCAGCACCTAGCTCTTAGGCGGACGAACGAACGCTCACGACATAGCGAGCGGTGCTGCGCAAGATCGCGATGCACACGCCGGCATTTATGCCGAGCGATCGACGACGCAGGCGACCCACGGTTTCGACAACAAGACGGACTACTCGATTGAGTCAGCTAGCACCTGCTGCGACCTTGGCTGGACGCGCTCGATCACGGCTTTACGAATGTAGCTGCCGACAAGCACCTCTATCTCCTCTCCCTCCTGGGCACCGAGCAATGCGCGACCGAGCGGCTGCTCCATACCGACAACTCCACGCTCTGGCGCCCCGGCAAACTCGCTCAACGTCACCTCAACCGTGTTGCCGCCGGACAAGTAACGCACCCTTACACGGTCACCGACGCGAATGCAGTCGTCGTCCCTCAAGCGTTGCATCGGGAGCTGCACTGGCATGGCCTCTATGCGAGGCGCCAGCGCGGCGCTATCGGGCTCTACTCGCACCTCACGGTCGACACTCTCCGCAATCGTAAGCACCGGACTGATGTCGCGGGTCTTGAGCACTTGCAGCCGAGCATGAATTGCCTGCCGCAGACGCTCGGCCTCGGCGCGAGGATCATTGAACCAGTCCGTGGACCAGACGCGGTGGAAGTCCCAGCCGCGATCCTCCAGAACCTGCTGACGGAGGCGATCGCGATCACGTGCTGATTTAGCAGAATGGTATGCAGCTCCGTCGCATTCTACGGCGAGTATGTAGCCGTGTGGCCAATCAGGATGCTTGACCGCTATGTCGATGAAATACCCCGCGGCGCCAACCTGCGGGACGGGCTCGCAGCCCATCGCGCTAATCTGCTCCATCACGAAGACCTCGAAGTCGGAGTCCGGTGGCCGGGCGGTGCGACTCCCGACCTCTAATGTGCCCGTAGCAGCATACTCGAGCCAACACTTGAGCATGTAGGCGCCAACATTACCCGTTTCCTCGGCTTTGATGTCCGCGGCCGTCATCGACGAGAACGTCGTGATCGCATGCTTGGCGCGCGAGAAGAGAACATTTAGCCGCCGCTTCCCGGCGATACCATTGATGGGCCCGAACCGCTGCATGACCGGACCGCCCGGCTGCGCGGGACCGTAGACGGTGCCGATAAAAATGACGTCCCGCTCGTCTCCCTGCACGTTCTCGAGGTTCTTAATAAAGAACTCCTCGAGTCCGCCTCGCCTCTCGCTCCAAGCCTCAATGTAGCTCTGTGCCTGAGGCTCGGCACTGATCGCCCGCTCCATTTCCTCCAGCAGGAGATCTCGCTGCTTCTGGTTGAGCACGACGAGACCCAGCGAGCGATCCGGACTCTGCTTCATGAATTGGATGGCCGCCTCAATCATGGCCTTAGCCTCCTCGGGATTTGTACCCGAGGCATATTGGCCGGTCACCCGCTGCAGCGTCACGCTTCGCCCAGGGGAGAGCTCCTCAGCAGAAGGGAAGACAATCAGATCGTTGTCGTACACGTAGTGGTTCGAGAAGTTGATCAATGCCGACTCCCGCGACCGGTAGTGCCAGCGCAATCGTCTGACTGGCCGGAAGGCGGCATTGGCCATATCGAGGATCGATTCCTCCAGCACTGTCTCGTCCTCATCCGCCTCATCGTCGCCGATCATCTTGCGGAAGAAGCTGCTCGGCGGAAGCTGGTGGGTGTCGCCGACGATCATGGCCTGCCTCGACCGTACCAGCGCGCCGAGCGCATCCTCGGGCGGCATTTGAGACGCCTCATCGATGATGACCAGATCGAAGTCCACAACACCCTTCGCCAAATACTGCGCCACGGCGAGCGGCGACATTATCCAGCACGGCTTCAGCTCGAGGAGGGCGCGACTCGCTCGCCGCGTCAGGTCGCGAACCGGCGTGAACCGGCTCGTTTTAGAAACTTCATTCTCGAGGAGCGATCGCTCCGTCCAGGTGGACCTGCGACCCGAGCCGATGCCAACGGGTGGATTTGCGCGGGCATAGATCGAAGCTCGCAATTGCGCACGCGACAGCTCGATGATCTCACGATCGAGCGCGGCCAGCTCGCTGCGCAAGCTATCGAGTTGCTTGCGCGGATACCGACCAAGCGTCGATCCATGTTGCTGGTAAATCGACTTTGAGAGGGAGCGAAAAATCACCGCCTCCGTTACCTTCTCCAGGCTCGAGAGGCTCAGTCCTGCATCGAGCTGGGCGTCGACGATCCATCCCCCGCCAAGCTTTTGAAACTTAGCTCGAGCTTGCTGCAGTTTCGCGTGCTCACGTAATCCGTCGACGTCTGCGGCCGCACTTTCGAGCCATACTGCCAGCTCCTCGCGCGTACGCTGCCCGCTGAACCGCGCAGGCCCTATTCCCGTAAGTGCGCTGAGGTCTTCGAGCGCGGTCGCAGCGCGAACCTCGCTCGCCAGCGCCGCTTCTATCGCGGTGACGGCTGTATCTAGCTTTGCTGTCTCGAACAATTGCAGCGCCAGCTCTCCGCACCGTCCAAGCGTCATAGTAAGATTGGCGGCGTCGAGGTGCGCGGTCACCAGCTCGACCGGCGTCGCCGCACCAGCGAAGTGCTCGCCCAAGGCCTCGCGCGCGTCATCGTTTTGCTCGCAGCTTGCGGTGAGGCGCTGATAGCCGGCGAGGCGCGAGGAGATGTCACTTAGTGCTTGAGCTTGAATCTGGTCAGGTCGCCTTAGGCCCGATGAGAGCGACCTCAACTCTCGAATGGTTTGATCCAATACTGGCAGCTCGACCTCGATACGCTGCAGCTCGCCGGCCAACGACTTGAAGGTTGCCGCGGCATCATCCGTTACGACTGCTGGTATGGCGTGCAGTAGATCCGAGTCCGCTACCTTCAGGAACTGACGAAGGCTGCGATTGCTGCTTCCGGGCAGCTCGCGGTCGACCGCCTCATAAAACTGTACGAGTTGAAGGAATGGCTCAAAGTCGGTGTCGAGCCCCTTGAAGTGGACGCCGAATAGCGCAGCCATCTGCGCATTGAAGCGGCGCTCATGCGATCGCAATTGCTGGAGCTCGGTCAGCGCTGTGAGAGCCTCTTGTCTTTCGAATTTTGGTTGCTGCGACAGCAGGAGATAGATGCGTCTCGCTTGACGATAGTCTCTCGAGACAAAGCTCAAGACACCACCGGCACGCAAGGATGCGGCATGCACCGCAAGCTCATGCTCGGCAATGTCAAAATGAACGAGCAGTCCTAGGGCGTCGCGTCGTTGGCGCATTGCCGTGCCGATTTCGGTTGCCTGCTGAATTAGACGGGCGACGCTTGGATCCGCACGCGACTGAGTCCGAAGCGCTAGAGCAACGCGTGGCGTTGCATCGACGATCTCTTTCGCGACACGCAGCGCCGCTGCGCTCCATGCTGCGCCTTCTGGAACCTCGGCGACGAAAGGCTGAAGCTCCGCGCAAGTCTGCAAAGCTTTTGCCCGACTCTGCGCCTCGTTCGACCTGTGTGCCTCAAGCACGGCAGCATCAAGCGTCCACAGCTGATGTTGTTGGGCAAAGGCTCGTAGCTCCCTTAGCCGGTCGGGCCAAGTTGCAGCTCCTGGATCGACGACGAGCTTGCCGAGCTCCTGCTCCTCCATTTTGACGTTCTTGCACGCCTCAACGAAGTCGAGGAGTTGCCGATGGTGTCCGCTCGACAACAGGCGACGCAATAGCTTCGGGTCAAGTCGGCTCTGCAGAGACTGCAAGAGCCGGCATGCGCGCGCCACATCGTGCAGCGTCGTAGTTTCGCGTTGAGGATTAATTCCGAAGCTTTCGAGTCGGACGCAGTCTGCGGCTGCTTGGCGATGCTGCTCTGCCGCAGAGCGCGCAAGTCGGCCTACCTTCTCGGCTACAAACCGATCCATTTCTGCGAGCTGCAAGCCCGACCAGTGCGGTGCCGCAGCTTCCGCCTCAACCCATGCGACCGAAAGATTCTTCGCCGCCTCTTTGAACGCAGCCAGCTCATACCCAGAGCACCGGGCTATGTCGCGAAGGTCCGCGCTCTGCAGAGATTCCGGACAGCTATCCAGCGCAGCGCCGGTAACGAGGCTCTTTCCCAATACTTCGTACACAGTCAGGCTGGTCTTTCCGACTTTCTGCGACACCACATCGATGTAATCTTTAATCTGCGCTCGCGTTTCCCGAAAGCGCGCCAGCTTGGCGTCATAATCGCGCGGAGCAGGCGCGACATCTATCTCCAGGCGCTCCCTGACTGACTGGACAACCTGCTCGCGCGATGCACGATCAGCCTGCAGTGGCAGCACGAACTCACCTAGCCCTACTGCCTCAAGTCGCGATTTAACGACATTCAGCGCGGCCGTCTTCTCGGCGACAAAGAGAACCTTTTTGCCCGCCGCCAATGACGCGGCGATCGTGTTGACGATAGTCTGCGACTTTCCAGTCCCCGGCGGCCCTTCGACCGATAGGTTGGTGCCATCCATGACATCGACGATGGCGCTGAATTGCGAGGAATCGGCATCGATAACGAGGCATGGAACCTTGGCCTCGACCTCTGGAGCATCGATCTCGTAGGTTTCGGCGTACGGCGTTGCGGCGCCGGCCGAGGCGCTCCCCGCCAACACGCGCTCGACGAGGGCGTGTTCATCGAAGGCTCCGCCGTCAGCGTCGAGATCCTCATACATCGCCATGCGCGCCGACGGGAACACGCCTACGGCGATTTGGCGCCGAACCGACCATCCGGCGGGAAGGTCTGTGAAGCGACCGAGATACTCCTCGACCGATCCGCCTTCAAATGAGGGAAGTAAAATCCCAAAATCGAGCCGCAGCTTTTCGGCGAGCGTTGTGTTCGTCTCAAGCTCGTCATTGCGCGCCTTGATCCAGAAACGCGGCCCACTGCGTGTTCTTTCGGTCTCAATTGCGATTGGTAGCAGCACGAGCGGCGCCAGCGCACTGCGCGAGTCCTCGCTCTCTAACCACTCAAGGAATCCAAACGCAGCGTAGAGTACGTTGATGCCCGTCTCTTGCATCCACGTCTTCGACTTGCCTATTAGGGCATGCATCTTGCGCTCGAGGTCATCCGGCAGCAGCAGCGTTTGGATTTCCTCATCTGCGTGGCGGCCGTCCGCATGAGCCTCGGACGGCAGCGGCAAATCATAGGATGGCGAGATATGATTGTTGCGTGCGTGTTGGACCAAGGAGACGTCGCGTTGTGTCTGCCGTGGCGGCATGGCAAGGGCGTGCCGCAGAAAATCCCGTAGGTCGCGCTCCGCCTGCCGAGCCTTCTCGATTGCGTTCTCGGCCGCCGCATCTATGCCCTGCATTGCCTGCAGGAAAGTCTGATTGGTCAAACGCGCGTGCGAGAGACGGTCTTGGAAATCCCTCAGCTCCTCGTCGCGCGGGTCCTCGTCGAGAGACGGTAGTGGGGCGAGGCGCATGGACTGCCCCGACACCAAATGTGAGCACAAGGTGTCCGGCAGCTCATCGACAACGCGAAAATGCGACGTCGACCGTGCGGAGAACCTCGTGGAAATCAGCGGATTTCGGCGCGACAGGTCGAGCAGCTTGATGCGAAGGTTCTTAATGCGTGCTCGAATGAGCTCGACCACCTCGTCGCGCGCGGGCATAGCTGAGCGTCCGTGCTGATGCGCACCAAAATCCTGTGCGCTCCCTCAGAAAATCAGTCATCGTCCAAGCCTGAACAAAACGCTCTCAGAAGAACTGATTCGCTGTGTATGCGCTCGCTTGCATCGGGTGCGCGCGACGCCCAATGCCTCGGCATCCACAATTTCGTGTGCAGTAGAGCGAACGTCGAAGCCGAACAGGTGAATGTTTCCTGCGACGGCCGTCACTAATCTAAGAGTCCCGATCCGACGCCATTGAGCGGCCGTACCGACTACTTACGATGGCCGCTAGATTGGTATTACAATGCACGCGCAGTCCGTAGTTGGTTGCTGGCTTGCGGACAAATGCACCGGCTAAGCCATTGATTCAGCGTCGTCGCACATGGAGGACGATTGCGCCAAGTAAAATTGCCTAGAAAAAAGGTGTCGAACAGGATAGGCACACCGCATCAGGTTATAGGGAGATACGGCCGCCGCACAGATTGTTGATACCCGATTGCGGGGAAGTACGGCGCCGCTCGAGAATTTATTTGAGGGACGCGCCGTGCCCGATAAAAGTTGGCCGCGAGGCGCCGTTTGGCGCAAGTGGGACATTCATGTTCATAGCCCTGCCTCCGATGGCTTCAAGGGCGACTACAATCAGTTCATCATTCAACTCGGAAATGCCGACTGCGACGTCATAGGCATCAACGACTACTTCTCTGTCGCAGGTTACCGCGAGGTCGTTCGTCGTCTGGCTGATCCGGCCGGCGACACCGAAGGTAACGCGGCGTACCGCGACGCGCTCGAAAAATTGAGGTCAAAGGTGCTGCTCCCGGTGGTGGAGTGCCGCATGACCAACGTGCTGATGAACAAGCACGGGAAGTCCGGACAGCGCCTGAACTTTCATCTCATCTTCGATCCGGAGTTGCCGGCGGAGGACATCGAGAATTTTCTTAAGACGCAACAGGTGGACGGCAGCTCGATCGGTGGCCGTTACGCGGACAGCGCGTTCTTGCTTAATAGCGTGCAGGTGGACTTCAACGACATTCTCAAGCGGCTGAGGGCGGACGGCAGCTTCCGCGACCGCTTCCTCGTCTGGCTGCCTTATGATGAGTACGGCGGCATCGATGGCATCGATCCAAAGACGGATCAGCTGCTCAAACTAAATCTGATCCGCGACGCGGACATGCTGGGCTCTTCCAACAAGAACCAGGCGGACTTCTTCTTGTGGAAGCATTCGACATACACGGAACAGCAGTTCCGGGAATGGTTCGGCGTGAGGAAGCCCTGCGTGAAGGGCAGTGACTCGCACAATGTCAACGATGAGCTGGGAAGGCTGAAAGACCACAAGTCCCAGCCGACCGACAAATACTGTTGGATCAAGGCCGATCCGACATTCGCCGGACTTCGTCAGATCCTGCACGAGCCAGAGGACCGGGTCTTCATCGGGGCATGTCCGCCGAAGTTGGAGGAGGTGCGGAACAACGCGACCCGCTTTATCGACCGGCTACAGATCACTCGTAGTGCGGATGCCGACACGCAGGATAAGTGGTTCGCGGTTGATGTTCCGTTGAATGTGGACATGGTGGCCATCATCGGCAACAAGGGGAGCGGCAAGAGCGCCCTCGCAGATATTCTGGCGCTGGCGGGAAACACGCATTGCGATCCCGATCACTTCTCTTTCCTCGTGAAAAATCGGTTCTGCGAACGCAGCGGTAAACTCGCCAAGCAATTCGAGGTACGGGCGGTGTGGGCCGACGGGACGGAGACCACGCTTCGCTTGAATGCCAAACCTGATCCCAACGGCGTGGAGCGTGTTCGCTACATACCTCAGACCTATCTCGAGAAAGTGTGCACCGAGACGGAGCCCGGGCAGCAGAGCGAATTTCAGGCTGAACTCCGCAAAGTCATCTTCTCGCATATCAGCGAAGCCGATCGCCTGGGCAAGCACACGCTGGATGAGCTGATTGAATACAAGACCGAGGAGCTCAAGGGCCAGATCGCCAACGCGCGGCGGGAGATCTCGCGCGTAAACCTGGATCTGGTTCGCTTGGAAGACAAGTCCACGCCCGACTATCGGGCGCGGATCGAGGCGCTGCTCGCGGAAAAGCAGCAGGAGCTCAAAGCTCACAAAGACATCGCGCCAACAAAGGTGGAGCAGCCGAGCGAAGTAGGCGCGGAGCAAAAGGCTGCTTTCGATGTGATCGCAGTGAAGCTCGGCGAGGAGCGCGCCACCCTCAATCGCATCGACAGTGAGACGACCGAGAAGCGAGAACTACAGAAGACGTTCGCCGAAAAGATCGCTCTCGCTGGCAAGATCGAAGGCAAGATCGATACTTTCGGAAGCGAGTACGCGCGGCTTGGTCGCGAAACATCAGATGATCTGCAGCGCCTGGGCCTGGAGCTTGGTAAGCTCGTTACCCTAACGATTGACAAGTCGATGCTGGTTGCGGCGCGCAAGCAGCTTACGGAGGAGAAGACCGCGGTCGACGCCATTCTGGATGTCGGTGCGCCGGATAGCCTGCCTTCGCAGAAAACGGCGTGCCTTGAGCGGATCACGGCTTTGCAGGGCCAGCTCGATGCACCCAACAAGCGGTTCCAGGAATACAACGAAGCTCTGCGGGCGTGGAACGAGAAGGCCGCGCTCATCGAGGGGTCGCCGGAGAAGGGCGACACGCTGAAGGGCTATGAGGCGCAACTTGTCTATCTGCGAACCGGGCTGCCGGCAGATATCGACAAGCTGCGTTTGCAGCGCCGCGAGATTGCAAAGGGAATCCACAAAAGCATCGCCGCGATACGCGATGTCTACAAGGCGATGTTTGCCGCCGTGCAGGAACTCATCAGCTCGAGTGTCGTCATAAAGGAAGGATTCAAGCTGACGTTTGAGAGCAGCATCATCGTCCGCAATCTCGCAGGCGAGCTCTTCGACAAGTATATTTCAGCGAACGTGGGCGGCTCCTTCTACCGGAAGGAAAAGGGCACCGCGCTCGACGAGATCGGTGGTGAATTCGACGTCAACACCGATGAAGAGGCACTGAGCTACATCGACAAGATCGTGTCGCACCTTGAACATGACATGCGTACGACCCAGCAATCTCCTATGAGCATTGCGAGCCAGCTTCGCAAGAATGTCGATGTGAAGTCGTTGTACGACTTCCTGTGGGGGTTGGGGTACCTGGAGCCCGAATACTCGCTCAAGCTCGACGGGAAGGATCTCAGCCATCTTTCACCCGGCGAGCGCGGCACCCTGTTGCTCGTTTTCTATCTGCTGGTCGACAAGAGCCAAAAGCCCATCATTGTGGATCAGCCGGAAGAGAATCTCGACAGCCAAACCGTGTACAAACTTCTCATTCCAGTGATCAAGGACGTGAAGAAGCGGCGGCAAATCATCATGGTGACGCACAGCCCCAACATCGCTGTGGTGTGTGATGCCGAGCAAATCATCCACGCACATATCGATCGCGCGGCCGGCAATGAGGTGATCTACACGATGGGTGCGATCGAGTCCCCGGCGATCAACCGCTACCTGGTGGACGTGTTGGAAGGTACGCGGCCGGCATTCGACAATCGCGAGGCGAAATACTTCACCTCGTAATATTGAAGCGTAGCGCCCGCCTGGCGCGACCTGCTGCCCGCTACCTCTACACTATGACGTCACAATGCATATAATGCACCACCGCCCATTGCGACAACACGCAAGATTTGACCTTACAGTGCAACGCTGCTGGATGACTGCATGCCCGACCAACAGCCTGACGAGCACTACGTCATTCTCATCGATCTTCTCGGCTTCACCCACGCCGTCCAGACTTGGCCTTCGGGCAGGCGCACGGAGCTCGTCGAGCTAGTGCGCTGGATAGCCACCGCCCGTAGCGAGTTCCAGATCCGTGTCGCACCGTCAGGTGAAAACTTCATCACTCCAGCGGTGACGACTTTCTCCGATCTCATTGTGGTCAGCTTCCCTGCCGTTCCCCCGATGGATCTTCCGCCGGAAGAAGCCAAGGTAGCGCTTGCGGCGTGGCCTGCCGAGGTGCTGCGCCACATGGCCCACGTCGCCGCCACCATCGCCTCCCGCTCGTTGCATCTCGGCCTGTTGCTGCGCGGCGGCATCTGCAAGGGTGAACTCCTGCACCTGCCCGACATCGTGTTCGGCAATGCGTTCCTTGAGGCCTACTGCCTCGAGCGCGACGCTGCCAAGCTGCCGCGCCTCGTCGTCGCCAACGCTATGGTTGACCCGGCCTTCATACCCGATCCTCTGCGCAACGATGCGGGCGACGAGCGTGCCTACCTCGACTACATGCCGCAGCTTTGCCAGGTAATGGCCGGGCGCAGCGATGCACCGGCATGGCGTTTGGCCCGGCTTCAGAACATGGCGGCGGAGGTAAAACGGCACGCGCTCGCGAACCCCGCGATCGCGGCCAAATGGGCGTGGTTCCGCGAGCATTTCGAGGTGGGCACTCTCGGTCTTTCCGAATGATCGCTAGGGCCGTTTTGTTCTCTGGCCTCCGATATACCCCCGCCTCCACGGCGACTGCATGAGTAGCGCCCGGTCTCGCACCAACACCGGACGTGTCTGTGGGAGGGATTCGCTTAGCAGGGTCGCAGCGCGCAACTTCCGCTGTTGGGACAACCCGCATCTTGCGGCTCGAAAGCGATGGGCAAGGAGCTAACATGTAAGGCTTCGCCCGCAGCTCTGCGATACTCTTGCATACTACAATAATCCTTGTAGTATAGGTACATGAATAGCAAAGACGCCGTATCCTGTCTTGCCGCGCTCGCGCATGAGCAGCGCTTGGCCATTTTCCGTCTGCTCGTGAAGTTGGGGCCGTCAGGCCTGCCTGCCGGCGAGATTGCGGAAGCCGTCGGCGCCACGCCGACAGCGGCGTCCTTCCATTTGAAGGAGCTCGACCGGGCGGGGCTCATCCACGCCACCAGGGTCGGCCGCTACATCCGCTACGCCGTCCATTTCGATGGCATGCGCCGGCTCCTCACCTTCCTCACCGAGGATTGCTGCCAGGGCCGGCCGGAGCTTTGCGGCTCAAGCATCAAGAAGACGCGCACGTTGTGTAAAGGGGGATCGAAATGACCAGTCAGCCGCTCAATGTCCTGCTTCTCTGCACCGGCAATTCGGCCCGGTCGATCATGGGAGAGGCGATCATCAACCGCGTCGGCGCGGGCAAGTTCAAAGGCTACAGCGCCGGCAGCATGCCGAAGGGGCAGGTGCATCCTCTGACCCTCAAACTGCTGAGCCAACTCAGTTACGATACGACCGTGCTACGCTCCAAGCCGTGGGACGAGTTTTCCGCACCGGGTGCGCCGCAGCTCGATTTCGTCTTCACCGTTTGCGACAACGCCGCCAACGAGACATGCCCGATCTGGCCGGGGCAGCCGATGAGCGCGCATTGGGGTGTGCCTGATCCGGCCGCCGTGGAAGGTACGGATACTGAGAAGGCCTTGGCTTTCGCCGACACCTACCGGATGCTCAATTCCCGCATCGGCATCTTCACGAGCTTGCCGCTCGCGTCGCTCGACAGGCTATCGCTGCAGCGGCGCCTGGATGAGATCGGCAAGACGAAGGCCGATGTTGAGAGGGCATGACGCGTGCGTTCGCATACTGCTGTTCAACGGGTCGCCGCTGAGTCCCTCGGCACCACGTTCCTGCTCGCCACCATCATCGGATCCGGCATCATGGGCGCCAAGCTGTCCGGTGGTAACGATGCGCTGGCCCTGCTCGGCAACACACTGGCTACGGGCGCCATCCTGATCGTGCTCATCACGATGTTGGCGCCTGTTTCCGGTGCGCATTTCAATCCCGCCGTTTCAGGCGCGTTCTGGCTGCGTGGAGAGCTCAGCTCCCGTTTGGCCGCGGCGTACGTGCTTGCGCAGCTGTGCGGTGGCGTTGCGGGCGTTCTTGTCGCCCACGCCATGTTCGACCTGCCGCTGATGCAGACGGGAAGCACGGTGCGCACCGTGTCCGGCCAGTGGCTCGCCGAGGGCGTCGCCACCTTCGGCCTCGTCGTGACCATCCTGGGGACGCTGCTGGCGAGGCCCAAGGCAGTCGCGATCAACGTTGGCCTTTATATTACCGCCGCCTATTGGTCACGGCCTCGACGTCGTTCGCCAATCCGGCCGTCACCGTGGCGCGCGCCTTCTCCGACACGTTCGCAGGCATCCGACCAGATGATGTCGTGCCGTTCGTGATAGCTCAACTGATCGGGGCGGTCGTTGCGCTCGGGGTTGCCGCATGGCTTTTCCGTGCCGGCGGCGCAACACAACCAGCAGTGGAATAAAATGTCAGGACTAATGATGAGTGCGAACGACGCGGACGATCTGCAAAACGTTGCCCTTGAACACCTTCACATACCGGCGGTCGACAAGCTGGCGGCATCGGCAACGCACAAGCCGCGCATCCTGCTGCTGTACGGATCGCTGCGCGCACGTTCCTACAGCCGCTTCCTCGCGATGGAGGCAGCCCGGCTGCTCGAGCACTTCGGCGCCGAGACGAGAATCTATGATCCCCGCGGCCTGCCGTTGCCGGATGACGCACCCGACTCGCATTCCAAAGTGCAGGAGCTGCGTCAGCTGGCGGCATGGTCCGAGGGGCAGGTATGGTGCTCGCCGGAGCGCCACGGGGCAATGAGCGGCGTCATGAAATCGATGATCGACTGGATTCCTCTGTCGACCGGCGCCGTTCGGCCCACTCAAGGCAAGACCCTCGCGGTGCTGCAGGTGAGCGGCGGCTCACAGTCGTTCAACGCCGTGAACCAGATGCGCGTGCTCGGGCGCTGGATGCGCATGATCACCATCCCCAATCAGTCATCCGTGGCAAAGGCTTTCCAGGAATTCGATGACGACGGCCGCATGAAGCCGTCCGCCTACTATGATCGCGTTGTCGACGTGATGGAGGAACTGGTGAAATTCACGCTGCTGACGCGCGACCGGGCCGATTACCTCGTCGACCGCTACAGCGAGCGGAAGGAAAGCGCAGAGGCACTCTCAAAGCGGGTCAACCAGCAATTAATCTAGCTGAAGAACAAACGCGCTGGTAACCAGTAGACGGAAGAAGCTGCCGAGAACAGTTATCAACCACGGCGCCACAGACTACACGGGCAGCATCTTGCTTTGTCTGCGGCCTGCACCGACGGGTCAAGGAGCCTTGGAAGCTGCCTCGAAAGCACACTTCTCCTGAAACAGGTGAACGACCTGCCCTCTAACGTCGTCTAGGGACTCATCATTGAGATATGAGAGATCGCCGTCCTCTTCGGCGAATTTGATTTCGTTCTCATGAAGCCACGCCACCCGCGCGCCAACGGCTTCTAGGAATTCCTGTTCGTAGCAGTTTGTCACGGTGACCCCTGGATCGACAGTTGCTAGCGCGCGCACCAGATAATGCTGGAAGTCGAAATCCGGCCCCCACGCGCTCACGAAACGAAGTTCTTCTCCGTCAAACGATTCGAACCGAGTGCGCGGCTCGCAGGGCGCACGACCGGCTTCGAATTTTTCCGCCAGCGCTGCTAGCTTCGTCTCGACAGCTTCTTGGTGCTCGATAGAGGGGCAAATTGAGATGACATTCGTTACATCATTCGCCATGGGGGTTCCTTTCCAAGATGGCTGAAGTTCGATCCCCGCATCCGTGATGAGAGCGGGTCGGGCGGACCTTGCCGTTTGCTCGTGGGCGGCACTCATCACCGCCCGCTTGTCGGTCGTGGGCCTACCGGGTGTTCAGAGGCCTCTTCTCACTTCCAGTCGTCATAGGATGGCTTGACTAATACAGGTGTCGTCGGGATGTCGTTGAGGCCATCTAGGCAGCCTTCCGGTATTTCGATGTCTGGTGGCTTCGCCAAGCGTTCAGCCTCTACCCGCATGTCGTCGAACTCGTCGTCTATGCCCAGATCGGCAAGGACCATCATGACGTGTTCTAGCGTCGCATCCGGTGGGATCTCGATGTCCTCAGGGGCGAATTTCCACTCCCTCTTTTGGGCTTTGTACTGCTTGCGCAGCTCTCGTATCCGCTGACGCACCAGCTTTAGGAGGATGTTGTTGCAGCGCTTAAAAAACGCGCTCATCGTCGCGTAGTAGGTGATCTCGAATCGCTCTTGTTTCGTCAGCAGTCGGACGTACTCGGCGCCGCGGTCGTTACACACTTTTTCGAGTTCTATCTCGAGGTTAGCCCGCTGCTCGGAGGTATAGTCGGCAGGCACCATGATTTCCGCAAAGCGAACGGGCTTCTGTTTGGCGACCATCCGATCGTCCGCGTCCGGTGGCGCGTCCACGCTTAATGCCTCGGCGGCACTCGGTGGCTGGGCAAGGGCGTTGGTGTCGGCCTCGCTCTTCTCCGCACCTGCGTAATCGATAACGGCCGATGACACCGCAAGCCCCTCGCTGGTGGTGTCCTGCGCACGGAGCGCCTCGATAGGCAACGTGGCGCGAGGCACACGCGCTTCTCTCAATGCCTTCGCGTCGTCCCGCGTCATGCCCGCATGAATTTTTCCTGCTGCAACGAAGTCGTCGATCTGACTGTCGCCGAGGAAGGTGAGTTCATAACGTGTAGAGAAGCACGGCGGGAGAACTCCACGGGCCGCGCAGTCGCGCAAGAGCTTGTGCTTTGCGACCTTCACGTATTTGCTGAAGTTGGCTGCTCCGAACGGCACCTTTTTCTTGAGTTCGGCCAGTTGCTCCTTAGACAGCGCTGCCTCCGCCGCCGCGCAGAGCTCAGCTGTAATTAATCCGCAGCGGTTCTGCTCATTGAAGGCGCCTTCTATTTGACGCAAATGCCTTTGGACCGCGTCAGCGTCCGACTCGATGAGCGTCGTATCCTGGTCCCGGACCCGTAGGCCAATCGCCGCGGGGAACACAGCTTCAGATTTCACCGGTGAAAACTTCTTCTCACGGCCCCCCGTCGTCAGCGGCCTCGCGGGCTTGAGGATCGCTACCTCCTGATCCTCTGAGGGGGGCTCTGCACGTTCTGGTTTGGCAGTGAACTCATTTGCCATTGCTTTAGCCTTGTCGTCTGGGTTGGAGCCGAAAATCGTCATTCGAAAGCTTCGCTACGAAGGCAGCCGTCGAGTTACTGGGCCGCGACGAGAATGCCATCGCCATCGCCATCGCCATCGCCATCGCCATCGCCATCGCCATCGCCATCGCCATCGCCATCGCCATCGC
>Ga0182738_1002304_pt1 | contig 22841 bp, 2 predicted proteins | sample eDN5th30CBELigMG_FD_128876 | JGI IMG/M metagenome (GOLD analysis project Ga0182738, IMG submission 128876) | Enriched Miracle-Growth compost microbial communities from Emeryville, California, USA - eDNA 5th pass 30_C BE-Lig MG (version 2)... ...
AATTTGAATTTTTTTTTTAATTATTTTTTTTTTTGATGATGAAATTTTTTTGAAAAAAAATATTGAAAAATGAATTAAATTTTGTTTTGAAATTAAATTGACAAATTTTTGTTTGAAAAAAACTTTTCATGAAATTCAAAAAAAATTTAATATACAAAAAAAAATATCATTTCATTTTGAAATTCTTTCATTGATATTTTTTGAAGACACAATCACCAATAATTTGACAAGATTTTTCAAAAATCATTTAGATTGCTCAGTGGTTTCTAGTTCATATTACTCCAACATTTCACTTTGAAACTTAAAAAAAAATTATTTCGAAGTATTTCTTCAACTTGAATTATGAATTAAAAATTCAAATAAGTATCAATATTAATATGTTCACCATTCAGGGGGTTCTCAAATTCAAATTTGATGATGAATAACAATGATCATAACGACACATAATTTGTAGTATAAATCCGAAATTTCTATTTGTATATAGTTTTCCTGCCAGACTGCTGAACCTACGGGCAGAAAAAAATGTTATTAAGAGCTGATTGAGTTTTAGGAATTTAATACCTTGAGTCAGTACTTGAATCATTTGGAGATAGATGGCTGCTCCAGAAGATAAGGGTGGGCATGAGAAAAAAATTATTTTCTGAGATTCAAAATTCTTAAGAAAGGGAAGTCCTAGGATTGCTTTAATTTAATGTTTTCAAGTTTTGGTTTTTGCTATGTTTTAATTTTGAATCATTAAAAAAAAGAATTATCAAACTCTATTCAATTGGTCCAGACCTTTTGCTATTAAGAATCAATTGTCTCTATATATAGATATATTAGTATTTTATTTCTGGGAAATTTGTGTTGAAGTTTTCTTCTTATCAAGGCCTAACCTTTTCTTTCGAGCCATTTCAATCTTCCAGTTTTCTCTTTGCAGAGGCTTTTGTTCAATTTCAGATCCTGGATTCAGGCCTTCAGGATCCTTCACGATAGCCGTCTCCATCCCATCTTTGTCCAGCTTTTCCTGAGTCAAGCCTTCTACACTCACTGGTCTCTTTTTGTCTTCTTCTTTTGGTTTTTCAAACTTTTTATCTCGAATCAGTGTCACTTCAGTTGTCGTTATCATCTCGTTTCGTTTTTCCTCGTTAAGTTTCTTCTTCAATTCTGCTAAATCGGCGAGCTGGCGAGTTCTCATTTCCTTCTTCTTGAGAGAGTGAAGTTCCTCTTGTTGAAGAACACTTAATTCATTCTGTTTTCTCGATTTCTCCTTCTGTTTGGCAGTGATATCAGCGTTGACTTTTTCCTTTTGGATCTCCATCTGAGAAACTTCTTCTTCTAGCAACCTTCTTAGCTTCTGATAAGCCTGATCAAACTTGGTTTTAAGCTCCTCCTCCCCATTGAGCATGATCTCCTTCAACTCAACTGCAATCTTTTGAGCACTTTCGGCCTTGACGTTATTTATTATTTGGTCTAAATTGTTGAGAAGTTCCGCCTCCTTATGCTTCAAATCTTGATCCTTGGCTTGTAGCATTTCATTGATATCGCTAATCTTGCCCAAGACAGACTCTTTCTGTTGCTTTTTCTCCTGAATCTGCCTCTCAAGGCCAACCAAGGTGGAGCTTTCAGATTCAATCTTTTCCTGGAGATTTGCCATTTCCTTCGCATTGTTTTCGATTTTTTTATCATATTCAGCAATCTCTCGATTCAATCTTTCAATTTGTTCTTTTCTTTCTTCATCTTCTGTTAACTGAGCTGCCTTGGCTTCCAGATGAGCAATCTCATTTTCATCCTCAATTTCATTGTTCCTTTCTTTGCTCCTTGCATGTTCTTCTCTTTCAGATTCTTCTTTTCTCTGACTATCTTCTCCATTGAGTCCCCTGCTAAACTCTGATTTTCGCGGATTGGTTCGAGTTTCTTGTTCATCTCTCAAAGGCGGATCATCACAGTAGCGGTTCTCAAAGGCTATTTCCGACATATTCTTTTTTTTTCTTTTCTCATCGACCCCTTGTTTCACTTTGGTGCCTCTTGCGGTCTCATACACTCTATGGAAAGCAAAGGATGCCAAGGTGACTGCCAACAAACATTTCGCAGTTGTTAAAGCTACAGCCTGCCATCCTGCAGCAATAATGCCTCCAATTAGTCCTCCAATGCCTACTGCCGGTATGATTATAAAAGCAAATGTCGCAACAGCTGCTACCGCGAGGACTCCGCCCGCAATAGCTGCAATCGTCGAAAAAGTTGTGTAACTGGCTGATCGTTTGGCGTAGAGATCTGGCTCATCAAAGATGCTCTTACGCTTCATCTTTGATTCATCTCGAGTAATTTCACGAGATTTGCCCTCTGGTTGCATGAGCAAGTAGTTTGAATAATCACCCTTTAATTTATTTTTTTTGCTCCACACACTATCTACGTAGATTACGTGATCGCAGCCATATGTACCTGGCTTTCCAGCTTGCCCTCCTTTGACATCGAGAGGAGCGTCTTCTCCTTGGCTTCCTAAATTGTGAATAAATATCTTTTTATCTTGGAAAGAAGGTTTTAAATTATCGCTATAATGGATCTCATTTTGAATGCTCTTAATCCACATCTCACTGTCCTTGATGAGAATTCTTCCTTCGAAGCCGCCTTCTCCTCCAAATCCTGCTTTCCCAGCATTTCCTCCTCTTCCACTTTTTTCAGATTCAATTGTGAAATCTTGAGTATCCGGATCCCATCCAGGAATTCTTGCAAAGGCTGCAGAAAAAGCTGGATTAAAAACACATGGACCAAAGTCTTCAGCCTCGGCATCACCAGTGCTCTCTCCCTCTCCTCCTGTTTGACCAGCTCCACCCTTTTGGCCTTTTCCTCCCATTCCGCCAGAAAAGTTGATCTCTTTGATGAGAGTCAGGTTATGAATTTTTCTTCCTGCATTTATATAAATATTTCCACTATTATCGCCACAAAGCCCATCAAAGCCATCTCTACCATTCTGGCCAACTTTTAACTTCTGAGCTGGCTCATCTTTTTCACCGAATCCAAACGCTTGTGGATTTTTAAAATTTCTAGCATGAGAGCCCGAGACATCAAGGGTGAAGCCTTTTGGCAAGATAATGTCCCCTCCTGCCTTTAACCAGAGATTGATTCCCTTAATTTTCACATCATCAGGTTCAACGTAGATATGGTGTCCTGAGATAATCTTGATGCTTGTACAAAAAGCTTTGAGCACTTCGTGATAGCTAATTTGTAAATCACTTAGGACCTCACTGAATAACTTGTCAGCTAGTTTAACACCATCTTTTGTGCTGCAATCGATATCTAACCTTCCGTTGTTTAAAAACACTTTTTTATCGATTTGGTAGCTTGTTTTTAAACACCTATCAATGAGCTCGAGAAGGCCCTCTGGAGCTTGTGTATTTTGGTGAAACACTCTTCCAAAGGTCATGCTTTGAGCATCTTTCTGTAAGGTAAGAGTCTTTTCTTTGATGCAAAGGCTAAAGTTTTGAAGCTGTGTCTTAATTTCCTCTTGAATAAGACCCATGACTTCTTCAAAGCTGACAATCAGCCCTGTGGCTTCTATCTCCTCCATTCCTTTAGGATTGATTCGACGGAGTATGGTGGGCTTTGCCAAAATTTTATTCAGATAACTCATCAGAATTTCCCTTATTGGAGCGTAATTTTTCTTTGCTTCTTGTTTTAATTCTGAAGAACGGAAGTCTTGCAACTCTTTGATTCCAATCAGGAACTCATACTTTTCCAAAAGTGTTTGTTTGCCCTCTAATGTTTCTTTAATATACTTTCGTTGTTCAAACAAAGCTTTAGTTTCTAGAAACTTGTTGTAAACATTTTCCATAAACTTGATCCATTTTTGAAGCCCATTGATACTTGCCTTGAGAACTTTCTCTTCATTTTCTCTCTGTTGCTTTTCCTTTTCCAGAACAGCTTTTTTAACTGAAATTTTGTTTTGTTCTGCAGTTATTAAGCCTTTTTGTTCTTCAATTTTTTTGATCTCATCCTCCAATTCTGTCTTTTCTTTCTCAAACTCTGAAATTTTCTGGTTAATTTCCTGGATTTTCAAGTCAATTTCTTTTTGTTCTGCTTTTGCTTCTTTTACATCCTCCTGAGTCTTCTTCAGCTTCTGTTTTTCTGTTTGTAATTTATCTTGTAAAATTCCTATTTCTTTGGCAATCTTCTTTCCCCTTTCCAAATGATGCTTCTTTGCTCTCTCAAGTCTCTCTCTAACTTGACTGATCTCTTTTCCAACTCTTGTCACTTCTTCCTCATTCATTCTAATCTCATTATCTAAATTTTTAATTTCATCTTCTTTCTCCTTGATCTTATCAGATATCTCTCCTTTGAAGTCAAACTCAATATCTGCTACGGCTTCTCTCTTTCTCCGTTCTCCTTCCTCCTGAACTATAATCTTTATTCTGTTCAAAAGAGCATCTTGAAGGCACTTGAGGCTTCTATGAACATCATCCAATAATCCTGGATCATAATCCTCCATTTTCCTGTATATTACCTTTAGGCAATCAATTAGCCTTCCGAGAATTCTCTCCGAGAGTTGGCCTTCTTCAAAGTTCTTGATAGTGAGAGATTCAAGGAGTTTTGGACCAGGCGTATGTCTCAGAAATTCCCTCTCGATTTCTTTAAACAATTTATACAAACTAAGCACATCAATCTTTTGCACCTCCTTTTCTGCTTTTTCCTTAAATTTAATGAAGCAAAGCTCTTCTAAGAGCTCATCATGCAGAAGTAAGTTAATCATTCTATGGAGTTTTTTTCGATGGTCTCCCTCTATTTCGTTTGGGAGAAGAACCAAGAAATCCTCAGTATGTTGATAAAGGAGAATCTCATTGAAATTTATGGAATTCTCAGCCTTCTCTAATAGTTTAATTTTCTCAACCATATCCACCTTCTTGGCTTTTTCATTCACCCTATTACAGATTGCCATCACCAAATCTTGGCTTATCTTCCGCTTTTCGTCTAAGTATAGCATCTTCTTGACTTTTTTAACTTCATCTAAAGCAGCCTTTATTTCATCAGCAGTAGAGATTTTAGGCTGAAGAAAATTGTACATCTCAACTTTATTCCTGACAACACCGGATATGGTCTTTATCAAATTCTCTAATTTCGATTGACAAAAAATGCCTCTTCCCAGAGCTATCAATCTTGCGTTCTCAATGTTAGCTTGCTTGAATAAAGTCAACTTTCTCAGATGAGCCTCTAATAGTTTCTCTTCCCGCTCCATTTCCTGCATAAAGATCAATCGTTCTTTGCCTTTATCTTCAGTTAGGTCGCTAATTCTGTCCTTGACCTTCTTTTCATCTGAGCGCAACTGGGTGAGCTCTTCCTTAATTGCCAATAATTGCTTCTGCCATTCCAAAATCTTCTTTTCATTGTCAATCTTAGATTCAATGAAGCTCTCATCCGTTGACAGCGAGCGAGATACCAAAGATAATGAAGGAAGAAGATTCTCACCCAATTCTTGAGACATTTTGCTTATTTGATTTTCAAACCGCTCTATATGAGATATAATGTTTTTTATGTCATTTTGAATAAATTCATTATCCTTCTCTTTCTCAGCACGTAATTCTTTCAAGTCTTCTCTGCTGTTTTCGAGGTTCTTGATTTTTTGTTGAAATCCAACTATATCCCTCTCTTTTTGAGAGATCTTTTGTTGAAAATTTTGAATCTTCTGATTGTTGGTTGCCAGAATTGCGTCTCTGAGAAGTTTAGTGTTTTTTTGAAGGTTGTTCTCGGTCACTTTTAATTTTTCCTCATGCTCTTTTTCTAAACTCTCTTGGTTTTTTCTATCAGTTTGAGACCTTTGACTTTCAACTTGCAACTCCGAAATGCCGGAATTCAGAGATTTTTGTTCTTGCACTAATTTCTCTTCCTCAGAGACTCCAAAGAGTTTCTTGAAACCAAAAAAGAATTCTTGCCTGATTTCCCGGATTGAGCATTCTATTTTAGAAAGATTTCTTTTCTTTTGATCAATAGCTTGGTCGTTTTTTGCTCTTATTTCATTCAAGCGTTTAATCTCAATTCGAATTTTGGCCAAATTATTTGTTAACTCATCAATATCAGCCATGTCTTTTTCAAGAGAGCCGAACTTGCGATATTCATCTCCGTTGAGCATTTTCAAAGTGCTTAAGCAGTTTGACCAATTATTGGAAATATTGAGAAGATTAACTTTATCATTTTCTTTTTGAATAGCTGTTCTTTGTTTTTCAAGTGACAAACAATCGGTTTTTGTTTGTGCAATTCTATTCTGGTAATCCAAGATTTCTTGTTCAGTTTTTTTGAGTGTTTCTTCCAATTGACTCGATTCTTCCTGTAATCTCTCTTTTTTTGCAACCTTTGCGTGGTATTTTTTTGTGTGATCCTCAATCTTGAGTGTTAATGAGTTGATTTCATGTTCTATAAATTTTTGTTTTTCCAGCTCATTATTTTGGAAAAGAATTTGTCTCTTTTTCTCACTTGCCGTCTTGATCTTTTCTCTGATTCTATCTTCTTCATCATTTGAGAGAAATCTTTCGTACATTTCCGCCACCTTACTTTCATCTCTCCCATTTGGAAACGATGACTGGGACTCCTTGATCGCTCCTTCAATACGCAATTCGTTTGCAGCGAGCTTTTTAATTTTCTTCGCAAGAATTTGTTTCTCTTTTTCTAATTCTGTTCTCTCCATATCTCCATTATTTTCCTCAAGCTGTTTCTTCTTTTCCTGAGACTCTTTTACCTTTAAATCCCACGCAGTAACGATTTTTTCTTCCAACTCTTTCAATTCTTTTATGTCATAGATTTCATTCTTGACTTCCTTTCTAAAGTTTTTTCCAAATAAACTCTTCAGATCCACATGACATGATAGGATAGTGGCAAGCCTTAAGGTCAGTTCATCTAAATTCATTGACTGGTTCTCCATTAAAAATTCATGGCTTCCACAGCCAAGCAGCATGAAAATATTGTAGATGCTCCAGAGACCACTTGATTCACAATTCACTCGTCTTGACTTTGGAGGCGCTTTATTTTTGATATAATTAAAGCCTTCTTTAAAGATTGGTTCTAGTTGTTTTGTATAGCTCCCTTCTTCCAGATAGGTAATGAAAACTTTTTGTTTGGACAATGACTTGATATCCAAGACTCCATTGACAGAGTCGAATGCATATATTGCAGCCTTCTCATTACTATCATTAATCAGGCCATTTTCGAATGTTAGAAAACTCTTTGGCAGCAATACTATTGAGATGACTCTTTTTTGTTTTGATGAGAGAATAATGATCGGTTTGTTGAGCACACCATCTTGACATTCACTTTCAATCACTGTTTGAATCTTGTGATAGCATTTCAAGCTAGACCTTTCCTCTTCAATAATATCATCACTAAATATTGAAGCTGAATCATCTGCTTCGTCTAGGATGACATGACCAAGGGGTTTATTTGGCCCATTAATTGCATCAAGTAGAGTTTTGACTTGAGTTGCAGTGAATTCAAGTGGAACTTGAATTGTTCGAATCTCATCCTTCTCCAATTTCTTCAATGCATTTAATATTATGAGGATTCTATCAAAGTGAGAATCTCCTTTGAACCTTTCCTCAGCACTTCTGGTGGGGGAAATTTGGTTGGTCTCGATGATTCTTTCATTACAATTTCTTGTGAAGTGGAGACAATACTCGTCTGCCAGCAAAGTGATGACTTCATCACATGAATGATGACCATCTATATTCAGTTTTACTTTAGTGGTCTCACCAGTCTCATCTTTTGAGGAAAACTCATCAATTTCCTCTTGGTCAAACTTTGCCAAGAGAGCCTTTTTGAACATTTGTTCAAATTCAAGCCTATTTTGGGTTTTGAGGCCTTCATTTGAGTCATCTCCACCACTTTGTATCTTGGAAATGCAGCCTTTAAAGGCGTTTTCTTCACAGCTTCCAAAAATAAATTGGTCAATGGCTTCGAAGAGGATTTTCCTGTTCTCTTCAGTGAGAAGTTGATTCTTTTTGCTTTCAGGACTTTTGTTCATTAAAAATGCCTAATTTTGTTGAGAACAATATTATATCATGTTCCAGCCAGATTAATTTTTTTTAAAAAAGCGATAGAATGAAAGTTCTGATCTAAGCCTAAATAATTCTCAAGAGAAATATTTGAAACATCTCATCCCTTCTTGTAAGATTAAAAATTCAGACCCTTTGTCTTCAGGTTTACATTTTGCTTCGATTCAGGCTCACAACAGCGCAAGGATATTGGGTTTTTAATCCTAAACCCAAGTCACTTTCTGAGTCTCTCTCTGACGTGGAAATATTAATAACAGATTTATTCTTATATTCTTAACTTTAAACCCTAAAATAACTCTATGGAAACAAAATCAAATAGCACAAACGCAGAGTCGCCTTCTGACCATCTAAGCAATGAAGGAAGCAACCAATTGAATGCAGATTCACCGGTACGAAAGGATTTGCAAGCTGAAAAGTCTGATGTCATGGGTGATCAACCTGATGTCAGAAACGAAGAGGAAAAGTCACCTCTTGATGATGCCAAACAAGTTGAAATTGAGCAGAAGTTCATGGTCTATTTGACAGAAAGCGAAGAATTCGACGATTTCAATACTATAAGAGAGGAATATGGTCAGATTCCGAGCAAAGTGACATTTGATGAGCTGATCATACAGCTGGAATACATCCTCAGCAAGAAATGGGAGAAGCTGATCAAGCGAAAGCTGTCTGCAGTCACAGTTAAGGATTTTGAAGCCCTCCTCAAGGTTTCTATTCAGAAAAGAATCGAGAGTGCAGGACATGATGTGACAAAAATTCTTCGAATAAAGCACGCATTCTACAGTGAACTTTCGAACCAGGTTGATGAATATGCAAAGAAAGATCAAGAAACAAGGGCTCGAGAAGTTACTTTGATATTAGGGATGGCCCAGGGCACTTTGCTTGAGGGGGCTGCAGAGCTCCAAGAAGAAGAGAGGAAATTATTAGAGAAGGTCTTAAAGGTAGACGATCTAAGTTACCTAAACGAACATGAGATTTTCGAAAAGATAGTCTTTAAGCTCAGTAAAAAAGAGCTCGGAGCATCAAAACTCCCCCTCGACAGCATAAGACGAGGCAAAACTTTGCTCAAACTTAGTCAGGTAGATTCTGAAAACGGTCTCATGAGGAGCTTGAATTTGTATGCGATTGATTTAAGTACAAAGAAGAAGGAGCAAGACAGAGCAAAGTCGTTGATGGAAATTCAAGATCCAATAAAATACCTTGATGAGATCAAAGTGGTTATGGATCACTTGGATCAATCTGAAGATAAAGAAAAGAAAGCCGCCCAAATTATTCAGAGCAGCTTAGAAAAAAGGTTCAAAGAGGATTCGGCGAAGAGAAACAGTTTTCTCTTAAGCCTTCTAAAGAAATGTGAGGGGCAAGAGCAAGCTCAGTTTCCTTATAGAAATAAATTTGTGGACCTTTTGGACTTCCAAGAACTTTTAATAAAAGAAGAATATGAGCAAGTCCTCACAAATTTTCAAGAGGTTGAGCAGTTGAAAAGAATTGATCAAGACAAGAAGCTGGAAATCTTCAAGATGATCGAAGAGAAGCTTTGTTTAGACTGTAAAGCAGGATTGGACGATCTGAAGACAATTTTGGGTTCAGCGAAGGAGACTCAAGTAACTTTAGCTATTCAAACGTCGAAAGCAAGACTGGTTGAAGTTGAAGACTCATGTGATTTGAGTTGTCTGACGGAAATTCAGAAGATCAGAGGATGCATCACAAACTATAAAATTGCTCTCAAGAAAGCTGAAAGCGCAAAGGAGGGGACTGAGGAGGCAAAACAAGCTGCCGAAGATAAAGAAAAGAGCAGCAAGACCTTTGTAAAGAAGAGTCTGGAGATTTTGAGAGAAAATGTTGGTAAACAGTTCAAGTTGGACTTTGGAGAAGAATTAAATCTGAACAAACCAGTGGAATGCGAAGTTCTCGAGGAAGTTAAAAATAAATTGCAAAGTAAGAGCCCCTCAAAAGTGTTTCTAGATCACTACCTCGCTTATGTTGAATTCAAGGTAAATCTGACAGAAAAAAAAGATCAAGAGCTGTCGATTGATAAGGAAGCTATGGAAATTGCTTTGGTTAAAATCGTACAAGGATTAAAGGGCTTAAAGCCAACCAAATCGAATCAGCTCCTTCAGGATCTGGTTTCTCAAACCTTTAGAATCCTTGACGAGGGATTTATCAATGAAGTTCTCGAGAGAGTGCTGGATATTGAAGAAAGTGTGGGAAAAAAAGACAGGGATATTAATGCTATAAAAGAGCAAATAGTTTCTTCATATGAAAGAAAATTGACAGGTCTCAGTTCCCTTATGAAGCAGGGGAGAGTGGGATTTTTACAGAGCATTTTTGAAAATCTCCAAATAGAACAAGATAAATCAAGTTTTGCTGAGCAAGAAAAGTATTATAAGGAGCTTCAATCAAAGCTCGAAGAGATGAAGCTTCCAGAGGATATTGAGGATTATATAGCAGGTGAGAACAATAAGGCAGTCCTTTTAGACAAAGCCAAAGAAGAAAACAAATCAATTCAAGAGTATGTAGAAGAAACTAAGAAAAGAATTATTGATGATATTAAAAATAAAACGAAAGAAGGTGACCAGTATTTGAATGGAACTCAGAACTGTGAAGAGTTCCTCAGAGGATGTGTTGACTTGTCATCGCTCATCGGTGAGTTGTTCTTTGAAAGTAGCGAAAGCCAGGAAGAGATGGATCGATTCCGATCTCTGGTGATGGAACTTGCGACTCACTATGAAAGGGAAGCAAAGAAGGATAAGGAGAGTATTCGCCTTCTTGAACTTGTAGACAGTTTGAATGATTTCCTCATTCTCAAATGTTATAGAAAATACAACTTTTTTAAGCATATTGATAAAGAAGAAGATGAGGAAAGAAGACCAGTATTGGACTTTGAGTTTTTGATATATGGTATTGAAGCTGATTTAGCTCGAAGGTTTGAAGCTATTGACCGACTCAATGAATTGAGTCAACCTCAATTTTTCTATAGATCTGATGTCGTGAAATCTATAATTGATCATTTAAGTCGAATACTTGAACAAGTTGAACAGAAGAGTCTAAAGACTTTAGATGAGGAATTGACCAAGATTGCGAAGTTGAGTCTGACTGAAGAAGGCCTGAAGAAAAAACTCCAAGAAATTTCAAAGAATTTTGGAGGATCTGCTAATGAGAAACTGGTGATCCAAACAACGATCAGATGTTTAGTTGAGGATAAAGTTGAACTTGAGTCGTTGAAAAAAGAAGTTCTGTCGTTCTCAGGTGTAGATTTAAACTTGATTCCGAATAGTCTGAGGCAATGGGTACAAGGATATATTGTTGAAGAATATGGAATCCTTACAAATAAGCAGCTCCAAGAAATAGAGGCGAAGGGAGAATGTAAATACTTTGGAAAGCTCAAAAGTATGAAAAAGCACATATTTATTATGGAAAATGATAACCTGAAAATTCAGCTTTGTGCTCTTTTTTCCAAGGCCTTACAGAACATTCAAGAGAAGAATGTAGTTGATCAACTGAATAAAGAAATCCTTCAACTCTTGCCCGAGATATATGCCGGAATATCGAGTTTCAAAGAAATTCTGCAAGTCTTAATCTCATCAGGTCACTCTGGAGAGAGAGATTTTAGATCGGATGTCAATCAAGTAATCTCCATATTGCCACTGATGAGACTTGAAGAGACGAGCATCATCCTAATCAAAGGTTTATTGGCAAAATTATTGGAGAGATTGAGTGCAGCTCAAAAGGACAATCTTGATTTTCTATTCTTCGCCCAGCAACTGACAAAGTATTGTTTCAAAAACACCAACACAAAAGAAAATGGCCAAGTGTTGAAGAGGATCTATCAAAAGCTTAAAGAGCTAGCCAACATGATACCTTCGGTTCGATTTGACCAAGAAAGAGGTTCTCAAATTAAGGATTGGGTAAATTTATGTAAAAGCTTTTTAAACTTTGATCAAGATTCCAGAAAGGAAGCCCTCATAAATTTCATCAGCAGACATAAAAATTATCTTTTGATTGCAAAGGAGATACAATATTCGAAAGTTTTGGATGAGACACAAGTGAAAGAAGTATTATTAAATCATCCTGTAAATGTCTGGGAAGATGAGTTGGAAAATGCCTATATCAGATCTACAAGTTTGAAACTCTTAAAAGATGAATTGGAGGGTTTTGAAAAAAGCAGCCAAGGCCAAGACACTTCATTCTTTAAAAAATTAAAGCATTTTGTTGAAACAACCGATTTCGATGAAGCAGCCAGGAAGGATTTATTAACCCTTATTGACCTCAAACCAGAAAATATCTTGAAAAAAGCGGGAGCAAGTCAGGAAGCCCAACAAGTAAATTTAATTGTAAAGTTGAAGGAAAACCTCTTGGTCAGTAAAGAGCGAATTGGAGATGTGTCGAACTGGATCCAATGGCTCGGGATGATTGAAGGTTTAAAGCAAACCAAAAGAGTGTTAGGACTTGTTGAAACCATTGAAATCCTTGAATTGAGTCAAGTTTTTGACATGAAACTCTGGAGCTATATATTAAGCAAAGATTCTTACAAAGAAATAATGCTGGCAATTCTTGGGTGCTTGATGCTTAAAATGGATCGCGATGAAACAATGATATTTGAAGTCGAAGAGATTATAGAGAAGATCGATGCATATACAAGAGAAAAGTGGAAACTTTATGTGAGACTCCTTGTGAAAAAGTTAGTTTTGGATTGCAATAAAGGTTTGAGATATGAACGCTCTGAGATGGTACAATTAAGCAAGATCATTTCTATGTCGCTGTCTTTGAGACTCTATGAGAGAGAGGACCTTTTGATCGATTTAGCTCAACTTAAACTTCTGAAATGGTCAAGAACATTAAAGAGCGAGAGGATCAAATACGAGCTCGGGATTGAAGATGAGCAAGTCATAAAGGATCTTCTGTATTTGGAAAGAGCAAAGGGTGAAAAACTAACAAATAAATTGATTGACAAACTCAAGGCCGTCTATATTGAAGGCGAGCAGCTCAAAAATCTTTTATCTAACTTTAGAAGAAATATTTGGGAGCTCAATGATAAAGTAGTTGACTCATTAGATGTTGATGAGTCGAGTAAATGGGCAGAGATCATTGAAGAGAATGATAAGAAAACAAGAGGGAAGGAGCTGAAGGCTAAACAATTGGTTTCACAAATGAAGAGATTAGAAGCTGAGGGAGAAATAAATTGTGGAGTGAGAGATTTATTAGATCGAGCGAAAGGACAAAGCCCATTGGAAGTTGCACTGAAAAAGGTGGATACTGCGTTCAAATCAGAGCCCAAGTTCTTCAGGAGCATTGAATCTCAAATTTTGGACTCCGGTGAAGAGAAGATGGGACAATGGGAAATGAAGGTTGGTAAAGAGAAAAAGACTATCGGCGAGGCCTTGATTAACGGTGTGAAAGCCATAGCTGCACAGCTGATGAATGGAGGAACAATTGAATCTCAAATTCAGAACTTCAGTGAAGAGGATATTAAGCAATGGGCAGAGAAATACATGAAGATTGATAAAGAGAAAAAGACTGCTGGCGGGATCGTGAATGATGGGGTAATTGAATTGGTCGCTGTGATAGCGAGAGCTGCACAGCTTACAAGTGGAGGAACAATTAAACCTCGAGAAACCCAAAACATAGCATTGCTGCTCTTTATCGATAGCATGATAAACAACTTGCATGGAAGGTTGGCAAATATTTCAACAGGTGAAGGCAAGTCGTTAATTACTATTTCAACGGCAATTGCAAACATATTGATTAAAGGTGGTGGTACTGTGGATATCTTGACGAGTTCAGAGGTCCTGGCTGAGAGGGATGCCCAAGAAAGTTCGAGGATGTTTGGGATGTTTAATATTAAAGTGAGCAATAACTGCGACTTGGAGGCCGATTCGGATGAAAGCGTAAGGAAGAAAAGATATGAGGAGAATGATGTGATCTATGGAGAGCTAAGCCACTTTGAAAGGGATATTTTGCTAACCAAGTACTACAATAAGGAGATTCGAGCAAGTGTAGCAACATGCTTAATAATTGACGAGGTCGACAGCATGTGGGTTGATAATATAGCAAACACCTTGTACATTAGTCACCAAATCACCGATCTAAGATATCTGAAGGATTGTTTTGTGTTTATCTGGCAGGCTGTTAATGAACCAGGGACGACCAAGAAAACCAAAGAAAACATGAACAGTGTACACACATATGTAAAGATGATGATAGATGAAGGTCATATCAATTACCCTCATCACCTACAGAAGTTTATCGAAAGAAGGCTCCCAGTGTGGATTGAAAATGCCTACGTAGCCAAGGACCAAATTGGGGAAAGCAACCAATATACTGTTTTAAAAAGAGGCAAGAAGATTGGTGAAATAGTTATCAACGATTTACAAACCGGAGTTGAGCAGTTAAATTCTCAATGGAGTGAAGGATTACAGCAATTTATACAGCTGAAGCACACAAATAGACTGACTGAAGAGAGTCTGAAGGCGATCTACATGTCAAATTATATCTTTTTCAAAGAGTATGGAGGAGAGATATATGGTATGACAGGCACGCTGGGCACAGTGGTGGAGAGAGAATTATTAGCAAGTTCATATAAAGTTGATTTCTTTGAGCTTCCAAGGTTCAAGAGAGAACTAAATATTCGAGAAGAAGATAAATTTTTGAAGAAAAGATCGAAATGGATGGCTGAAATCGAGAAAGAAGTTGACTCTATGATCAGTTGTAGCAGAGCAGTTCTGATTATCTGTCAGAACAAGAAGGATGTTGATGATATTCTCAAGACTCTCCTCGTCAAAAAGACTGGAGGGCAGATCTTTGAATATAAAGGCAAAATAGATGGTTTTAGGAAGGTATTGAACACCCTCGATCAGACAGAGGGACTCGAAGTCGGAGAATTGAAGTGTAAGGACATAGTCGTCGCGACCAATGTTGCTGGAAGAGGCACCGATTTTGCTTTAGAGAACAAACTAAAGGAGAATGGTGGTTTACATGTGATTTTAAGTTATCTCCCTGATAATATCAGAGTAGAAATGCAGGCATTTGGAAGAAGTGGACGTAAAGGCGAGGAAGGAAGTGGGAGAATGATAGCTTATTCTTTAGTTGATACGAAAGATGCTCATGATTTAGCTTCCCTCCGAGATAAACGCGAGGAAGAAAGGCTCCAGGAAATAAGAGTGAAGACCCTGAAAAGTGTTGTTTTAGAGAGAGAGTTGTTCCTTGAGTACACTCAGCTCGAAGAAAGAGTCCAGGCTCACTTCAAGGAGAGAGATGCTAGATTCAGAAGTTTACAGCAGAAGTCTCTTCACAATAAGTGGGCCTTTTGGCTAGATGAAGTTGCTGATCAAGTAGAAAATATATACCAGACAGGAGAAACGGGCAGAAAACAGATTTTTGAAAGTTATCAGATATTTGCAGAGAAGATAATCACAAATTTGGGAAGGGAGAGGAATGGTATTGAAGGATTGATTGATGAGCCTGGGGAGCTCATAAAATTAGCTGCATATAATATCCAGTCGGGCAACTTCAAGTTAGCGCAGGATAACTGTGACCAAATCATTCAAGGATATGGGTCTAGATATAGTGGATTCGCTTACTACTACAAAGCGACTGCAATATTCCAGCCTTTGCAGGACTCTGACTATGCTGAGCTTTTGGATAGTATAAGAAAAAAGTGCAAGGGCCACATTATTACTTATAATGAGAAGAAAGAAGGTGTTGAATTGTTGAAAAAGGCAATTGTCTTGTTTGAAGAGGAGATCCAAAGAATTTCTATGAGAAGTCAAATTCTTGCCAAAATAAAGCAAGACAATATTCATTCAGGGATAGGATCCGATGCAGATTATTTCACAAGAAGTAATGTAAATGAATGCGCAGTGATACAAGTCCACCTAAACGCCGCAAAGCATTCACTAAGCCAAGAGCTTGACGTCTTGGAAATGCTTCCATCAGTCAAGCCAACTTGTTTGACAGAAGAAGAGTGCAGCAAAGTTTTGAAGGGGGTTCTCGAAGAGGTAAAAGATGCTATCAAGCCTGAGAGATTGAGCCAAAGAGTTAAAGTGAGGTTCCATTTTGATAACAATCCAAACACAGAAAAAATCCTAAAAAGCGAAATTTCTGCTCAAGGAGGAGAAAGTAGAGAAAGAGTGAAGGAAAATGAAGATGAAGAAGCCTATATTATTCTTGACAGCTTGAGCAAGAAGCAAGAGGAAGATCTGAAAGCCAACAGTATTCAATATACAAGAGAGATATACATCAAGGACAGAATTCATTCCAACTATGTTTTGGTAAAATACCCAGCAAGATTTGAGTATGCCAAACAGAGAATGCTCACAGCTTTCAAAAGAGCAGAGGGTAAAGGTTTAGAAGCTCGTAAAGGTGCTTTAGATCAAACAGGTTATTTGACAAGAGAGAATGTCTGGAGTAAATTGGAGAAGAAGATAGGATTTGAAGAAGTCAAGAGGCTTGCTTTCAAGAAGGAAAAATTATCAATCTTAAAGGAGAGTTCAGAGATGAGTGAAGAATTCAAGAAGAAACTGTTGGATTCTTTTAAAGTTGATGATCAAGATCAGGAATATAAAAATAATCTAAGTTATGAGGATTTTGAAGCTTTATTTTCTAAGAAAAAAAAGAGTCAAGCTCTGAATACTCGCGATGAATTAATCAAGAAGCAAGTCCTAGAGATTCAGAGTAAATTCAAGTTTCAGGATGACAAGCGAAAGTCCATAGAACTGGCCATCAAGAAAATCCAGATTCACCAAAGCATTACAAATAAAGATTTGGAGAAATTAGACTTTAGTGATTTTTTGGCATTAAAGAAGAATCAGCAAAAGATCATTCAAATGTTGCAAAAAGAAGACAAAACAGTTACTATCGATGATTATGTAAAGTTTGTTGGCGAAGACGAGAAAGACTTGGCCTTTGCAATCCTCAGGAAATATCTCATTACGAAAGGCTTTGCCCTGGATTTGATCACAGAATTTAATATTAAAGACTCCCTTTCGGGATATGAAGTGTCTGAGATGAGTGAATTTGATAATGCTATCGAAGACTTGCTCAGAGCCGGAGTTTTTGATCAAAATGATATTTCAATCGAACCTCTTTCAGACCTATTCGAGCACCTCAAGGATTTAAAAGTTATCAAAGGGAAGGTTCTTGACTACAAATTAATCAGGGCGCCTGAGAGCATTTATGAAAAGGCCAAATCAGATCTTTCTGGTTATTTTGCGAAAGACGAAAAACCCTTGGAGATATTAAAAAAGAAAATCAAGCAAGCTGCTAAAGGACTTCTTAAGAAAACAATTGATGAGAAGGATAAAAATACCATAGTAAGTGACAAGGAGGTCGATGATGAATATGAGTCTTTGATAAAGAAGCTGAAGTGGGTAGCTGCTGGAGCAGCCGTGCTGACGTCTATAAGCACTCCTTTCATACTTGGGGTTATTCCTGCATTATTAGCTCATAATAAATTCCGTGAGAATCAGAAAGAATCCACTATTGAAGGGGATCTGGATAAACTTGTGACTCAAGAAAACTCAAGCTTGCTTTTAGACAAATTTGAGAAGAGTAAACTATTTGTGAAAGCATATCTCAAAGAAAAATTAATTCAAGAGAAGAAGGACAAAGAAAAGGAGCAGTTGCCTGATATCATCGTTAACACGATCCTCAATACACTGGGTCCTTTAAAGCTGTACGAAATGGTGACAGTTGAATGCAAAAAAATTGAAGATTACTTTGGAGGTACCGATATGCCCAAAGAAGCCTTTGAGTACTCCCAGCTAGATAAGGGCCTCGTGTTATCTTTTATGGAATACCGCAGCCCCTGGTGTTGGAAATCTTTTGCAGTCGCCATGTTAGGTACCCTACAGATAGCTGCAGGGGCGCTGATTATGGCTTATGGAAGCGGAATCCTAGGGCCTCTTGCATATCATATAGGCACCGGACTTATTTCTGAGGGAGCTTCAGATATTATGTATGCAATCCAAAACGTTGGAAATGTGACTGGGAAGAGTTATTGGGATCACAAGAAATGGAGTCTTTTAATTACTGTTGGAACAGTAGGCGTTGGTGCGTACCTCTCGAACGGTGCTTCGACTGCCAAGATGGCAATGGATGTTGCCAAAGAGCAAGCAAGTAGGATTATCTTGAAGCAAGCTGCTAAGAAAGGAACGCGATCTACAGGCATGGCCATCTTTAAGAAAATTTTGGGAGAAGTAGGAAAAGCGAGTTTGAACGCTGTTCAGGCGATGGCAGTAAATGAATTAAGTTCCCTCTTCGCAGCGACATTATTTGAGGAATTCAAAGAGACGATTATATCAATGATCCAGAAAGACTCAGCTTATATAAATAATAAAAGTATTTTAAGCAAGAATATCCGGGAGCTCCAGGAGAAAGTGATTTATTGCAAAGCAACTGTGAAAGAAATCGTAGAAGAAAAGCTCTCTGAAGCCGAAGCTGAGCTAGCTGAGAGCATCTCAAATCAAATCGTCAGTCTCATCGGAAAAATTGGAGGTCCACTATCCACTCAAATCGGAGAAGCTGCTGAAAATGTGCAATACTCAGGTCTGGTGGAAGTTGATGGGACTTTGCAGAATTCTAAACAACAAAAATACGCTCAAATTGCCAAGATTATTTCTTATGTTGTCAAAGGCATCTCTTATCTAAAGGCTGCTTATGATTTGGTGACCTTGGTTGGTGAGATAGTGAGTCGATTTACCAAAAAGATTGGCTATTATACTGAGATTTTAGAGAAGTCTCCAAATAAAACAAAAATGCAAGAAATGAAGCAAGGTTCCGAAAGAGAGAGCGAAGAGAAGGAGTGTCTGATGTTAGTAGATGAAAGCATTGCACATAACATTAGAAACCAAGTGGAAAGCTCTCTTATAAATCCAATTTTTGACAAGCTGGTCGACCACATTCTAAACCCGATTCATAAAAAGATCGAGAAGAGTTTATTCGAAGACTTTGCCCAATTAAAAAAGAGAGCCTTGGCGTATGGAGAATACAACAGTCGCTACGAAGAAAATAGGAAGGAGATTGGCCGTGAAATGGAGTTGATCAAGGACTTCCTCACTGATGAACTAAAATCATTCAAGTTTGAATCACCGATTCTTGAGGTGGACTTGGAAAATGTAGTCTCTGGAACTTTAACAGTGCAGATAGATAGTGAGTTGCTTCATCTAAATCTAAGCGTTTCAGAGGATCGAGAGCTCATTCGAGACAGAATCGGAGCCATTGGAATGAGAGTATTACCAGGTGATCCTCCAAGATTATCAAGACCAAATTTCACTAATTACCTCCAAGCATGGACTCCTGGAAAGCAGGTCAATGAGTTTGATTTGCAAGTGATGGCTTATGGGTTGGGCCGACCTATTTGTGTAGAAATCAACGGACATTTCAAAACTTTTGGACCCCCAGATGGAGAGCCTTTATATATGCAACACCAAAATGATAATACCTCCAATAAAGGCCATTATATACCTCTGATAAAACAAGAAAACAGTCTTGTTCCAATATCTGATTTGCCAAATGTACAAAACGCATGTGGTATTGAAGCGTTGCTCTATGCAGTAAATAGAGAGAAGTTTTTGAATTCTGGAAAATCCCATCAGGATGCTCATAGTGAAGCAAGAAGTTGCCTTATGGATCCAAATGTGAGAGATGATTACATCAAAAACTTGATAAAAAGTGCAAAAGGGAGCTCTTGTCTAAAAGATGCTTTCTTGTTGAGAGACCATGAAATTGGAATTGTTGGTGGTGCAAAAGTCAGAAAAAGCCCCGAGAGAAACAGGCGTGGAGGGTATTTAGAGAAGTCACATAAAAGAGTTCATAAATTTCACAGTGACAGCGTAAAGGAAAGTATTATTTGTCATGTACAACTTCGAATTGACAAAACCGCTGAGTTAGCTGAAGAGTTGGTCGTTTTTATGACAAAGGATGGCGATGATAACAAAGCACTCGCCGCGAAAGTAATTTGTGAGGCTGGGGCATTGTATCAGAACAGTAAATCTTCTGGTCTACCAGAGTTAGTTAAGGGAGATAAAGAGTCTCACACAATCGCAAAAACCGAGAGTCATCTTAACGATGCCAAAATGAGTGACCTCAAGAATTTGGATTATGCTCATTTTATCGGATGTCATATTGATATTCCGTGTGAGAGTGACGCAAGCGCTGCTTATAAAATATGGTTCAATAACTTTAATGCAAGACTTGGTGATGGTTGCTACATGCCGAAAGGCTATAATATTGGGCCAGACAGAATCTTGGACAAGGCACAAATAAAATTCTTCCAAGATTTGATCAAAGATATCAAAACCCAAGACAAAAAGGTCATAAAAGACAAAGATTTTCTCCCCAAAAGAATTCGAGAGTTTGCAGGAAAGATAAACTTCTTAACAAAAACGCGAAGAACATACAGAATATATCAAGAATCTCAACGAGCACTTGAAGTTAAAATGAAAGAACTCGAGAAGAAACCGGGAAAAAGTGTGAAAAAAGTTACACATAAATATGCAAAAAGAAAATAAAACTGAGAGCTGGACGCTCAGCAGACTTGAAATGGTAAAAGATCAGAAAGGAGCAATTTAAATGAACATGATGAAATGTAAAAGATAATAATAATCAATATATGTTGCATATCAATCAGATAATATATAACAAATTCCATAATTAAGAGAATATCTTAGAAAAATTATCAAAATCGAAGAAATTCTTTTTCATTTTAAAGCTTGGAAAAATAAAAGATATATCTAGATAAAATACAATCTATTTAGAGTGAAGAAAATCAAATTCTGTTCTCCAAAGTTCAAATATCTTTCTTTTAAGAAGTGAGTTAAATCGATTAAGTCCATTTTTTATTTTTGAACTACAAGAACAGCCTTGGGATATTTTTTCTCAAGACTAAATCGTCCAGATATTTTCTGGAAAGCTCAAATTCTCTAGCCCATAAGATGTGAGGTTTCTGCCAAGAGGTCTAAATTCGAAGAAAAATTTGAAATTCCATAGAAAAATAAAAGGGCTGAAAATCTCAAATAAACATTTTTTGTTTGATCCTTCGATGGGTCTTTTGAGATGATCAATTGAGATGAGGGGAAATAATCTGACTTTTTGTTTCCTCTTTGGCTCTAAAAAGATGAGAATGTTCAGATCCCAATAAATGATGTCGAAACTAAAATCCGTTTAAGAAATTGAATGTGAGTCAAAATTTTCTTCTCAACTTTTTTCTTCGGTTGAAGAAATTGAAAAAGATTTCAAGAGAGGACTCAGAGGAGGGTTATCCGAAAAAAATGGAAGCTCTCACAATTCTAGATGGAGAAAAAATGAGCCGAACTCCTTTCTTTTAAGTCATCCCTTCGCTACTTTTCTCAAAAGGCTTTGTGATTTTTTTGGAAGTTGAAAAAACTGAGATGAGATATTCTCTTGAAAATATCTAACTGCTGCCCAAAAAAAGGGCATCATCTTGAAAAGTGCTTTCGAGTCTCTGTTTCCAGTCTGGATAGTCTCGCTCGGGACCAGATGGCCCAGATTTGAAAGTTTGAATCTGTTCAATACATCAAATAAAATCTTTTTTATTACTTTTTTTTTCAAAAGAAAAATCTTTTAAAAGAATTGAAAAAGTTTCTTTCTCTCTCATAAAAAAAAAATCCAAACAATTTTTCAATTTTTTTCTTTTTGGAACTCTCAAACACAGTCTTTCTAGAAAAAATACAGTTTCAAGAGAAAAATTACAGTTTTCAGAGCAAAAACTGAGTTCAACAAAGAAACCCTCATTCTTGAGATGATAGAATGAAAAGAATCATCTACTATCCTTGATATGAGCCCTCATTGAGAAAAAAAAAAATCCAAAATATTTTTTTCAGAGAATTCATTTGTCTTCATTCAACAAATTTCGTGTTAACCCTCTAGGTGTGGAAAACCAAAGGGAAAAATTTTCTTAAGAGATTTTTTGAAAATTTTCAATTGCAGAACGAATCAAACTGATATCTTTCAAAAATAAATATCAGGCTCAAAGATATTCTCAGTCAGAACCTTGTTGTCTTCAGAAAAATCACATCTTCATTTGGTTGTCATTGACTGACTTCTTTTAGAGATTCTTTTAATAAAATTTCTTCTTTGAAAAAAAAAACACATTTCTTTCAACAAAAGATCTTTGATTGAATTACTCCTTGAGCTTTTGGAAAACATTTCAATTCAACAGAGATTTCTTTATGATTAAGATTCAAGTAGAGGTGGCGAAATTAGTAGATTCATAGACAATTTTTAAAAACCAATATCTTTCAAATACTCATTTTTATTCAACGAAAAAATTACACATGATTAATTAACTAATTTAATAGAAAGGTTTCCAACGAATTCTTTCTAAGCAAGAGCATCACCAATTCTCACAAGAACGAGGCTTGCGCTTCTCGTAATTTGAGGACCACCAAAATCATTAACCAGGTCAGCAGAACTTCCTGAAAGACCTGTACACACCAAAGCAACATTATCATTAGCATTTAACTTGACCAAAGCAAAGAATTCCATGTAGAATTCTCCTCCAGCTTGTCCTCCCGCAAGTCCATTCACAGGAAGATTATTAATAAAAATTGATATTTGCGCAGGCATTCCTTGTTGTTTTTTCGCAGAGAACTGCACCCAATAAACTCCTGATTGCTTGACAATGTACCCATTATTTCCATCTGATGCAAAGCCAGCTGAAATCAAGGGAACCACCGTCGGAATCGAAACACGATTTCCAACAGTTATCGTCTGATGTGCTGTAGAATACGCGTTTAAAAACACTGAGCTACTCACAACTCCAAGGCTTCCTCTACTTCCTTGAGGTCCTGTGTTTCCTTGCACTCCTTGGGGTCC
>Ga0182738_1002305_pt1 | contig 22826 bp, 19 predicted proteins | sample eDN5th30CBELigMG_FD_128876 | JGI IMG/M metagenome (GOLD analysis project Ga0182738, IMG submission 128876) | Enriched Miracle-Growth compost microbial communities from Emeryville, California, USA - eDNA 5th pass 30_C BE-Lig MG (version 2)... ...
AAGACAGCGAAGTTCTTGGCATGGCCGTCGGTCGCCGCAAGGAGCCAGAAGGCGAGTTGCGCCATGACGAAGATACGAGCATCGGCTTCGTAATCGGTCCCACCGCGTATGAGCTCCAGCGACCTTCTGATTCCCGGACCGCCATCGGTCTCGTACTTCCGCGCGGCAGAAACCGCGCTGGCCTGGCAGAAGTCCTCCTGCGGCAATCGCGCGATCCACTTCTTCTTCGTGCTCGAAGACACGTTCGTCCACACGCGGTCGAATCGGGTGACCACGAGGGCGCGCTCGGCACTCACTTCATCACGGAAGGTCGCGAGCTCCGTCTCGGCGACCGGGAGCCCGAGCTCGGCCAGGAACTGCATGCACAACCACTCGTTCTCCACGGAGTCGTGCATGTCGGCGCGCATATTTCCGACGACACCGAGCGGAAGCTTGAGAATGTGCGTGGTCGGAGTGGCGCCCCGAGGCCTGTACCACTTGCCGTTCATGCGCAGCAGAGCGGCCTTCTCCTGGGCACCGGCGAGCGAGAATCGGAAATCGTCGTCCTCGTCGCCGTGAATTCCGAGCGGCCCCGAGCCCGTTACGGAGCGAAGAAGACGAGCAACTGCTTCTTCATCCATGGAGCTGGCCTCGACGCGGCGGACATCACCCGGATCGGCGCCGGCCGGAACGATCTGAACGGCACCGACGCAGTCGCGACCGATCGCAGCCAGCAGATCGAAGGCGCCGCCGGAAGCGGCGCCGAAGCGCGTGCGGAGCCGATCGCGAATCGCCCTGCTCTCGGGGAGGAGATTCTCGAACCAGTCGCCCACCACAGCCCCGGTGTGTGACTCGTTTCCGGGCAGGATCGGGAGCGAGAGTGAGAGAGGTCGCCTGTACTCCGAGCCGAGCCAGGCATCCTCGTACTGAAAGACGTCCACGCCGCTTCTGTTCGTGAACCAGGTGCCCACGCGCTCGCCATTCATCCAGACATCGAGCGCGCGTCGCCTCGCGCCCGGCCTCCCGGCCGGAGCGCGAGCGGCGCCCTTCACCACTCGCCGGTCGGACGAACCGCTCCCTTACCGGACTTGCGCGGCACGGTCGCAGCGCGCCGCCCTGTCGGAGTCCGTTGCCGTCTCCGCTCGTCGCTCGATGCCGATGCAGCATCGACCAGCTCCAGCCGAGCGCCAAGCAGGCGGAGTATCGCCAGGAGATTGTCGAGAGTCACCACGCCCGGATGCCTCTCGATCCTGCCCACCCGGGCCGCCGATACTCCGAGCATGGCACCGAGATCCGCCTGAGTGAGATGGCGACTCCGCCGCAGGGCTCTCAGGTACGAGCTGAGCTGCCTGGAGTTCTGAAGGTGATACATTGGTGCCGGTGCGGGGGGAGGACGAGATAGAACCTATATGTTCAATGAGGCATTTACAACCTATAGATTCTATTTGCCGAACGCAACCTCCTAGTATCATCCTCTCCGGGACGAATCAGACGTTGCTCACCCCATCCCGAGGTCGAGCTCCGAATCGATTGCCAGGCGATCGCCACCGTCCTCCAGATCGATATTCCTCGCAGGGGCATCGATATAGACAATCAGGTTGGCGGCACCCGACAGAGCGGCTGATGGAACCAAGAGGGCGCTGCTACCCTCCGAACGGGCCCAATCGGCGATCGCCCGACAGGTCTCCAGATCTTCCGGGTCGTCGCCGGTCAGTGTTCGCTCATCCACACGGAGGTCCGACCGGATATCCCCATCGAGGAGATCCAGAACAGGACCGATTCGATTTATACGGATCGAAACCAGATCGCGCGCGCTGGCGGCTACTCGCACGCGCGCCAACGCCTGGTACTTGCGATACTCAGCGAGCGCTCCATGCGCCGTCAACGAGGTGTAGAGGCAGCCGTAGGCCCCTTGCCTGTTCCATCGGCCGGCGGCGCGCAGAATCCAGCCCAGATGGAGAGGATTGGCGCCAGGTGGCACATGGCGCCAGACGACGCCAGAGAAGACCTGCACGAAGGCGTCAGATAAACGCGCCGGACTCGAGACCAGCCAGCAAACCGATCACATCATCCAGCTCTCCCTTCGCGACGAGAGAGAGTGGCGCCCGACCACGCAACGCCGGAACCGGCTCGTGCAACCACTCCCGAAGCGCATCCTCGTCATCGCCGAACACACTCGAAAGGAGATGCCTCAGTTCATTCAACTTCTCGATGCGATCGCGATGCTCGCGGCGCGGCGGGTGCGCCTGTTGCGACCAGCGAATCACGGTCCGCTCGGATGCACCGAGCACGACCCCAACCTCGGCGTTGGTGAGACCGAGCGTTTCGCGCGCCCACTCCACTGCGCGTGTCGCAACCTTCAGTTCCATTGCGGAACGAGCACTGGCCCCCATACACCCTCCGATCGGTGATTCACGAAATATATGTCATAGTTTCTGACATGACAAATGGCAGTCCGTGCGACAGATATTATGTCAGTATCGACGACCGAACCCAAATAAAGAAAGCCCCGTGCGATATCGTGCGCACGGGGCCATCCAGTTGCCCCTCCTGGGCTCGAACCAGGACTCTCCTGATCCAGAGTCAGGCGTGTTGCCAGTTACACCAAGGGGCATTGCTCTAGTTTTTGGCCGCCCTCGGGCGGAGTCCGAGCAATTTACCAAGCGCAGGGGCAGCGCTCAACCCCGCCTGCAATCGGCCCCCTGCCAACGTGGATTCCCGCTTTCGGGGGAGGGACGGCTTCACAGGCAGTTCACTGCTTTCTGCTTTCTGCCGTCTGCTTCCCTGCGTCACCCCCCTCGCAACGCATCCATCGGCTCCACCGCGGCCGCCCGCTTCGCCGGTATCCAGCTCGCCAGCAGTACGGCCGCGAGGAGCACGACCACGATCCCCGCGAACGTCAGCGGGTCCGTTGGCGCCACGTCGTAGAGCATCGACCGGAGCAGTCGCGTGAGCGCGAGCGCTCCCACGAGCCCCGCCGCGAGCCCCGCGAGCGCTATCGTCAATCCGTGCCGCAGCATCAGTCGCTCCACGTTCCCCGGGCTCGCGCCGAGCGCCACGCGCAGGCCTAGTTCCTTCGTGCGCTGACGGGCCTGGAACGAGATCACGCCGTACACGCCTATCGCTGCCAGCACCAGCGCCATCGCGGCGAACATGGCGAGCAGCATTGCGCTGAATCTCGCGTAGGCGCTAGCATCGGCCACTCGTGAGGAGAGCGCGCGCACGTCGTACACCGGCGCGTCCGGCGCCACTTCGCGCAGTACGCGGCGTGCCGCTGCCGCGATGGAGAGCGGATCGCCGGCGGTCCGCACGTAGATCATCATGCGTCCCCGCGGCGACTGGTAATACGACAGATACACGTCGGGCATCGGCAGCGAGTCGATCGTTCCGTAGCGAACGTCGGCCACCACTCCCACCACGTACGCGGTATCATCCCAGAAGCCTCCCTGCCCCACGCTCACCGGGAGCCCGATCGGATCCTCGTTGGGGAAGTAGCGGCGGGCAGCCGTCTCGCTCACGAGCACCACCTTGCGGCCGCCCAGCCGATCGCCGTCACCGAACACGCGGCCACTGAGGAGTGGGACTCGCAGTGTCGAGAACCAGCCCGGCGTCACCCAGTGCACCCCGACCGGCGGCGCGCTTCCGAGATCCACCGGAGGCCGGTCGCGCCGCATCAGCACCGTGCCGTTGCACCCTCCGTTCAGCGGCGGACAATCGCCGAGCGCCACGCCGGTGACACCCGGCAGCGCGCCGAGCCGCTGGAGCGCGAGGTCGTAGAAGCCCGGCAGCGAATCACGTCCGAGGCCGTCGCCGGTATTGAGTCGCAACGTCAGTACATGCGTCGCATCGAATCCCGGGTTGACACCCAGGAGCTTGCCGAGACTCCGCAGCATCAGACCCGAGCCCGCGAGGAGCACGAGCGCGAGTGCGATTTCCGCCGCCGCGAGTATGTTCCGACTGCGGGCTCCGCCCGGCTGGAGCGACTGCGTGCTGTCGGCCCTCAGCTCATCGGTCAGCGACGGGCGCGTGGCCTGAAGCGCCGGGACCAGACCGAAAACGAGTCCGGTCGCGAGCGCGAGCACGGCCGCGAACGCGAATGCGGAGGGATCGAGCCGGATCGAGTCGAAGCCGACCGCACCCAGCCCGCCGAGACTCTGCGCTCGCAGGGTGGTGGACGGATCGAGAGCGGCCAGAAGCTTCACTCCCCACCACGCCACGAGGAGACTCGCCGCGCCTCCCGCTGCCGAGAGCAGCACGCTCTCGGTGAGGAGTTGCCGCACGAGACGCGTTCGCCCCGCGCCGACTGCGAGCCGCACCGCGATCTCCCGGCTGCGCCCCGCCGCGCGCACCAGAAGCAGGTTCGCGACGTTGGCGCACGCGATCAGCAGCACCATCCCCACGGCGCCGAACAGTATCAGAAGCGACCGCCGCACGAGTGGATCGACGCGTGTGGCATCGAGAGAGCGCGCGGTCGCGCTCCAGTGCTCTCCCTCCCCCTGAAGCCGCGAAGGGTAAGTCTCGTCCACAATCTTTCCCGCGGCAGCCACCTCCCGAATCGCGCGCTCCCGCGAGACTCCGGGCGCGAGCCGCGCCACCATCGAGAACGAATGCGACTGCGCTTCGTTCAGCATGTCCGCCGGCAGAGACGCCACCGGCACCCAGATGTCCGCCCGCCCGGAAAGTCCCCTGAAGCCCGGCGGCAGCACGGCTATGATCGTGTACGGCTCCCCATGGATGTTCAGCGTGCGGCCGAGCACGGCCGGGTCTGCGTTGAAGCGCGCTCTCCAGAAAGCATCCGCGAGCATCACGACGCGCGCCGCACCGAGTTGCGCGTCTTCTTCGGCCGTGAAGTTGCGGCCGATCGCAGGGGTGATTCCGAGAGTGGGGAGATACCGCGAGTCCGCGTACTCGCCCTCGTCGCGCGCCACTTCCTGATCGCGGACCGTGAACTGATCATCCATGTACAGCGCCACGCTCCCGAACGCGCCGACGGCGTCGCGGAATACCCTTGCCTTCGGGACGGACCATACCATGTCCTCGAGCGCGGTACGGCCGCCCGACGCCGGAACCGTGAGACTCGGTTGCATCAGCCGGCCCGGCTCCGCGAACGGCAGCGGCCTGAGGAGCAGCGCGTCCACCGCGCTGAAGATCGCCGTGTTGGCGCCGATCCCGATCGCCAGCGTCAGCACAGCTATCGTGGTGAACGCCGGCGAGCGGCGGAATCCGCGGAGAGCGAAGCGGACGTCCTGCATCGCCACGTCCATGAACCCGAGACCGGCCATCTCGCGCGCCTCCTCTTCCCAGTTTGTAAGATTGCCGAACCGCCTCCGCGCGGCGGCGTACGACTCGCCGCTCGAAGGCGCACGTCCCGACTCCCGCTCGCGCTGCATGGCTGCGAGCGAGAGGTGGAACTCCAGCTCTTCCCTCAGTTCCCGCGCGTGCCTGCGCGGGTGGATGAGCGCGCTGGCGCGATAGCGGAGCGCATCGATGAGAGACATCGGACGTGGCGCCTCTACGCGCCTTCCATCACTCGCTGGATCGCCATGAGCACACGGTCGAAGCTCGAGATCTCCTCTCCGAGCCGCCGGCGCCCCGACGCCGTGATGGTGTAGTAACGGGCTCTGCGCCCCGTGGGCGACTCGCTCCAGCGCGACGTGGCCCACCCCTTCTTCTGCAACCGCTGCAGCGCGGGATAGAGCGATCCCTGCTCCACGGTGAGAACGCCGTCCGACAGGTCATGGATCTGCTGCGCGATCGCGTAGCCGTGCATCGGCTGCACGGTGAGCGTTCGCAGTATGAGCATGTCGAGCGTCCCCTTCAGGAGCTCGCTCTTCTCCGGGTCTCCGGACGTCGCCATTCGGCCCTCGGGCGCGACCGCGCCACGATATGTAGAACGACTACCTATTTATAGGCAGGAGTCCTACATATAGCGTGAACGGCCGGCGCCGTCAAGCGGCGGGGCGATCGCGCCGGATGGGGCGGCCCACGATGATCGTGACGTTGTCGCTCCCGCCGGCGTCGAGCGCGTCCTGCAGCAGGGTCTCGCACGCCTGGCGCGCGGAGGTCATGGTCGCGAGGCACTCCGCGATTCGCTCGTCGGAAACGTGCTTCGTGAGCCCGTCGCTGCAGAGCAGATGGGTCTGGTCCCATCCGTTGGCGATGCGAGTCACGACGGGGAGCGACTGCGAACCACCGATCGCGCTCGAGAGTACGTGCGCCCACCGCGACGCCTGCGCGACCGGACGCGACATCACGCCCTGATCCACCAGATCCTGCGCCATGGTCTGATCGCGCGTGACCTGCGTGAGCGCTCCCTGGCGGTACAGGTAATAGCGCGAGTCGCCCACCTGCAGCAGGTACACCCACGGCCACACGCCCATCCAGAGCGTCAGCGTGGTTGCCATCCCGCTGAGGTCGGGGTCGGCCCGCGCGCGCTCCAGCACCTTTTCGTGGGTGCGTACTGCGGCGGTCTGCAACAGGTCCACGAACGACTCGTCGTGCGGATCGGCCTGGTAGTAGCAGCTCGTACTGTGCGCCAGATACTGCGTGACCGCCTCGAGCGCGATACGACTCGCTTCCTCGCCGGCGAGCTGGCCTCCCACCCCATCCGCTACCATGGCGAGAAAGCCGATACGCTCGTTGCACGCGCGGAACTGCTCCGCTGCCGGGAGCGACGTGGACTTGATGTCGAGCTGCTTGTGCAGGGAGCCGAGAAGGAAGTGATCCTCGTTGCTCTTCCTGACCTTGCCCGGGTGCGTGAGCCCCCAGACATCGATCTCGTCATCGAGCGGCTTACGCAACGCTGTCGCGGCGCTCGTGGATGTGGTCGGGGTGGGAACCGTGCTCACGCTGGCCTCTCGCTCGCGATGGGTCGTCCGGCTCAAGCTACGCGATCGCGGCGTGAACTGCCAGCGGGTTCACACGCGCTGTCTTCCCATCCGCTCGCTGATCCACGGGATGTTCACACCCCTCCGCCTGGCGAGCAATCCGCCGCGCAGTACCCGCGGCTCCTCCACCGTGACGAACGCCTTCGAATCCCACTCGTCCACGATCCGCACCACGTCGTCCAGGTGCTGGCGCTGCACCACCGAGTGCACGATCTCCACTCCGCCATCGCGCCCGAAGCCCGGCACCTCGGTAGCGCCGTAGCCATGTTCGCGCAGCGCCTCCGCTATCTCGACGCCGCCGTGCTGCGATACGATGCGCACCTGCGAGAGTCCGTACGCCAGCAGTCGCTCGATGGTCATCCCCACCATCGTCCCCGTGGCGTACCCTGCCGCGTAACCGAGTATGTGATACCAGCTATTGAGATACTTGATGGCGTTGCCCACCGCCACGATCCAGATGAGCGCCTGGATGAATCCCAGACTCGCGGCGGCGAGCCGGTTCCCCCTCACGACTGCAAGCACGCGCGCCGTGTCGAACGACACGTCGATGATGCGCAGCCCGAATATCAGAAACGGACCCCAGGGAAGGGCGAAAAGTGCTGTGAGCTGTGGAGACATACGCGCCTACGGGCCGTCAGTGGCGTGTGGCAGGAAGCGAGCGGGCGAGCCGAATCATAATACCAGGATGACAAAACGCCGCGGAAATCCGCGGCGCTGGCGCCTGCTCACGTATCGTGGCCTGCAATTGGTTTCCGCGTGGGGTTCGCCACGCGCGCCGCACATTGGAACTCTCCGTCCTACCGAGCGGCGGCGGGCAGATCCCGACGCAGAGCGGTAGCAACCCTCATCATTGGAACTCTGCGTCCTACCGAGTGAGGGCGCACCCGCAAGTATATCGGCCGCAGACTATATGGCAGTCTGCATGCCATGGAGCTGAGGGGGATCGAACCCCTGACCTCTGCAGTGCGATTGCAGCGCTCTCCCAGCTGAGCTACAGCCCCGACAAGCACTTACGACTCTCCCGCCAGGTAGTTTCCCCTGCGGTGGCCGGGTGCCTCGCGCCTGCTGAAAGGCCCCGCCTATGGCGGGGCCGCAACAAGCTGTGGAAGCTTAGCCGCTTCTCGAGTTCGAGTCAAGCTGACTCTGCTGCCTGCCGCGGGTATGACGCTGCACCGTTCGAAGAGGTAACGTGAGCTCGACATCCGTCGCCGATTCGTTCAGCGACCGCGGCAACGTGAGACGAAAGGTGCTCCCTTCCCCCGGTGTGGACTCCGCATCGAGCGTACCGCCGAGTGCGCGACTCAACCCTCGCGCTATCGAGAGTCCGAGGCCCGTTCCCTCTCCGTCGCTGCGCTCCCGCACGAACTCGCCGAAGATCCGCTCGAGCTGCTCCGGTGCGATTCCGGCACCCTGGTCGCTGACTTCGATCGACACGCCGCCTTCGGGCGACTGTGCGCCGGCGCTCCGGATCGTGATCGGTCCGTCGCCACCGTACTTGATCGCATTCGTGAGCAGGTGCAGCACGATCTTCCGGATGCGTCGCGGGTCCGACACGATCCTCGGCGTGTCGCTCTCCCTCTCGTGACGCAGTTCCAGCGACCGTTCATCCGCCAGCGGCCGAACGGAATCCAGCAGCTCCTCCACCAGCTCGCCAGCGTCCACCTCTTCCGCGCGCAGGTCGAGTCGCCCCTCCTCGATGCGCGCGAGATCCAGAAGATCGTTCACCAGCTCCTGCAGATGGCCGGCCGCACGCAGCGAGCGACGCAGGATTCTGGCCTGTGCCGGATCGAGCTCGCCGTAGATCCCATCCAGCAGCAGCTCGCTGTAACCCACGATCGCGTTCACGGGTGTGCGCAGCTCGTGACTCATCGAGGCGTAGAAGCGGTGGCGTGTCTCGAGCGCGGTCTCGAGCTCGGAAGCGCGCAGCGCCGCCTCTCGCGAATTTTCGCCGAGCATCGCCCGCTGTGACTCGAGTTCGCGAAGCATCCGCTCCCGCTCCGCGCTGCGACCCGTGAGATCGTGCACCAGCACGGCGATCTTCGTCGCGCCGGAGTCGCGCAGCGGCCACACCACCACGTCGGCCTCGGACGCGCGCTCACCGGGGACGCCGAAGCAGAGACTCGCCGTCGACTTCCCGCGCGCTCCACGCTGCAACAGAACGTCCACCGACTCCGGTTCGTCGCCCCAGAAGAGCACGCGCAGCGGAGTACCCACCAGCGTACGCCCCTCGCGGGCGAGAATTCGCTCAGCTTCCTCGTTGGCACACACGATCGAGCCGCGCTCGTCGACCACCACCAGCGCCTCCTCGATCGCCCCGCACAGCGAACTGAACGAATTTCCCTCTCTCATGACCCGACTCCCTCGAAACCCGGCTACCACGAGGTCAGCAATGCAGGTGCCACGCCACGGTTTCCGGAGTCCGGGTGAACTTGTATCGACCGTACGAAGCGCATAGGATGCCGGAATGTTCAACGATACGAAAGCGGAAGACGTGCTCGACGCCGCCGCGCGTCTCGCGGGGGTCGCGAACCGCACTCCGTTGCGCCGCTCGGAGGGGCTGGGCCGGGTTGCGGGTCACGACGTGTACCTGAAGCTCGAGTGCGAGCAGATAACCGGCTCCTTCAAGCTGCGCGGCGCGTTCAACCTCATCTCGACGCTCCCCGCGGAGGTGCGCCAGCGCGGCGTGGTGGCGTCTTCGGCGGGAAACCACGGACTCGGCGTGGCGTGGGCCTCGCATCACTTCGGGATTCCCGCGACCATATTCGTTCCCTCGACGGCTCCCCGCGTGAAGCGCGAGGGAATCCTCGCGTTGGGAGCGAGCGTCGACGCGGAGTCGCCCGACTACGACGCGGCCATGGAGCGCGCCATCGAGTTCGCCGCGGCGAACGGCGCGACGTTCGTGCATCCGTGCACTGGCCGCGCGCTCCTCGCCGGCCAGGGTACCGTGGCCGCTGAAGTGCTCGAGGAGCTTCCCGAGCTCCGTACGCTGGTGCTTCCCGTGGGCGGTGGTGGGCTGCTGGGCGGCTGCGGAACTCTGCTGCGCAGCGCGGCGCCCGCCGTGCGCATCGTCGGCGCGCAGAGCGTGAACACCGCGGCCATGACCCACTCCCTCGCGGCGAAAGAGGTCGTACACATCCCCTCGGTGCCGACGCTGGCGGATGGTCTCGCCGGCGACATCGACGAAGTCGCTCTCGACATCGGCGTGCACGCGCTCGATGCGATCCACACGGTGAGTGAGGACGCCATCGGCCACGCCATCGCCTGGCTCGCACGCGAGGAGAATCTCGTGGTGGAGGGCGCTGGCGCGGTGGGAGTGGCAGCGCTCCTCGAGCGGAAGCTCGCTCCCGATAAAGGGCCGCTGGCCGTCGTGGTGAGCGGAGGGAACATCGACCGCGACCGACACGAGAAGCTCCTCGAGCGCTGGTAGCATCGACGACGCGTCGCACCGCGTCGCGATGCGTCGCCGCGCTCGACCAGTGTGGCCGCGTGCTCAGATCGCCGTGTCGTCGGAGTGCAGGCGATCGCGCGCGGCTTCCGTTGGCGTCATCGTCCGCGGCTCACCGCCCAGCCGCTCGTGCCGCTCCCTGTGCATGTAGCCCTCGCGCGCGAAGTGGCGCACGGTGGGCCATTCGCCGTAGCGCGTGCACAGATCCCGCGTCCACGCGTGTGAGAGTTCGGCGTCCACTTCGTCGAACGAGCGCCCCTCGTAATCGGGGTTGAGCCGCGCCAGCCGGCCGATGTGGTACGCCGGACGCACCTGCTCGTAGTCGCGATCCGCGAGCCGCCTTTCGCTGTTCGCGAAGTGCTCGCGCCAGCTCCGCTCCTCTTCGGCGCTAACGCCGCTCGCCGCGTCGACCACTGCCCGGCCGGCCCACCAGCCGCCCACGGCGCCCGCGATGGCGCCGATCGCGATTCCGAGCGGACCGGCGAGCGATCCGAGAGCCGCGCCCACGATCCCGGCCGAAGCGCCGCCTACGCCCTCTCCCGCCAGTTCGATGCCGGTCGGCGGATCTTCCACCGGTGCGGCGAACGGGCCGCGCACCCGGCGCTCCTCAGGCGTCTCGCTCGCCGAACCACCGCGCAACTCGTCGAAGATCAGCGGCTCCCCCTGGAACTCGGGAGAGACCGGTCGCGCATGGCGCGCTTCCTCGCGATACTCCTCCTCGTCACGCTGTTCCTCCGCGCGCCGTGCTGCGTTGTCGAGCTCGCTCCTGCGATCTTTCATTGCCTGCCTCCTCGAAACCGCTACTCGCGGCGTACGTGGTCTGGAGGCGCAAGAGTGGGACCCGCGAACGGAACGTGCGTGAGCTTCCGACTTGACATCCTCGAAACTCGCGCCACGATTCCCGAACATGCCTTCGACTGTACGGATCGGCACGCAGGGATGGAACTACAACGCCTGGACGGGACCGTTCTACCCTTCGGGTACGCGTCCGGCGGATTATCTGTCCGTGTACGCCCGCGCATTCGACACGGTGGAAGTGGATTCCACTTTCTACGCCATTCCGCCCGTGAAGAGCGTGCGGGGGTGGGCCGAGCGCACCCCAGGCCACTTCGAGTTCGCGCTCAAGCTTCCACGCGAGATCACTCACGAGCGCCGCATGCGCGATGCCGACGATGTGGCGCAGCTCTTCTTCGATCGTGCGCGCGAGCTCGGGGCGAAGCTTGGACCGATCCTCGTTCAACTCGCGCCCGACTTCGGCCCGTCCGAGCTCCCCGCGCTGGCGGCGTTTCTCCCCACGCTGCCGCGCGACCTCAAGATCGCTATCGAGTTTCGCGACCGCGGGTGGATTCACGAAGGCGTCCTCGCGCTGCTCGCCGAGCACGGGATTGCACTGGCGCTGAGCGACGCGCGATGGATCCCGCGCCGCACCATGCTCTCGCTCGCGGAAAAGCCCACCTCGCACTTCGCCTACATCCGCTGGATGGGCCCGAACCGCGACATCGTCGACTACTCGCGCGTGCAGCGCGATCGTACGAACGAGCTGGAGCAGTGGTCGCGAGCGATCGCCGCGATGGCGCGTAGCATGACGGCCGTGTACGGCTACGTGAACAATCACTTCGCCGGCCACAGTCCCGCGTCGGCCAGGGAGCTCCAGCGACTGATCGGACAGCGTCCGGTGCAGCCCGAGGAGCTGGGCGAGCAGATGAACCTGTTCTGAGTAGTAGCTTACCTGCATGTCACGTAGCGCAATCATCGCTGTCGTAGTAGCACTCGCCACGGCCGCACTCTTCGCGCGTCTCGGCGTGTGGCAGGTGCATCGCCTGCGCGAGCGGCAGGCGCTCAACGCGGAGCTGGTGAGCCGGATGAGCTATCCGCCCACCACGGTGGAGGAGCTCCCCGCCGACACCGCGCTCGCGGCGTACCGGCGGGTGAAGATCACAGGACGCTACGACTACGATCATCAGATCCTGCTCACCGGCCGCTCCCGCGATGGCGCGCCGGGCGTGAACATCGTCACGCCGCTCATCCCGGACTCGGAAGGAACGGCGGTGCTGGTGAATCGCGGCTTCGTTTATTCTCCCGACGCGGCCACGATCTCGATTCCAACCTGGTCCGAGCCGGAGCACGCGACGGTGGAGGGCTACGCGCGACCGGTTCCGGTGCGCGAATCGAGCGACCCGCGCTCGCAGACCAACCCGATGGCGTGGCGCGATCTCGACTCCGCGCGCATAGCGAACTCGATACCGTATCCGGTGGCGCGGATGTACGTGGTCGACCTCCGGCCGGGTGAGCGCTCGGAGGGCGCGCCGGTGCGGCTCAGCGCCCCTTCGCTCAGCGAGGGCTCGCACAAGAGCTACGCGATCCAGTGGTTCAGCTTCGCGGGGATAGCGTTGTACGGGGTCGTGTATCTCGTCTGGCTCGAGAGCCGCAAGCGACGAACTGCCGCTGCGTAGTCTGGGAACGGTGACGCGGAACGGATATCTTTGAAATGCACCGTTTGCCGGCGCTGATTTCGCGCATCCATGGTGCGACAGGTGTCCAACCAGGAATGGAGACCCATGGCACAGCCGACGCACGATCTGGCCTCCGAGAAGGAAGCACGTGACGTAGCCGAAGCCGCACGCGAAAGCGAGTGGGCCCAGCCGAGCTTTCTCCGCGAGCTCTTCCTCGGCCGCTTCCGGCTCGACCTCATCGACCCGCATCCGGAGGTCGACCCCGACGAAGAGGCGCGCGCGAAGCCGTTCATGGATGCATTGCGTGACGTGATGGAGCGCGTCGACTCCGACGCGATCGATCGGGATGGCAACATTCCGGAGTCGCTGGTGCAGGAGCTCCGCGACATCGGCGCGTTCGGAATCAAGATCCCTCGCGAGTACGGCGGGCTCGGGCTCTCGCAGACCAGCTACATTCGCGCGATGGGGATGGTGACGTCCAAGGACGGCTCACTGACCGCGCTCCTCTCGGCGCATCAGTCCATCGGCCTGCCGCAGCCGCTCGAGCTCTTCGGAACCGAAGAGCAGAAGAAGAAGTATTTCCCGCGCCTCGCGAAGGGCGCGATCTCGGCGTTCGCGCTCACGGAAGTCGACGCGGGAAGCGACCCGGCCAATCTGGCGACCACCGCCACGCCCACGGACGACGGGAAGTACTTCGTTCTCGACGGGAAGAAACTCTGGACCACGAACGGGACGCGCGCGGAGCTGATACTCGTGATGGCGCGCACGCCGGACGTGATGGTGAACGGCAAGCCGAAGAAGCAGATCACGGCGTTCATCGTGGAGACCGACTGGCCGGGAGTCGAGGTGGAGCATCGCTGCCACTTCATGGGGCTCAAGGCGATCGAGAACGGCGTGATCCATTTCGACCACGTGAAGGTGCCGCGCGAGAACATCGTCTGGGGCGAGGGGAAGGGACTCAAGCTCGCGTTGATCACGCTGAACACCGGCCGCCTCACGCTCCCTGCCAGCGCTGCGTACGCGGCGAAGCAGATGGTGCGCGTGTCGCGCGAGTGGTCGAACGAGCGGGTGCAGTGGGGCAAGCCGATCGGCAAGCACGAGGCGGTCGCGCAGAAACTGGCGAAGATGGCGGCCCACGCGTTCGCGATGGAGGCGGTCGCCGAACTGTCGAGCCTGATGGCGGACCGCGGCGGCTACGACATCCGGCTCGAGGCGGCGATCGCGAAGATGTGGAACACCGAGGCCGGATGGCGGATAGTCGATGACACGCTCCAGATCCGCGGCGGGCGCGGCTACGAGACTGCCGATTCGCTCCGCGCGCGCGGCGAGCGCCCGATCCCCGTGGAGCGCGCGATGCGCGACTTCCGCATCAACCTGATCTTCGAGGGTTCGTCGGAGATCATGCGACTCTTCATAGCGCGCGAGGCGGTCGACTGGCACTTCAAGACCGCGTTCGACGTCGTGAACCCCGAGGCCACGCGCAAGGAACGCCTCGCGGCGCTCGGACGCTCGGCGAAGTTCTACCCGAAGTGGTACACGACTCGCTGGATCGGGGGATTCCGGAGCTACTCCGAGTTCGGAAGTCTCGCGCCGCATCTTCGCTACATCGAGCGTACGACGCGAAAGCTCGGGCGCGCGATATTCCACGCGATGGTTCGCCTGGGCCCGAAGCTCGAGCAGCGACAGATGGTGCTCTTCCGGGCCGTCGACATCGGCGCCGAACTGTTCGCGATGTCGGCCGCCTGCTCGCGCGCGCGGATGCTCGCGAGCCACGGATCGGCGAACGCCACGGAACTCGCGAACGTATTCTGCCGCGAGGCCCGGCTCCGAATCGCCGACCACTTCCGCAACCTGTTCGGACCGAACGACGCTTCGCTCTATCGCCTCTCGCAGGGCGTGATGAAGGGCGAATACGAGTGGCTCGAGGAGGGGATCGTGGCGATGGAAGGTCCCGACCCGGACACCGGGCAAACGGAGGGCGGGCGAGGACGCGAGCTGCAGGAGACGGGCAGCAAGCAGAGCTGAGCACGCCGCCAGCGGCGCGGGAAATGCCGCTCCTCGATGGTGAGACGCGAGCCGCCGTGGCGGCATCGGCGGCTTTCGCTCACTCTCTCACGCGGAGCGACTGCCATGACATCCACGGTTCAACGTGCTTCCTTCGTCTGCGGCTGGGTTCTGATCGTGCTGGGACTCGCGGGATTCATGATCTCGCCTGGCGGTATGTCTCCCGATCCACACGACGCCGCGCACGTATTCGCTCTCTGGCCGGTGAACATCGTTCTCAGCGTGCTGCACCTGACCTGGGGAGTGTTCGGCCTGGCCTCCTCCCAATACCACTTCAGCGCGAGGAACTTCGCGCGCATCACCGCGGTGGTGTACGTGATCCTGGCGATCTGGGGGATCATCGCGCCGACGTTCATAGGCCTCTTCCCGGCCGGCGGCAACAATATCTGGCTCGACGCCCTGATCGGCATCGCGATGGGCTACTTCGGCTTCACCGCCCGCGAGGCGGCGGTGGCGTGATGCGGGAAGGAAACAGAACACAGGAGACAGGAAACAGAAACTGCACACTCCGCGCTGTCGTCCCCGCGAAAGCGGGAATGGCGTGGACTGGTGTGCTGTTCCTGTCTCCTGTCTCCTGTGTCCTGTTTCCTCTCACTTCCTGCTTTCTGCTTCCTGCTTTCTGCCCCACCTACCCTCCCAATCCGATGATCCGCGTCGCGACGGCGAAGTAGATCATGACGCCGGCGACATCGACGAACGAGGCGACGAAGGGGGAAGAGGCGATGGCGGGGTCGACGCGGATACGGGTGAAGATCAGTGGGAGCATCGCGCCGACTATGGTGCCCGTGAGCACCACGCACAGAAGCGTGAGTGCCACCACCGACGCCATCTGCGTACCGTCGCCCCACATCATGGCGCGTGCGAAACCGATCCCGCCGAGGAAGGCACCGAGTGCGAGCCCCTGGCCCAGCTCGCGAGCGAAAACGCGAACCGCGTCGCGCAGGCGCACGTCGCCGACGGCGAGCGCGCGCGTTATCAGCGTGGCCGACTGTGAACCGGAGTTGCCGCCCGAGCTGATGATGAGTGGAACGTAGAACATGAGCGCAACCGACGTCTCCAGCAGGCTCGATTGGTGCCGCAGCACGATTCCGGTGAAGATCTCCTCGATGAAGAGGAGAATCAGCCAGCCGCCACGCTTGCGCAGGATGCTCCAGAAACTCGCCGCGAAGTAGGGCTGGTCGAGTGCCTCCATACCACCCAGCTTCTGAACGTCCTCGGTTTGCTCCTCCATGATCGCGTCGATGACGTCGTCCACGGTGACCACGCCGAGGATCCTGCCGCCATCATCCACTACGGGTACCGCGACGAGGTCGTACTTCTCGGTCGCCCGCGCTACCTCTTCGCGATCGGCGAACGGTCCGACACTCACCACGTCCGTCCAGGCCAGCTCCTCGATCCGGGTCCCCTCCGGAGCCGCGAGAAGTTCGCGGAGCGACAGCACGCCGCGTACGCGGCCGCCGGCGTCGGTCGCGTAGATCGTGTAGAGCGCCTCACGCCGACCCGCACGCGCCACGATGCGAACGCTGCGCATCGCGGCTTCCACGGTGGTGCCCTCGGCGATCGACACGAACTCGGTGGTCATCAGGCCGCCGGCCGATTCCGGCGGATAGGCCAGCAGCCGCTCCGTCTCGCCGCGCGCCTCCACGGCGATCTTCGACAGGATTTCGTCGGCGCGGTCCTCGTCGAGCTCCTCGAGTACGTCCGCTCGATCGTCGGGAGTCATCTCCGAGACGAGCACCGCCGCCTGCGCGCTGGTCATCGCTTCCAGCACATCGGTGCGAAGCTCCTCGGGGAGATACTCGAGAACATCGGCCGCACGCTCGGCGGGGAGCGCGCGGAGAAGGGCCCGCACGTGCACGGCATCGAGCGAGGCCGCTACATCGGCCAGGTTGGCCGGATGCAGCTCCTCGGTTTCGATTCCGATGTCGGCGGGGGACTCCTCGAGCATGAGGAGGATATCGGGTGCGAGTAACGCCGCGATCGGGCGATCTTCGTTCCCTTGCTCTGACGCCATGAGAACCGTCCTGGGATTTCCACTGCGGAGGGAGAAAGTCGCGAGCGCGCATGGGGCGGGCCGGAGCGACGCGCGTCAAGTTACGGGAGCACCCGGGAGCCTTACAAGCGGCAGCTCAGAGCACCCGCAGACCTCGCTCCTCCTCGCAGCGAACCACTTCGCACCCCGCCATCTCCACCGCCGCCGCGACGTCCTCGCACGTCACGCTCCCATCGTGCTCGACTCGGGCCATCCCGATCACGACGTCCGCCGTCCTCACGCCCGCCACGCCCCCGAGCGCGGTCCACACCGCCCGCACGCTGTACAGGGAAAGCATCTTGTCGATCGTCACGAGGAGAGTGGGCATGGGCGAAAAGCAAAGAAGGCAGAAGGAAGGCGACAGGAAACAGGAAACAGGAAACAGGAAACCGTAACTACACACGCATGCAGTCATTCGCGCAAAAGCGGGAATCCATGCTACTTCATCAAGCATGGGTCCCCGCTTTGGCGGGGAGGACGGTGACCGGTGTGTAGTTCCCTGTCTCCTGTGTCCTGTGTCCTGTCTCCTTTCTCCCCCTTCCCTCCCCTCGCCCCCATCACGATCTTGCACGCGCCAAAAGGGGGGGAAATGGAGAGAACGGAGAAGAACACGATAGCGGTAGCGTTCATCGGGCTCGGCGCGATCGGAGAGCCGATGGCGAAGCATCTGGCCGAGCCGCCGTTCCAGCTCGCCGTCTGGAATCGTACGCGCGAGAAGGCCGATGCGTTCGGCAAGGCGAACGATGCGCGAGTGGCCGCGACGCCTGCAGACGCGGCGCGCGGAAGCGACTTCGTCATCACCTGCCTGCCCACATCGTACGACGTCGAGGCACTGCTCGAGGGGAGCGAAGGGCTTCTCGCCGGGCTGAGGAGCGGTTCGACTCTGGTGGATTGTACGTCCGGAGAACCCGGCGTTTCGCGCGCGATCGCGGCGCGCCTGGCGGAGAGAGGGATCCGCTTCCTCGACGCGCCGGTGAGCGGCGGCGTCAGCGGCGCCGAGCGCGGAGCGCTCACGGTCATGTGCGGAGGCGCCGAAGAAGTGTTCGAGCAGGCGCTGCCGGTTCTCCGGAGCTTCGGTGAAAAGGTCGTTCGCTGCGGGCCCGTGGGCGCGGGACACGCGCTCAAGTCGGTCAACAACATGCTGCTGGCCATCAATCTGTGGTCCGCCGGCGAAGGACTCGCCGTACTCGCGAAGGCGGGGGTGGACATCGACGCCGCACTCGGCGTGATCAACGCCTCCAGCGGCCGGAGCAACGTCACGGAGACGCTCGTGCCCGAACGGGTGGTCACGCGCGCGTTCCCGCGCACCTTCCGGCTCGCACTCCTCGCCAAGGACGCGGGGATCGCCGCGGCAGTGGCGCGCGAACAGAAGGTGCCGTCGCCGCTGATGCAGCTCGCCAGCGAGCTGTATCGCGTCGCGCACACCGAGCTGGGCGATCTGGCGGACCACGCGGAGGTCGTGAAGGTCATCGAGAAGTGGGCAGGAGTGGAGATATCGTGAGCATCGACATGGCAGAGCTGCGCGGCCACTTCCCCGCGCTCGAGCGGACGATCGACGGCACTCCGGTTGCCTACTTCGATGGACCGGGCGGCACCCAGGTACCGCGCGAAGTGGTCGAGGCGATGAGCGACTATCTCTTTCACCACAACGCGAACACGCACTGGACATATCCCTCCAGTGCGGAGACTGACGCGATCATATCGGATGCGCGCGCGACGCTGGCCGATTTCATCAACGCGCGGCCCGGCGAGATCGCGTTCGGCCAGAACATGACATCGCTGACCTTTCACCTGTCGCGTGCACTTGGGTACGCGCTCGTAGCGGGGGATGAGATCGTGGTGACCGAGCTCGACCACCACGCCAACATCGCCCCCTGGCAAACGCTCGCGCGGGAGCGCGGGGTGACGCTTCGCACGGTGCGCATGATCCCGGAAACCGGACAGCTCGACTGGGATCATCTCGAGAACTGCATCGGGCGGCGTACCCGGCTGGTGGCGATCGGAGCCGCGTCGAACGCGCTGGGAACGATCAACGACGTTTCGCGCGCGGCACGACTGGCGCACGAAGTGGGTGCGCGCGTGTTCGTCGATGCGGTCCACTACGCGCCGCACGAGCTCGTGGACGTCCAGGCGATGGGCTGCGACTACCTCGCGTGTTCGGCTTACAAGTTCCACGGACCGCACATCGGAATACTCTTCGGACGCGAGCGACTCCTCTCGGCGCTCGACGTACCGAAGCTCGAGCCCGCGCCCGACCAGGCACCCGAGCGCTTCGAGACTGGAACGCAGAACCACGAGGCGATAGCGGGAGCCGCTGCGGCCGTGAACTTCCTCGCATCGCTCGGCGGGGGCACGACGCGTCGCGCGAAGCTGGAAAGCGCCTACCGGCGTATTCACGAGCACGGTGACACGCTCTTCCGCAAGCTCTGGGGCGAGCTCTGCGCCACGGATGGCGTGCGAGTGTACGGTTCGCCGCCCGGAACCGCGCGAACTCCCACGCTCTCCTTCACCGTGCGTGGCTTCACCGCGCGCGAAGTAGCGAGCCACCTCGCGGGCCGCGGCATCTTCGCCTCCAGCGGCGACTTCTACGCGAGTACGGTGGTGGCGCGACTCGGCGAATCACGCCACGGCCTGGTCCGCGCCGGGTGCGCATGTTACACGACGGAGGACGAGGTGGACCGTCTGGTATCAGGCGTGCAGAGCTTACTGGCCGGCAGCGTTTCCTGATTCCGGCTCCTGGCTCGCTCGGAGGGTAGTCGGCAGCCGAAAGACGGAGGACTGCCTACCACCTTTCCTCTGAAATACGGGCCGCACCACCGGACGACCGATGCAGCAGGCCGCCCCGCAGTGGCCCACGGTGAGCCAATGCATCCAGGCAATACAGCGTCATTCCGCGAGCGGTCGAGGCCGGGCGGAGCCCGCGGCGCGCGACGGAGCGGCGTCGGGTCAGCCATCGCGCCGAGATGTGCGACGACGTTGCTCCGGATCGCGATGGCGGCGGTGCTCGCCGCCACATCGAGCACGAGCGCGGCGGCGCAGCAGCGTGACTCGCTCGCGACCGACACGACGCGCATCGACAGCGCGCGAGTCGATACATCCCGAATACAGATCCTGGCTCCCACGGTCGTGACCGGAACGCGCCTCTCGCCGGTGGACGAGAAGACGCCGGTGCAGGTCGACGACATCCGCCTGGACGACGTTCCGCCCGGTCCGACGGCCGCGGCGGACGCGCTCACGCGGCTTCCGGGCGTGAGCATGTTCGACGATCAGGGGAGCCGCGTGCAGCCCACGCTCGAGATCCGCGGCTTCCGCCTTTCGCCGGTGGTGGGTGTCCCACAGGGAGTGAGCGTCTTCCTCGACGGTGTACGTATCAACGAGCCGGATGCGCAGGAAGTGAACTTCGATCTCGTTCCGATGGATGCGATCGATACGGCCGAGCTCGTGCGCGGACCGGGGACCCTGTACGGGAAGAATTCACTCGGTGGAGCGCTGGTCCTGGGGACGAAACGCGGTACTTTCACGCCGCAGCTCGGCGCGTCTCTGGAGGCGGGCGACTTCGGCTATCTCGGCGCCCGTGTGAGCGGCGGCGGCGTGATGGACGATGTGGATGGCTACATCATGGCCCGCGGCACCGAGGAAGACGGCTATCGCGACGACACTCCTGCGCGCACCCGGCAGTTCTTCGTGAACGTGGGACGCAGAGGGAGCAGCAGCGATCTGGCCATGACCATCCTCTACGGACACGATCGTGTCTTCCAGGCCGGCTCGCTCCCGGAGAGCTGGATTCTCCAGGACAGGAGAGCCAACTTCACGGGGGGAGACTTCTTCGAGCCCGAGCTCTGGCATCTGGCCGTGCGTGGCGTGCGCAACTTCGCCGGCGGCACGCTTCGCGGGAACGCGTTCCGGCGCGACAACGACTACCGCCAGTTCAACGTCAACGTCGACGCGCCGAGCACCGACGCACACGTCGACAACACATCGAAGGGTGCCACGGTGGAGTGGACCCTGCCAACCGCGGTGGTCGGGATGCCGCTCGGACTCACGCTCGGAGCGGAGTACAGCCGCAACGACATCGCGTATCGCATCTTCAGCGTCCCCACCGCCGGCGCTCCCGATTTCGACGATGAATGCGACCAGCAGGATGGCCTCTGTGAGAACGCGCGCGTGAACGAGGACGACGCCGCGCTGTACGCACAGGGAGTGCTGTCTGCGTCGCCATCGCTGGCGGTCACCGCGTCGCTTCGCGGCGATTACGTGCGCATCCCGTTTCGAGACCTGCGCGAGCCCGAGAACGATGGCACCAACAGCTATCTCCGGCTGTCACCGAGGCTGGGGCTGAACTACTATCTCGGACCGCAGTTCCGCGGCTACGCCGCAGTCAGCACCGGCTTCCGCGCACCGGCGCCACTCGAGCTGGGATGCGCGGATGAGAGTTCGCCATGCGCGCTCCCGTTCGCGCTCGGCGACGACCCGCCGCTCGAGCCCGTGACGGTCGTGAACTACGAGAGCGGCATCGACTGGGAACCGCGGGACGGCACCAGCCTCGACGTGGTGGGATTCCACGAGGATGTGCGCAACGAGATCGTGTTCGTCGCATCGAGCACGACGATGGGATACTTCCAGAACATCGCTCGCGCACGGCGTCAGGGTATCGAAGCCAGTGCCTCGCTCTCGCTGCCGGGCGGATTGAGACTCTTCGGCTCGTACGCTCTCATCGATGCCACATATCAGAGCCCGGTGCTCCTCGCATCGGAGATGCCCGAACCGGACTCCGCGCGCGCCGGCGACCGCTTCCCGCTCTCACCGCGCCACCGCGGAAGCGCCGGCATCGAGCTCACTCGCGCGCTCGGGAAGTCGCTGCTCGGTGCCGAGCTCTCCGTGAGCGCCGTGTCGAGCCAGTACCTTCGCGGCAACGATGCGAACATCGAGCGGGTGGATCTCGCCGAAGGTGGCCCGCCTCGCATCGTGAGCGGATCCGTAGCCGGCTACACGCTGACGAATCTCCGCCTCGGCTACGAGCGCTCCCACTTCGCTCTGACCGCCTACCTTCGCAACCTCTTCGATCGCGACTACTCCAACTTCGGTATCTTCGGCGAAAACCCCGCCGGCCCCATCGGCGGCCCCCGCCCCACCGGCCCTGTCATCGAACGCTTCCTCAATCCCGGCTACCCGCGCACTCTCACAGTTTCGCTGCAGGTGAGGCGGTGAGGGAACTACAAAAGGGAGAAATGCCGAGAACTGCAAGGAGGTTTGGAGGACTCCGCATCAGTGAATGCTCCTTTTCTCCTTTCCATCACCTCGATAGTGAGAGTGCAGTGTGATTGGGGGGAACTGCTCCCGCCGGTAGAGCTCTACCCGCGGGAGCAGTTCCCCCCAATCACACTGCACTCTCACTCGAAGAGGTCCTTCAAAGGAGCCAAGGAGCTTTCATGGAGAGGGGATCTCCTTTCCTCCTTGCCGTTCTCGGCATTTCTCCCTTTTGTAGTTTCCTTCCCGCCCTAGAAGCCTTCGAAGGCGGAGCGGGGGACGCGGGTGGTGTCGCCGAGGTAGACGAAGTGGACGTTCTGGAAGTACTTCCGTGAGGCGCTGCGGAGCTGGGGGCTCGTCAGATGGCGGAGTTCTTCCATGGACTTTCCGGCGAGGTGATAGTCGCCCTTGTAGAGCTGCGCTCTCGCAAGGAAGTCGGCCTGGGCCGCGCTGGTCATGTTCTCGGCAAGGAAGTCCATCACGAACTGGTCGGTGAAGTAGCGCATGCTGGATGGCGCGAGACTCAGGTCCTTCAGCTCCTTCATCGATTTCCGAATCATCGGGAGCACCTTCCCGGGCGAGCCGGTACTCACATAGACGGCGCCGGTTCCGATCCCGCGTTCGATGTACGGAGCGCCGGCAGCGTAGCTCAGGCCGTGCTCCTCGCGGATCTCGCTGTGCATTCTCGATCCGAGCAGCGCGGTCGCCACTCGCAGCGC
>Ga0182738_1002306_pt1 | contig 22825 bp, 20 predicted proteins | sample eDN5th30CBELigMG_FD_128876 | JGI IMG/M metagenome (GOLD analysis project Ga0182738, IMG submission 128876) | Enriched Miracle-Growth compost microbial communities from Emeryville, California, USA - eDNA 5th pass 30_C BE-Lig MG (version 2)... ...
GAAAAAATTTGTCTCTAAAGATCCCGAAAATATCTAGTACCGGTAGATTTTATTTTGCGTCTTTTTGAATTGATTGAGTTTTGTACACATACATAGCATCAATTTTTACATCACTAAGTAGTTAGTTATATAAACAAATTTATTCAAATTTTATATGTACAGACAGACTTGAATAAATAATTTAATATACCAAAAATTTATTATAGTTGTCTTCCATCATCTTCTTGGTCTTGGCCTAAAATAATTTTCTCAGCTAAAAAACAATCAAAAATTTTCAAAAATCTCGATGAATTACAAATTTTTATCAACTTTTCCTTCATATTGAGAAAATGGCAAAAAGGAATTGCAGAAGTGTATTGCAAACTGAAACTGTCTTTAGTTTTTGAGACATAATAACGATGCCAAATTGATAAGATTTCGCTACAAGAATATTATTATTTTCAAAATTCAAATTCATCATTTTACCAGAGGTTTTCAAACAACTTTTTGGTTTTGGCTTGATCTTTCAAAACGATTTCTTGAATATAAGAATCCAAGAGATTTTTGTGATCTGCGAAAATAGCTATTATCAGGATTGTATTCACACAACAAATATCTTGATAAAATCAGTTAGTCAACTCCCTCCAGAATAATTTACTGTCTTGGTTAATAAGAGTTGCATCAATTGATTCAATGATAAGTTGAAAAACTCGCTTGATTTCGCCTGAAAATAGCTCATAAAGTTTTGATCCTTCATTAAAATCATCACCAGAGATAAAATGAAACTTTTCAAAGGATAAAAGCAATGCTCGTAAAAACACATTTGAGTCAATAACATTGGTTAATGCATGTTGGGACAGTTTTTCACTCCAAGAGAATTCCTGGCAGATATTCTCGAATAAAACAACATTATATTTGTTGAATTTGACAATTTCTCCAATCAGGTCATAACTGATTTGAATATTGCTTGGTTTGTTGGTTCCCTGGTTCAGCACTTGATCTAGAAGGCTATACAAAAGGCCTGAATGTGCGATAAAAATCTGATGAGTTTCATTGAATCCTCTCAAGAAGGCCTCCACACAAGATGCAAGCCAAAATCGGTAATTCGAATCCGGGTGAAACTTATCAAATAATCCAATGATCTTGTTAATCAGACCTTTGTTTTGAACTGACTCAAAAGCATTTTGGCAAATCACTTCCCTTGTGAAAAATCGTGATTTGCCTGAATTTAGATTAAATGACATTTGATTTATCAAATTCCTCGTTCTCTTTGAGTTTTCGGTGGAGTTAATTTTTTCATCGTAATTTTGGATATGTGCTTGAAAAGCATTTGAAATAATTTGCCTTGAAAGAAATTTGGTAAATTGGTAAAATTCAAAGATCTTACGAATGAAGTAAATCTTTTTCTTCTTCAGAAATTAACAATTCTTTATTGACACTATTTGGAGAATCTCGATCACAAAAATTAATGATAATTCTCAATAATTGAATTCGAGTAGTTGCAAGCGGATTATTACAAGCAACATCTTCATTCTGTGACGAGATTAGTCGAAATATTTACTCAAAAATATTTACATAATCATCTGAGTTTGGACCAGAGAGTTCAGGATGGAAAAGCAGGTCAAAAAGTGGACTGACGACATTTTCAAGGAAGTTTATTTCGTAAAGTCGATCTTGAACCTCTATTTTGCGTTTTCCTGCAAGTAAGTTGGAAATCACAAAGAGAACCTCCGTCTAGGAAATGAATGATAAAAAACCTTTCAAAAATTTTCTCTTACAATGTTGCTTTTTTTGACAATAAATTTGATGATAAATTTTGGTGTAAAGATTTCTGAGACAAGGCTCTCAGAAACTTGAGATTGTTCAAACAAGGGCTTGAGGAAACTGAGGTTTAAACCAGAGTTTTTGATAAGATGCGATTCTTTCAAATACTAAGAAAGAGAGAATTATTTTCTCGTGAAAACATCATTGGTTTACTCGGATTGTTTTGGAGATATTCAGAGTATTTGTTTCCAAAAGTTTTTCAGTAATTTCTTTGAGATGCTCAAGAATAGCAGAGTAGGTGTCAATCAAGTCTGGTATACTCAAGAGGAAAGAATGAATCTTTATCATTTTATTGTCAGCATATCCATAAGGTAATTCTTTAAAGTCCTATCAGAAATCAATCTCTCTTTGCTATATTGAGCAAAGTATTACCATTTTATCCGGATTTTCGAGGACAAATAATGCAATAATCCTTGAAAATCTGGCAAAATACTTCTTGGATGTATTCACCAAAACACTATGTTTAATTATGATAGGAAACATCCAAAATCTACTCCTTGAGGTGAGGATAAATGGAATCATCGATTGCATCAGGATTTGCAGCAATCAAGGCTTCTTGTATTCCGAGAATTTGTTTGAAATAAATCTATTGAGTTAAAGAAAACTCCCCCAAATGCTTACTTTGTTATCTTGGAGCATAAGTTCAAACATTTTAACCAGAAAGTTTGGCCTATTTGACAAGAGTATGGCAAAATGTATGTTGATAACTGCAAACAATTTCAAGACTTTTATACACTACGCAGTGAGATTCACAATTTTCTATTCTCTTACAATAAAGATGACATCTCTTGTTTCGGATGATATCCTGTCAAGAATGTCAAAGGAAGACTTTCGGTTCCGACATTGGATGCTTCGTTTAGTAACAACGTAATCTGCTAGCATACAGACTGTTTCTGAGGTTTTACTCAAAAGGAGAGAACTGTCAGCCCTACTGTTTGTCACTTCTAAATTGCTAAATCTCGAGAGATCATTCAAAAAAAAGTCATTGATCTTGAGTGCCTTGTAAAATCCTTCTAAAACATGTCTCAAATCCTTCAAAGCTGTTTGGCTGCAACTTTTTCTGAAACTAACATCAAATTCTGCAAGAACTTTCAAAAACTGCTGGTGGGGTGGACTGATAGGGCCAGTCTATGAATACCTTTAAATTCAAAATCTCGAGCTCACACACTTACTTTGGACGGCGTGTCAGCATATTTATGAGGGTGCTTATGGATAAATTTCTTCTTCTGAACTGCAATGGACATCGATAATGGCTACGAAGCTTTTAAAGATTGAATTATAGGAAACGAAGCTTGAGTGAAATTAAAATTTTGGACTATCTTGGCTCTTTTTTGGCAAGTCAATTTAATTCGATCCCAAATAGAATAAAACTCTGATTTTCCGCCAATTTTTCATCCTTTTCAAATCCTTTCAGTTCAAACCAACATTTACCTCAAAGTCCTTTTCAGATATTGATGAAAAGTCTCCAAACAAACAAGTCAGTAAATAGATAGAGAATAATAAACTTTTGGCATGATTTTCATTTTTGGATTTCTGTTCTGATGACAACCAAGATTTTTATTTATTTCATTAAAAATTCAAATTTTTAAGACACTTTCAGCTTTCTCGTTTTCTCAAAACAAAAGAATTGACCTAATTTTCTCTCGAAGACTTGGCACAGATATGATAAAATAGAGTTTCCCTCTGGATTGAGAACATTGAGAAGAATGGTAAATTTTCTCTCAAATTCATGATTTCTAATGCAAATAGCACCACCTAAAATTCTTCAAACTTCTTTAAAAGGACCGAATACAGGGGCAAAAAAGAATTTTTAGCTTTGGTCAAATTACTTTCCAGAATATATTTTGGAGCTCAAAAATATTCTGCCAAATTCAGATGAAATTTATGAGAATTGAAGGAGAAAAGAGGGTGCGGTGCGATGCTGAAATTTTGAAATCAGAGGTCAATGGATCTGAAAGATTTCCTTACGCTTTTGAAATTTATCTTGAATTTAAAAAAAATAACTTTGTTGTGTCTACCAAATTTTTTATTTTTTGAAAAAGAGAAAATTGTAATCAATCAGCTTAGATGGAAGAACAATTTTCTCCGGATGAGCCAATCAAGGAAATTCTGTTTAGCAGAAAATCGTTAGAAAAGCTGAAAACAAAACAAAAAAACTCCCAAAAAGTCGAATTTCAAATCTTTCCTCAAATTTCCAAGATTTCATCCCAGAAAAAAGGAACTAAATTTCATTCAACGAAAAAACACTCTGTCAGAAAGCTGATACCTTTTTTGGGAGAATTTGAGAGACCACAAACAGGAAAAAATTTCTCTCCAACGATATAAGCTTTGAAAGTTCTTATTGAGATTAAAAAAAACCTTTTTTTGCTTTATTTTGAAAATTATTGTTCCAAAAGTCTCTCAAAGTCAATTCCCAGAATTTTTGCCCCAATGTTCAAAAGAACCGTTTGTTTCTCTGATCAAGAAGTAAATCGCATGAAACGAAAAAGATCATAAAGAATTTTTGGAAGAATTCCTTCAACAATTATGGATAAACCAGATTCACTTTCGTTTTCTTGAAAAATTGAGAAAGAAAGATGAATTATTAATTGGTTTCTTTCATTAAAAGAAGCAACAAATTAATTATCATTTTCAATAATAGATAATGAGATCATACAATGAGTACTCATTCATAATTCGAAAGGAATTTTGTATCTTCGATTATTCCATTCTTTTTATTCGAAAAACAGCCTCCTTTTAAGAACCCAACACATCTCTATAGTTTTGTTGGTTGGCGCGGTACTGTCAATTTTAGACTGGATAACAAAGAATTTTATTACTTCTGCTCTCAATTGTTTCTTGCGTTCTTCAAGCTTTTTACGTTCCTTCTTCTCATTATAACTTCCAGAATGAGCTTCAAGATCATTTTCATGCCTAAATAAATGATTGTCAATTTTCCGAATAAATCAAGAATAATAGGAAATCCTGATTTGGAAATTGTCAAAGTCCCAAAGAAAAAAGAAATAAAACAATACACTGAATCAGACAATAAATTGTTTTTCAAGCCAATTCTCTTGATTGTTCCAGAGTAACAGCAGGTGATAAGGAGACACAAAACCTTGAAATGATAAGCTTCAAAAAACCTTTTTGGTTACTTGAACGACACTTGCAGCCAAAGCCAAGTAAACAGCGAGAGTTACATCACTACGGATCAGGTCTTCGAATTTTTGAGCAGCTTTTTGATCGCTAGAGTAATTTTCGCCTGCCCACTTAATGATTTGGTCTTTAAAGATGACTGCAGTAACTGCAGAGACGAGTTGGACACCAACAAGAGCCAACAAGCTATAAATGTAGCAACTAAGTGCACTCTTTGAGGTATCTTTGCAAAATGCCAGGAAAGCAAGGATGATTTCAAGAGCTCCAATGGAAATGAAAATCATGGGGAAAACGCTGACTTCTTTGATTGTCTGAATTAAGTAGCCACCAATAAAAATAAAGCCAAGACTGATGATCAAAAGAGCGATATTTGCAATTCTCTGGAGAAAGAGAAGGCAGGAGTTACCTTTATGTTTTGCCATTGCCTTTTAGTTATTTTAAAATAAATATTAATTAAAAACCTTGTTATACAGTAGATTATAAGAGAAAATAGGTTGATGATTGTTTTGTAAGGAGAAAAATATGGGCGAGATTTTCACTTTTCTCTTGAATGGTATCGAGATTTGATGACGTTTTAGAAACTGTTGAATTTTAAAGTCCTTTGGTTCTCGGTGAGGAGAATAGACTTGATTTTTTTTTTCAACACATACAGAAAAAAAAAATTCTGAGTCATCATCAATTATCAAAAACTAAATCCTCTAAGGAAAATGAAAGAGAATAGATTGAAAGGCTTTCTGATTCTTCAATCCCAGAAATTTATTTTTTAAGTTTGAGCCGAGCTTCCCAAAGTAATTTATCCGCGAGATTCGTCAGGTTTTACCCTTTTTTGAGAAATCAATCAAAAGGAAAAATTGACAAATTTTTTGTCAACAATTTTTTTTTAGAATTTTTTAAAGGGAAATTTTTTACAAAAAATATTTATTTTTTTCAAACTCTTTTCATGATTTCAGAGAGGTGTTTCCAAAATGATTTATCAGATCGGATCGGACACTTTGATGACTCCATTTTTTTGGAGTTCTTGGATTGTTCTCAAAGAAACTGAGATTTCATAAACCATCTTGAGAAAAAAAATTCTAAAAGAATTCACTTTTTTTTTTCAATTTTTTCCAATTTCTTTGATCTGAATCGAAGCCCTCTCAATGTTGAGTTTTCCAATTATCAAGACATCTTTCGCAGAGAGCAAAGAACAAATTATTGCATTTTTACATTGAGATGAGGAAGGAGAAGGTTAAAATCAAATTTTTCCCCCAAAATTCAATTCGTTTGAATTTTCTGATTCTCCAGAAAATTCTGTGACAGAAAAATGAATCTGAATTTCTGCCAAAACTCTCCCAAAAAAGCGGCAATTTTCAAGTTCAAGCTTTAAAAGTTGAGTTTAAATTTCCAGTATTCAATATTCTTTTTTTGAGCAGTTGCGATATGAAATTATTGTCTTACAATAACTAATTATAAGAAGGATTATCCATTATTAAGCTTTCAATATTAAAATTTTATTCTCCCTTTAAATTATTGGAAGTTTATAAAATACAATCCTAAATAATGAATCAAAATCATGATCAAATGAAAAACCAGGTTTCTCAAACTTTAAGTTTCTTTTCAGTTTCCTCAGCTCCTTCTTCTGCATGTTCATTTCTTCTTTTTCCATTCGTTTGACTCAATTTATTTGTGAATGTTCTGAGAATTGAGTGTAAATAATTGGAGTAGTAAGGATTCTCAATTTCCTAAGAAAATTTATTTGAGATGATTCTCCCTCTGATCAAGTCGTACGGTTTTGAAAATGTTTGGTTTAAAGTATGCTTTGAGTTCAATAAATCCTTCAGTTTCAAAAACTGGATGATGGTGTTGTTGTTGTTCGCCTCGAACTGAGAGAGATTTAGAGGAGAGGAAATCTAAATTGCCGAGTTTGGGGTTCTCCAATCTTCTAATAAGTCTATTTTTTGAATAAATCAAAACTCCTTGATGCGATTCTAATAATGAATAAATATCAACAAAACTTTCCAAAAAATCTTACTATCTCCACCAGTTTGCTCTTCTTGGACTTTGTTTTCTATAGAATAGTTATAAAATTTCTCTTTCTCAATAATTATTACCTTGGAGCAATTGAGGATTTACAAGGAGTCCATCAAAGAGATCTTTGTCATTGACGACAGTGTGAACGAAGCTTTCGGCCAATTTGTGGACTCTCTCTTTGGTATTAATAAATTCAATCTGAGAATCATTCAAGAAGACTTTGAGGTGAGTCTTTGAGGGGTCGAGGAGGAAGTAATTAAAGTAAGTTCTCAACGAAAGCTCAACAAATGACAATGAAGGGTTCTTGTAGAAACTCTGGATATTGATGTCCAAGCTTCTCACAACCAAGTCGGGTTTGCCATCCGCAGACTTTTTAAAGACAAGTTCATGATTCTGAGCTCTTCCTGCTTTCTGAACGACTGCTGGATTTAACTCCAAAACTATGATTTTATTTGAAATCTTTTCCATATCCATGAAAAGCTCTTCCTCTGAGAATAACCCCTTCAAAGCGTTAAATATGATGGCCTTGTGCTTCAATGCGTTGCTTGTGAGATATTCTCCTGTGCTTTTTCTGACACTATAGTAAAAGACGTGGTTTCGGTGGATATTGGGGTTGAACCTTTTGTCGATGCTGATAAAGCCGATAGACAACTCATCTTCGTGTCTGCTGACGTAGATGACGCTCTTTCCCAATCTAAGCCCAGCCACTTTCAAATTAAAGGCATATTCGTTGAGTCGTTTTCTCATTCTGTCAAAGTTCAAGTTGGGGTCGAGATTTTCTTGGGACTCAGCAGCAGTGTCATCTTGGCTCTTCTCTTCAGACCAATCCATATCGTAATTCATAATCACTCTGACAAAATCGTCATGCTTCCAGCCCAAACCATTGTCCTCAAATTGCAAATATACAAGCGACTCTTTGTGTTCTGGTACATCAGGCTTTTCTTCTTGTATTGATTTGGGTTTCTGGTCGTGGATCACCTTTGTGAGGTGATTGATTCTGAATTCAGAGGCTTTGGTAATGAGAGCGTTATCCAATAAAAGACCGAAACTTGCCAATGGCCAGCTCATAATGCTGGAAAGGGCGTTGAGGAAGCTCAGAGAAACCAAAGGTCCAGTTTTAACAGGGAACGGGGCTTGATGAATTTCTGGCTTGGCCTCTGGGTGTCCTCCGTGATGGGTTGGAGTGATTGCGTTGAATTTTTCAGGGAGCTGGGGCTTTTTGTTTTTTGCTGAGGATAAAACATTGTGATTTAAGATTGAGTTGTCTTCATTCATTCTGCCTCCATTTTCCGCTCTCATCTCTTCAAACTTCTCGGTCATATCTGACGATTTTTCTCTTCTCTCAAAAGACTCTGATTTTATCCCCTTGTTAGGCTGGAAGTTTTCAGGCGCACTTTTTCTTCTGTCAGGGATTTGTTCAGAACCATAGCTTTGCTCGCTTTCAGCATCTTCATGGCTTGCCCTGTCTCGTAATGAATTTCTTGGAGGGAAACTAGAAGCTCCTCCAAAGGGATTAGCACCATCCAGAGAAAGCACGCAAATATCATTTGTTGAATTATGATAATCTTGCAAGCCGCCAAACACAAGAATGTTGTTTCGGAAGGTGTGGCAGCTGTGAGCAAATCTTGGAATGAATTCTTTTTCATTTTTGCCTTTAAGTTCAAACCATTGGTTTGTTTCAACATCGAAAAACCAGACATCGTTCTTTGGGAAGCAAGGATATTCTTTATCGGGGTCCTCTCCGTCTGGCTGTTGTCTTCGATATTCGCTTGCCTTGTTTTCCTCATCAAACCCTGGAGGATAACCTTCTCCTCCGATAACAATTAAATATCGATCCTGATATACACAAGCTGCGTGGGAAGATCTCTTTCCAGGCTTTGGTCCTGGAATCTCCACCTTTTCCCAGGCTGCAATCACTTGGTTTCCCTCGAAAATGATCTGGAGCCTGTGGAGATCGTTGCAAAAATTGTCGAGGTTCTGGCCTTCTCTCTGAATATTATTTCCTTGTCCTCCAAACAGATACATGGAATTTCTCAGCATGCAGCAGGATTGACTCTCTCTGGGAGAAGGTTCTGTTCCGAGTCTCTTGGTGATGGAGATCCAGTTTCTCTGAGGGATATCATAAAGGTAACAGTCGTTAAAGGTTTCTTCGCCGTTCCAGCCGCCATAGATAATGATATAGCGATCATCAAAAAGGCAAGCAGAGTGGCCTTCTCTGGGCGAAGGAGTGTTTCCCCTGGATTCGAGGGTTCTCCATTGGTTTGTTGCGAGATCGTACTCAAGCATATCATTTTTAGAGTCCGAGCCACCGCTTCCACCAAAGATGTAAAGCTTCTTTTGATAAATCACGCAGGAGTGCGAGTCTCTTGAGGGAGGAGCCTTGTTTGTGGGTTCAAGCTTGGTCCAATCCCAGTTGTCGAGGTCTAATTGATAGACGCTTTCCCAGTGGCGAGGGTTTGTCGTGTATCCTGTTCCACCATATACAACTAATTTATTATCTAGAACTTCGGAAGAGTGCCCCCAGCGTCGGCAGGGTCCGGCTTTATTCTTTTTATGACTCTTATTATCATCCGCACGCACATACCATTGGGCTGCGCTAAAATTCTCAAGAGGTTGCTGATCCTCGTGCATTAATAACATCAAAGGAGGTTTTTAAATTCTTTGTAATAGAATAGGGAAATTAGAATATTTATTTATGAAATCAAAATTAATAAATCAATCGTTACGTGGTTTCACTCTGCGAAAAATAAAGATCCTTTGAGAGAATTTTGGTTTTTGCGGGACGAATCAGGATAAATTCATGAGAGAAGTTGGTTTTATCTTTGGGGGATGGAAAGTTGAAGCTGTTTTGAGGCAAGAAGAAAAGATTAAAATAATACTCATAATATTTTTTTACGAGATAAATCAATTATTATTTATAATTGAGGGGTTTTATGTCATCTATCAGGAGTTTGTTCTATTTTGAATTCTCGAAATTATGAGGGCTGATTGAAGAAAAATATAATTATTTAATTAGACAAGGCTGGAAGAGTGTTTTCATAGAAACAAAGTTCGAGAGAAGAGTTTTATTTCCGAACAAATTGAATTCGATTTCGAGCGAAATTAATTTTCAAATTTGTGTATTTTAATTTAAAATTTTATTTGATCCCTTTAGTTTTGGACAAATCCAATAAAAATCAAGATTTAGTCAAGAAGTTCATAAAATAAAATAAACTTTATTGAAGAAGCTCGATGAAGAAATTAAGGTGAATAAATATTGCCCCCAAAGTGAGATTCCCCAAAGGATTGAGACAAAATTCCACTTTCAAAAAAGTTTTTTATTAAAGACAAAAAGCTGATGAAATTTAGAACCATTATTGGCATCGCTTGAAGAAAAATTGACTTGCAATCGGAATATTATTTTTGTTTACAACTTTAAAAAATAAAAGTTAGTTGAGAAAGACTTTATGAAGGATACTTTTGATTCAGACAAATTGACAAATTTATTTAAAAAAAAGTGGACAATTCAAAATCGATCTTTCTGAAATTTTGTCTGAAAGGAGGAAAAAAGTTGAAGGCAAAATTTTGCCAAAATTGGGCTGAACAAATGGAACTTTGAGACTTTGAAAAATCCCTGCAGAAAAAAATGGTTTCTGAAAAAATACCTCGTGAAAATTTATTTCTTGATTGACCATTTTTCCTTTAAAGTTCGTGAGAAAATTTTTTTTGAGGGGTGAAATCAAAGACAAAATCACTCAGCAGTCAAACTAAGGAAATCAATTGCAACGGAATCTCGATTCGATTGATGAGGGATACAGTTTGGAGTTTCAATGAGAAGAAGACTCTGAAAAATCCAAAGAGAAAGGGGAGATTTTGATATTTTCTTTCGAGACCTTGAAAGTCAAAAACCCCAAACAGATGAATTCTCAATCCTTAAAAATGGAATCAGATATTTTTCCTGGGAAAAGATTTCTAGACCGGTTCAAAACATTCATTTTATTTTAATTAAAGAATTGTGTTTTTCAGCATCCTTGATGATGATTGCTGGCATCCTGAAATGTTGTCATCTTCTCATTGCAACTAGGAAACCTGCCTCTCCATATCCACAGGAAAAATGAGTCAGTTCCTGGGATCAAATCTTCACCTCCAAGGCATGTTTGTTGCTTCGATTGATGATTTCTTGGAACAGAAGCTTTCAAAGATTTTGTTTGAAAAGTTTTGAAAAAGATGATGGAGTCAAAAAAGCGTTTTGGATTTGTCATCAAAAAGAGTGAAAAAATATTTTTCTCAACTTTTTTCCACTGAGATATTGGACAAAACTAACTTTTTTTCAAATTAATCAAAAAATAATAATATCAAAATGTTTAGTTCTATCAGTTCAATAAGAAAACCTGAAAAGAGGTTTAACCTCTATCACCTCGAAGGATCAGAAGTTCATCTAAGCGTTATTAAAGTTAAGCTCTTGTTTGGCGGCAATCTGGATGAAGAGTAGAAATTAATTATTCATCACCCTTGTTAATTTCCCAAAGGATCGATGGTTCTCTCCACTTGTGCTCAAGATCAATGTTCTTTGAACCTTCAGATGTTACAAAACCGATCTTCAAGGCCAAATTTAGCCATCCATTGAGTTATAAAGTTGCCGAAAAAGTTGACAAATCAAGATTAATAAACTCTTTACAATCTGAGCTGAGTTCTGCAACAGAAGGCAAATCCTATTTTGCTTCCTTTGAGAAGTTGTACAGAGGCAGCGAAAAACAACAGAAAGACCAAAAAAGTGCTGCAGCAAGCAAAGCCGACCGACCATTTAATGCTCTCGTTCTCTTCACTGGAAAAATATTTTTCTCTCTAAGAAATCCTGTTGGACCTTACTTTTTAGAAAGAGTATGAAGAAGGAATTTCTCCGTTGATAAATTTGAATAGATAAATTCACCCATTACGTTTGAACTCTTGAGAGAGAATACAACCGCGGTAATCAATAAATTTCTCAAGACTCTTGAAACGATTACGAAAAACAAAAATGATGATGTATTTGAAAAGCTCCGAAAAGAGGATCAAATAAATATCGATAGGATTTCCCAAAAACGTTCATCGAGAATAGCCTCATTGAAGGAATCAAAGAAATTGAAGAAACATATCGAAATCAGAATAAAGAAACCTTTCATATTTACAAAGGTAAATATTTGTAAATTACATCCATTCAAAGCTCTTGAATTAGCTCAACGTATAACCCCAGAATGCACTGTTTACGGAGCAGTTGTATTGACAGAAACAGAAGGACTCATTTTCCACCCAATTGTCAATAACTGTTATCAAAAGAAGCTTCACCTCAAATATTCATATATCAAGGGAATACTTCGATACCGTTATAGATTTAAGCACACAGCTGTAGAGATTTGGCTCTACAACAAAAACTACAGTGTTCTTCTCGATTTTGAGGATAATCATTGCAGAGAAAAGGTGTTTAATTTCCTCAGAAAACACGCAAATAAGAGACAAAAAAATCTTTTTGACAGGGAATATGTCACAGAAAACTGGATTAAAGGCCACATTTCAAACTTTGATTACATCATGTTCCTGAACATCATCAGTTCCAGAAGTTTCAATGATCTCTCTCAATATCCAATTTTCCCTTGGGTCATCTCCGATTTCCATTCAAAAAGTAATGAATTGATTTCAATAAATGTTTTTCACTTTATTTTAGAATTGGATTTTAGCGATCCGAAAATCTACAGAGATTTGACAAAACCTATCGGAGCAATCAATAGAAATCGCCTTCTCAGATTTAAAGATGGTTATAATGATCAACTAAAAAGCAAATATGACGATATTCCTTATCTCTATCCTTCTCATTATTCAACGCCTGGATACGTGTTGTATTTGCTTATGAGAAAGATTCCAGAATTCACTTTGAGGCTTCAAAATGACATTTTTATCCCTTCAGAAAGAATCCTTGTGAATTTTGAAGCTGCCTGGGATGCAAACGTGAACCATGGAACTGAAGTCAAAGAATTAACTCCAGAGTAAAAATTTTTAAAAATTGTAGAGAGAGAATTTTTGTAGATTTTACTCGTTGAATCCAGATTTCTTGATAAATTCCGAGAAAATCATGCTCAGATCATCACAAGAAGGAGAAGCAATAGATGATGTTTTATTACCAGAATGGGCTCAAGATGGTTATAGTTTCTTGCAAAATATGCGAGCAGCACTTGAATCAGATTATGTGTCAGCAAATTTGAATAGTTGGATTGATCTGATTTTTGGATATAAACAAAAAGGAGAAGAAGCAACAGCAAACGATAATCTTTTCTATCCTCTTTGTTATGAAGAGAATATTGATTGGCTTAAATATAGTGTAAGAATAGTGTGTTTTTCTACTTTTCTGACCCCATTTAGTCACCTTATGAACGTGAAGCTATTGAACTTCAAGTTGCCCAATTTGGACAAGTGCCTGTTCAAGCTTTTAACACCCCTCATCCGAAAAAGAGAACAAGAGTTGTGGATGTATACAAGGCCTCAAAAGAGTTGTTGAATGAAGGAATCGAATCTTTGAAGGGAAGAGTTCAAGCAACATCTACTGAGCTTGAAAACCAGCAGAAAGAATTAGAGAGAATAAAAACGAGTCATTCGGAACAACTGAAAATCCAATTAAACAATTTCCAAAAACGAGAAGATCAACAACTCAAAGAATTGAACAAAAAAATAAGTGAAAAAGATGCTGAAATCGAAGCCCTTCAAGCTCAAGTTAACGCATTAAATTCAAGATATCCCTATGTAAGAGTATTTTGTTTGTTTGAGATGCTAACTAGAATCTTCAGGGAGAAAAAGATACTGCAGATTTCGAAGAAATTTTAGAAAGAGTCAGAAAAGATTACGAAGAGAAAATTGAAAAGTTTATTTTTATATGATGTGGGCTTCTTTAAAATTGACTAGGCTGACTGCAAAATACGAAAGAGAAGCTAGAGATGTTAAAGGAGGAAAAATAAAAACAAACAGTAATTTCATTTGAGACCTTCTTGCAAAGGAAAACTTATCGCGCACGTAGAATCTGGAAATGAGCAAAGAGATCAACCTGTCAGGAGATTCAGAAATGATTTTGATGGCGACTATAATGTATCTTCTTTCTTTTCAATTGAACAAAATCAACTCACTTTTTTAGGGCATTTGAAATTGATATTGAATGACTTTTTTTTTTCAAGACCAAAGATTTCATCTTTATCCACGACATTACTAAATTTTATAAAAATAAAATGCAAGAAAAACCCCCCAGTTAATCTCTCCAGCCAGCTTTTTCTTTAAACAAAAAAATTTCAACTAATAAGCATGATTTTATTTAGGGTTTTTTTGAATTTAGAATTCGATTTAACTGTTCTTAATGTGAACGTAAGTAAATAAATAGAATTTTTTATTAATGGCAAAGATACGCTGATTACTGATTGCCATATGAACCTTGAATTCTCCCGTTTTCAAATAGGGAAAACTTCACCCCAAATTTTTCACTTTTCATGGTTTTAACGAACCAGGTCGGTGTTTTAGTCCATTAATATTTGGACTTTGAAAGATTTCGTTAATTAATCAATCAAACCAAAACATTTTGCTTTGAAATGTTTTTCCTCAAGAGCCTTTGAACTGGAGGAGAATTTTTAAACAATGATTCTAACCTATTTCTGCTCTTCTTGTAGACCAATTTTCACGAAACAAGGAAATGAGAACGTCAACTTTTTGTTTTGTGGTTTCAATCTTGAATTATTTTCAGTTTTGGACGAATTTGAGTGGCTAGCATATGATTTTTCTTGCGCAATCTGTTTAGCAATACATTAAAATTTTAACTAAACCTTTCGGATATCACAACTTTATTGAAAATGGATTCCAAAATAACCCTAGTTAAAACTAATAATCTTTCTGCTGACGAGCAAAAGAAGGAGAAGGTAAGGCAGTTTTGATTACTTTTTGCGCATTTCTGCAGTTTCTTTTCGATTTTCCAATTTGTTTCCCTGGATTTGTTTCTAAAGAGATTTATAGACCGACAACAGATCTTCCAACAAGACCTTCAAGGCCAGAGGAGGCAAACACCAAGGTAAGCGACCCCCTCACTTCATGGATCTGAATTTTTCCAAGGTTTCCACAGAAAGTACCCACCCAGAAACCAAGAACAAAAGAATGAAAGCATCCCTGAGCAAAGACAAGAACACGAAACTGAAGCCGTCCGCAGCCAACCTCAAGAACAAGGCTACGACTCCTACTACGACCAAAACCAAGCTTACCAAGAAAATGGCTACAATAACAACAGATATCAATCTGCTGCTGAATACGGAGAACAACAAGAATACCGTTTTGCTTGCGAATTCCCCAGAGCCAAGGACTACTCTGACATTGCCACCATCGCTCAAACCTTCCCCCACCTTAAGGACGTCAATGGCAACTCTTTGGATATCGATGGCCTCACTGACCTCCGTTGCTTTATCATGAGATCTAACAACGAAGACGATATCCACAAAGCTATCAAGTACGGTATCTGGACCAGTACTCCCAAGAGCAACGAATTCTTGAACAACATCTACGAAGAATGTGTTGTTAAGAAGGTTCCCATTTTCTTGTTCTACAGGTTTTTAAGAAGCATAAAAAAGTTTACTCATTATTTGTTCTAGTGTTGTGAGAAGCGGCCAATTTGTGGCAGTTGCTCAAATGACTTCCAAGATCATCGAAAAGAGTTTCCAATACTGGTGGGAAGGCGATAAATGGGTCAACCACTTCCAAGTCAAATGGCACTTTATCAAGGATGTCCCTTACAAATACTTCAGCCACCTCTACATGTACGTTTTATGCAGTGATAATCTTTAACAACAACCCTCTTAGGGATGACGATCTCCCCGTGACCAGAGCCAGAGATTGCACCGGTGTTCCTTTGGAAGTCACCAAGGAAATGCTCAGAATCTACAGAGACTACGATCCTTACAACAGCATCTTCAACGCCTTCCCCTACATGGATGTCAGGGAAGACATGCTCAGAAGCTACAAGAACTCCGTCCAAATGTATCAGAGATATTATACTGCCGGCGAAAGCTACAACGCTGGTTACACTGCCCAAGGTGCCAACGCCTCTTCTTACCAATCTGGTCCCCAATACTTCAAGTACAACAGCTTCCCTGCTAAGCAAAAGGATGCCAACAGCAGCAACTCCCAAAACAAGTCTTACTCCCCCAAGAAGGATGCCTCAAACACTCTTGATAACTTATATAAAGAATTTGAAATCACTTTTACTTTTTATAACGATGAAATAAAGAAGTGGGAGAAGGACGGTGAAAACCTCAGCACTCTTGTTGCAACCGAAAAGAAGGAAGACCTCGCTTCCAAGTACGAAAACCTCAAATCAAGAGAAAAGGAGATCTTGGAAGGCCTCGAAGTCCTCGAAAATAAGTATAAAGCCGTGATCCAAGGATCCCAAGAATTCGAGCAAAAGGTGACTGACCAAGAAGCCCAAAGAAAACAACAAACCAGAGTCAAGGACATCACTAGCCTTCTTGAGAAATTCAAAGAAGGGTTCAATACAAGCAAAAGAAACATGAGCTCTCTCTATGAAAAGATAGAAGGATTGAAGAAATAAAAATCCAAAACTCTAAACATACATTATGTCCATGAATCCACCAAAAACTCAATGTAATTGATTATCTCTCCTATCTATCTATATACCTATCTATATAGTGTTATTATCTCTTCAACTTTGAAGCATTCGTTAAAATCACCTTCAGATTTAATATAATCATATAGGAGGTTAATTAAGTAGAGAATCGGAATCTCTTGATTTTTTCTCTCGAATATCTTGGAAATCATGGGTTATGGAGGAAAGAGAAAAGTGATCTTGACTTGATGGCAGATTCTCGAATTTTTTTTCCAAAGTCAATGGTTTTTTTACAACTTTTGAAAGAAAAGAATGTTCTTTTGATTTTTTAAAAGCACATTGACTAAAATTTAATCTGTGAATTTGGAATCAGATTTGGGAAATGCTGGCCACAAAATGAGGACTTTTAATTTTAAAAAACTTATTGACGAAGGGCCTTGTTTTCAAAGAGACTCTCTATCTTTTTGAGTAATTGTGATTTTTCAATATTTTGACAAAAACTTTTCTGAGATGTTTTCGAGAAAACGTATTTCTCAAGGAAGGAAACTTTGAAGACATCCAAAAAAAGTTATTATTTGTGAAAATCAAGACATTTTTCAAAATTTGGACATTTTAAAAAATGGTCAAGGTCTAAAAATTCTGACAAGGAGAATTTTAGAGAAACTTTTTCTGACAAAACTTTTCAATTTTTTTGTTCTTATCAAGTCGAATTTTTTCTGATTGAGATTTAATTCAGAAACTATTTTGGATCTTGGCGAAAAAAAAGTTTTCAGTTTGAGAAAATGAAGAAGATGAGTTGAATTCTTCAAACTTTTTTTTCACTTGAAAAAATTCATGATTTCAAAGTCATTAGCTTCGCCAAGTTCTTCTCAAGTGAACAAATTCAATCTCTCTCTCTCTCTCTCTCTCTCTCACACTCAGAATTGTGACAAAATAGCGAATTGATTTTCTTGTGATTTTTTATGAATGAAGCCAAACAAAAATGAAGAAAGATTAAAAATCAAGTAAATAAATTTTTCTCTTTTTGAGTAATTTTGAAAGGTCTCAGATTGTTGAACGAGTGCGTTCTGTGACTTTTGGCGAGAAAAATTTTTTTTAATCTCAGTGATGGGAATTGAGGTTGCCCCCAAATGGCTCAAAGGATTTTTGAGGCTTTGAAAAATGACTTTTCTTCCGACCTTCCTCCCCTGAATTTCTTCACTCGCACAAGAATTTGAAGGCTCAATTTTTCTCAAATCCTCAGAATTCAATCTGTCAGATTCAAGTGCTCATCATACCGGAGTTTGACAAGGAAAAAATGTTTAAAAAACTTGGAAAAAATTTTCTTTTTCAAGGAAGTCTCTCTATCTTTATTTTCAAAATAAGACATTCAGAAGAGGCTCTTGATTCAAAAGCATTCCAGATTCCTATTTCGAAAATTGTTTCATCAAGTACAAAAAAAAAACAGGAAGCAAAACATCTCTAAATTTTGATTCTTTAAGATCCTTTAATTTTTACCTCTTACAGTAAATGCCTGGTTTGGATGCTCTCACAAAGATCGATTGGGGAAGCAAAAATTACTCTCCATAAATTCGGAAGATTTTTTCAATTATTGAAATTATTTGCAAACACACACAAGAAAACCCATAAAAATTCTTCAGAAAATGCCTTTACCCTCTCAAAATGGTCCAAAATGACTTTGGGTCTCAAAAAAAGGCTTTGTTTCCCACCACTGGTGGTTTCACAAATTTTGATGATTTTTTTTTGAGAAATTCACAAAGATTGAGGAAAAAAAAAGTCAGGGATTTTTTCCTCCAAAGTTTTTTCGATCTTTTCCCAAAGAAATGAACACCTTTCAAACCAATGTTGACCACAGATCTGAAAAATTACACTTTTTTGCAACAACTCTGTTTGGAATTGAAAATAAAAGATCTTTTGATTCTGTGAAAGAGGGAGGAGAAAGAAAATTTTTCTTTTCAAAACTAATCTACGACGTATTGAATTTATTCAAGTTATGAAACAATTTTCTAGAGAGAATAAGCTTCTTGGACCATATCTTTAAAGATGGGATAATAATTTATAACGACATAACCATTAATAGCAAAGAAGGCGGTTCTTGCTCCGAAACCACTGAGCCATAACTTTTTCACAGTTTCTTCTCTGGTGACTGTCTTCATGCAATCAACCATGCCAGTATATTTGTCATACTGTTGAGTCATGACTTTGGTGGCAACAACGTCAAAGGGATTGGAGAGCACGGCAGCAAGAATTGTGGACATCAGCAGACTTCCAACTTTTTGGTTTGACGTTAATCTGCTTTCATAAGCGTAAAAATCAGCAGTTCGGGGATTTCTGAACCAAGAGTAATAGTAGTGACCGTATAAAATAGCATAATTGGCACAATTAAAGACTGCTCTGAAAATTAAATCACGGAGAAAGACAGGAAGGATTCCAATCTTGCAAGCCTTCATAACCTGCCAGAAATCATAGGTTGTGTGATTCATTTGGAGGAACTGCTTCTTGGCGTCGAAAAAAATTCTGCATGGGAGCGAAGCAATATCACCCAAGGCGTGTGCAAGCAAATTTTCGCGGAATGCCTTAAAGGGAGAGTAGGGAGCGAGGGAAGGTTTGTTGTCGCTGAGCTTCAATTGAACATATTTGAAAGTGTTGATACTGATGGTGTTTCCAAGAAGGACGCCCAATAAGCCTTGAGAAATTCCTTGGTACATGGGTTTCTCCTTGACTTGGTTCTTGATAAAGTAGGAGACATCTTCTTGGTGATGTCTTGCTTGAATACGGGTTTTGAGGGTCTGAAGGGGGTAGGTTAAAAGCAAAAGATTTAACTCCATGACTGTGATTGAAAAATATTCCATATTCTTTGAAAAGAAGTAAGTCCAAAAATCTGGGTTTTTGACATCCTTTGCTTGCGCAATACGCTTCAAACGTTCTCTTTCTTGCTTCTGATAAATTCTTGTCTGAATCTGCTCTTCAAATTCAGCATCTTCTGGATCCTGTGATCTTGCGATTTCTGACATGATGAAGGATTTTCTCCTGGTCGCTGCGAGCTGTTGTTGTTTGACGCTCAGGTCATGTTCAATTTTCCCTTGAAATTCTGCTTGAGGGTTTGAATACAAAGAATTATCCGATTGCGATGACATCCTCGAGACGCTTTATTTTGTTTAATTTTTATTTTGGATTTCTCAAGATTGGAAAATGATGTTTATTACGACGCTAATTGAAAGAAATATCTTTGGAAAATGGTTACATGAAAAAAAAGGAAGGCTCCTTGGATAATTTTTTCTTTGAAAAATCACACATTGAAAAAAAAATTTTTTAAATGACACTTGATTCGACTTGTTGAGATCGAACCAAAATTCTTTGGCTGTTGAAAATTTGATTTTCGGCATTTCGAGAGTTTTCGATATTTCAAGAGTGGTAAAAAGACGGGATTTTTTTCGAGCGAATTATTTTGAGAAGAGGAGATAAAGGAAAAACCCATCACAAGAAAAAAGTGCTATTAATACGAACAAAAAATTTTATTGCGAGTCAGAATTTTCTCCTGATGTCAGCAAATTCTATCAATTTGAATTTATTTTTTTGCCATAGAAATCCAACCAGCATTAAAATCTGTATCATCTTCACATCCAATCCAGTCACTTTCTTGAGGTTCTTGTTTTGGAATCCTTCCTTTCTTTTGAGCACCATGTGACTGGTTCATACTCTTTGAGGCAGGCGCAATAGGTGTTTTATGATTCGACCTGGCAGTTTTTTGTCGTTGATATTTGACATTTTGACTTTGACTTATATTTGAAAGGTATTTTTCACTCATTCTTGGTTGATGATCTACTTGCTCAGGAAAACTTCCAGGACTCTCACTTCCTATTTGTCAAATAAAGTCAACCAATTTCCATTCCAATAAAAATACTTTTTGTTTGAGCTAATCTCTCACTTTCGCATTTGGCTATTAAAGCTTTCTGCCCTTCTTGAATCCAAATTCTGTGACGGAGTTTTTCGTCTTTCAATGCCTTGTATTCTTTCAAAGCAAACACCAAAAGATCATTCTTTCGATAGGGCCCATACCATTTTCTTTCTAATCGATGGGCATTTAGAACAAGGATATCAATATTCTCTTTGAGGCTTTTTTCTTTTCTAGTGTCGTCTGCAATTATGTAAAGCAACTTTGTCAAATAATCTTCTAATTTTATATCCAAATTGACATTGAGATTATCCCAAGCTGGACTCGCTGTCAACCTGTCATAGCCTGATTTCACCTTCTTAATTTGTTCAATCCACTTAATAATCTTCACAATCTCATCAGTATCAGTCTCCTCTTGTTCTAAATCTTTTCCCTCATCATGTTCATGATTTTTTAATTCCTCTTCTTTCATAACTTCGTCATCTTCATTTAACTTTTTCTAGATGTTATTTGAATAAAACAATTCAGATGAATAGAATACAGATTTCTTGTTTTCATGGTGGGATTCTTCTCCCCCTTCATGAATTTTTAACTTTTGTTTTTCTTTCTGACGACGACTGACTTTTTCTGCAATTTCCTCTTTTTGCTTTTTCAGAGGTTTTTGTACTTTCTCCAGGAAAGTCTTGATATTCTCTTTTGAAAGGCCCATTGTCACAATTTTCATCAAATCATGAAAATCTCCTCCTCCTTCTTGTTCAGTTTCTTCTTGAGTCATTGATGACACATCTCTAAAAAGGTTTTAGTTTCAAAATCAAATATCAATTTAAAGATTTACTTTCTTTTAACATTATTTCGAACTGATGATTCAAGATTTTGATATAAAGTCATTCCAAACTCTTTCGATTTTTTACCATATGAAATTGAATGGTAGGCAATCTCGTCCTCTTCCTCATCCATTAAATTTGTTTTGACTGGTGGTGTTTTCTCACTTTGAGCTAATAAAGTTGATGATGTCTTCTGATTCTCTATCGTTCCGCTGCTTTTCTTTTGTTCCCTAGACGTTTTTGTATGATTATCACTACTTGTATTCTTCTTTTCATTTTCATTTGTGAATTTTGGTTCAGGCTTCGATTGAAGTTGTTCATTATTCTCAACACTTTTCTTCTTTTTCACTTCATTACTTGGCGTTTGTTTCATTTCTTCTTGATTCTTTTGAATTGAAGTCTCTTCTTTTATTTTATTTTCAGATTTCTGCTTTGAATCCTGATGGCCCTTCTCTGACAAGTCAGCCGAGATCTTTTTCTTTTCAGATACGTTATCAATACTTTTTTCCTTCTCTGATGAATCTGCTACTGCAGCGCTCTTTTGCTTTTCTGACAACCCCCCAGAGCTCTTTCTCTTTTCAGATAAACCATCGCTTTTTTTCTTGTCTGACAAGTGAGCTCCTGCAGCAGCACTCTTTTCTTTTTCTGGCAACTCGGTAGCAGTTTTTTTCGCTTCAATTTCAATCACGTGTTCTTCTTTCTCATTTTCAATCATTTGATCACTCCTCGAGGAAGCATTCATCCCCTCTTCAATGGCTGGTTGAGAATTTTGATTTCTTGATTTTTCAGAACCTTGACTTTTTCCATCACTCTCAGTTTGCTTTCTTCTCGAGTTTTCAGAGTGGATATCATTGTTGTTGGATCCATTACTTGACTCTGATTCTTGGCAAAAGTCAGATAACATTTCCTTCGAAGGAATTTTTGCGACTTCAACTTGATCATCTATTTTAGTATTAAGGACACATTTTTAAGAATGAAGAAAACCTTCATCTCTTTGCTCTTCTAAATCCTTGTTTAATTTGTTCTTTAAAAGGTTTGAAAAGAAATCTTCCGTCTGAAGTTTTGATATTCTGACTGATTGATCCAGGCGACTCTGCCTGAGTTCTCTCACTTTTGTAAAAAGTTCCTAGAAGTTTGATTAGATTACTGCAAATTAGTCTTAATCTTTTACATTCATTTCCTCAGGATAACGTATTTTCTTTTCTGAGCTCAGAAATAGAGAATTATCTCGAGCGTTCTCATAAAAATTGTCACTTCGAGCGATCCCATGATTCCCCACTGAAAACCTTTCATCAGGAGAGAACGCACTTGTTCGCATCTTTTGAGCAAGTTTGCTGATTTCATTATTCATCCTGTTTTGAATTTGATTTTGATTGGAAACAAGATTTAGAATTTGGTCAACTGGGAGAAAAGTCTCTTCTATCAAAAAGTTAACAAACAAAACTTGGAATGCATCATTTTCTCTTACGGAATCTCTTTTTATGAAGGGACTCCCAATCATGGTCCAAAGGAATGTTGTACATTATTTTTAGGTTTAAATACAATACAAGAAATGAACTCCAA
>Ga0182738_1002308_pt1 | contig 22810 bp, 23 predicted proteins | sample eDN5th30CBELigMG_FD_128876 | JGI IMG/M metagenome (GOLD analysis project Ga0182738, IMG submission 128876) | Enriched Miracle-Growth compost microbial communities from Emeryville, California, USA - eDNA 5th pass 30_C BE-Lig MG (version 2)... ...
AGGCCCGCTTCGGCCACAATACGCCACAGCGCGAGCGAATCCGGGCCTTCTGCGCGCCAGCCGGCGCGCATCCGCAGGCCGGCCGCGCCCTCGCCGGCCGCCTGTGCGATCGTTTCGCGCCAGTCATTTGCCTGCGGGTCGATCGCGCCGACCCAGGCGAAGCGGTCAGCATGGAGTGAGGCCGCCGAACGCATATCCGCATTGCTGATGCCGCCCAGAAGCTGGATGAGTACCGCACGCGACACGCCGCAACGATCCATCTGGAACAGCAGCGTGTCGACCGGTTCGTACCAGCGATCGGACACATGGCAGTGGCTGTCGATCACTTCGCTCAACCTGCTCCTCCTTCCACGACCACTCAGGCAGCGGAAGACAGGTCGGGCTGCAGATCATCCGAGAGGGGCATGACTTCCTTCCAGCTCGTATCCGTAAGCGAAAAGGTAAAGGTTTCTGCGGTCGCGCGAGTCCAGTCGATCGACAGCGATGCTGCGCGCGGCGGTTCACCGGTCTCCTGCATGTCACGGGCGGCTTTAAGCATCAGGCGCCGCCAAGCGACCACCGCCATGTCGGTTCGTCCGAGATGCTCCCTGGTGCGATCGGCGATCGGCCCCATGGTCTCGCTCACGGCATGGTCCTGCGCGGCGATCCCGACGATGCCTGACATGTTGGTGGTCCGCATCATCTCGCGGCTTTGATTGTACCATTGCGCATTGCCGACGAGCTTGAAGAAGTGCTCGTCATGCTGGGTTCCGGCTTCCGCGATGCGGTGTTCGCGGTTGATCTTGTGGGTCTCGTCATAAAAGAACTGGATGTGCCAGGTGGTCACGTCGTCGCGCGGGACAAAGGCATTGATCAGCCGCCGATGGCGGCGAAATTCGGGGGCGTTGCCCCCATCGGGCGGAATGAAAGTGTAGAACGGCAGCGGCACCTGGGTGATGCGGGCATGGCCCATGCCTTCATCTTTTCGCACCGCACAATAGCGCAGCCCGTAATTGGTGAATTCAAACTCCAGTTTGGGGCGAAGATCGCGTTCATGCGGGAATTTCGCTTCCTGGCCCCAGGGCGTTTCCCGATGAAGCACCCCGGCATGCGCCGAATCGATCGCCCCTTCGATGGCCTGGGCATAATTGCATTCGTAGATCACCTTAAAGGCCTCGCAGTGGCCTTCGGGCATGTCGAACCAGGGGAAATGGGGGAAGGGGGGTTCCCGATCCTTGGGCCCCATATAGGTCCAGATCATTCCGCCAGCGATGCGTACCGGGTATGCCTTCGTCCGCATGGCCGAGGCAAGTTTTGACCCTTCGGGTTCGGCCGGCGTATCGACACACTGGCCATTTACGTCGAATTTCCAGCCGTGGAACAGGCACCGCAAGCCGCACTCGCCGTTGACACCCAGCGCAAGCGAGGAACCGCGATGCGGACAATGTTCATCCAGCAAGCCAATCCGTCCCTCGCTATCGCGAAAGGCGACCAGATCTTCTCCCAGCAGCCGGATGCGCACAGGCTTGCCGTCATCTTCGGATAGCTCGCCCTCAAGCAGGGCGGGCATCCAGAAACTGCGCATGATGTCCCCCATCGGGGTTCCGGGGCCGGTTCTGACCAACATGTCGTTGTCTTCGTGCGAAAGCATCGCCTATTCCTTTGATCGTTAGTCGATTGTGTATCCCATAGCAGCTGCTAAACTGGCTGTCACCACCTCCTAACCATTATTGGATGCACATCATGATCGCGGAGCTTATTCCCATGAGTTTGGACGACATTCACGACATCGACGATTATTCGGAAATCACCATGCAGGCGATGATCGACCGGCTGCGCCGTTCACGCAGCGAGGAGCATTTCGTCTATCGCGAGACCGAACTCGACGAGATGTGGCGGGTGGTCGATATCTCGATCAACCGCGCACTTGGCGGTTCGCTCGAACTAGCGGGTCTCAATGAGCTTCGCCGGGTGATCGAGTGCGCCCACGATCTGGTTGGAATGGAGGGGAAGCCGGTCGAGGCTGCCGAAGCGCTGGAAGCGATCTTGCCCAAGATTGTTCCGGACAGCTGATCAGCTGGGGGGCGGGTGCATTGCGGCGATGCGAATGGGCTCGATCGAGCTGATCACCAGCAGTCCCTCACGCACGAAGGGATCGCCGTTTGCTATGCGCTCGGCATCTGCGCGATCGTCAGCGGCGAGGATGATGACGCTGCCTATCGGCTTGTCTGTATCGTCCAGGATCGGGCCGGCGAGCGAAATCGCGGCGCCCAGGCTCTTGCGATAGGCGATGTGTTCGCCGCGCTTGGCTTCGCGCAGGGCTGGCTCGCCCTCTTGATCGTAGCGAATGAGAAAATGTCGGGTCATCAATCATACACCTGCCAGTCGGGGGTCCACATCAGATCTTGAAACACCGGGCGCGCGCCGGAAAATTCGCCGTAGCCGCCATGGGCATAGAGCAAGGGCATCACATGGTTGCCGCGGCTGTGCATATCCTCGATCTGCCCGAAGAAGATCGTGTGGCTGCCGATCTCGACCGTCTGCACCGTCTTGCACGCGAACCAGGCCGAGGCCGTATCGAGGACCGGGACACCGATCCGGTGCGCGCTCCAGCAGCCTTGCGCAAAGCGTTCCTCGGGAGAAATTCGCATCGCAAAACGAGTGGCCAGAGCTTCATCGCTTGCCGGCAGCACATTAGCCGAGAAGCGGCCCGCTTCGACAAAGAAATCGCGGGTCTGGTTGTCGCGCGAGATGCAGCACAGCAGGGTGGGCGGATCGCCGGTGACCGAACAGACTGCGGTGGCCGTCATGCCCACGCGCTTGCCGGCATCGTTGGCCGTGGCCAGGATAGTGACGCTTGCGGCCAGGCCGCGCATGCCTTCGCGGAACTGGTCCACCGAAATCGTCATCAACCCAATCCGTAAATTTCGAGCGTGGTCGCACCATCTTCCAGCTGGCGGCAGATATCCGCCTCCATCGCATCGCGCGCTTCGGACGCGGCAATCACCTCTTCGGCCCGGTCCTGCGGGACCACCACCACACCGTCATTATCCCCCACCACCAGATCACCGGGATGGACGACAAGATCTTCGAACAAAGCCGGCGCATTGATCCATCCGATTGCGTCGCGGTCCTTTCCGGTGCCGCGAATGCACTGGCCACGGGCAAAGACCGGGAAATCGATTTCGGCCAGCAAGGTGAAATCGCGCACGCAGGCATCGATCACCAGCCCGCTCAGCTTGCGGGCCTTGGCCGCGGTGGACATGACCTCGCCCCAATAGCCATGGTCGTATTTGCCGGCGGTATGGACCAGCAATATGTCGCCCGGTTGCGCGGCATAGATGGCATAATGGAGCCAGAGATTGTCGCCCGGAGGGGAATTTACGGTCACCACTGGCCCGCAGACCCGAAAATGAGGGTGCACGGGGCCGATCTCGCGCGGCATCACGCCGATCTTGCCGCCGGCCTCGTGGATGGTTGCGCTCGAGAGGCCTTGCGCCCGCCGAACCAGATCGGGCGCTGTGCGGGTGAACCCTTCGGTGCGAATGCGCGATTTCGTTTGGGTGACCACGCCTATGTCTTCCGGGTCTGCAATTGGTGGTATTTGAACTGCGCGCGCGCCTCGTCGAGCCGCATGCCGGTGCGCACCGCGTCGCGGATCCGGCTTTCGGCTGCCTCGATTTCCTCGGCCGCAGCCAGCACCGCTTCCTCGTGCTCGCGCGGGATCACGATCACACCGTCGGGATCGCCGACCAGAATGTCGCCGGGTGCAACGCGCGCGCCGCCGATGCCTACCACGCAGCCCATCTCTTCCAGCTGGATGCGGTCCTTGCCGGTGCGCATCCAGTGATCGAGCGAAAAGACCGGATAGCCCAGGCTGCGGCAGAGATGGACGTCACGGCTAATGCCGTCGATCACGGTGCCCGCGAGCTTGCGGCGGTGGGCGATTTCGGTGAGGATATCCCCCCAGATCGTCGCATCGGTCAGGCCGCGATTGTCGATCACCACCACCGAGCCTTCGGGCACGTCGTCGATATAATCTCCGACCGTGCCCGGCGGCGTCGTCTTGGGGCCGCAGCGCATGGTGAAGGCGCGGCCGGCCATGCGGAAATCCGGATCGCGCCCCTTGATGCCGCGGCATTGGCCGACAATGCCCAGCCGGTCGAGCGCGTCGCTGATCGTGGCCGTGTCCAGCTTTCCCGCGCGGTCTACATTGGCATCGCTATTCGTGGTCATTTGTCTTCCAGCATATGTTCGTAATTGCCGCCCATCACTTCGGAGATCGGCACTCCGGCCAGGATCGCCTTGGCCATGGCCGCTTCGCGGGCAACGATTTCCTCGGCGGTTTCCAGCACGCGGGCGATATTGGCGGCGCCGATGAAAATGCAGGCGCTGTTGTCGGCGGCGACATAATCGCCCGCATCAACCGTCACCTCGCCGATCGTGACCTGGCCGTTGGTTTCCTGTTCCACCACCCTGCCGCGCGCCGTGAGGCTGGTGGTGCGATTGGTGAAGACCGGAAAATCGTAAGCTTGGGCCTCGTCGATGTCGCGCACCGGACCATCGGCGATTACGCCTGCCACGCCGCGCATCTTGGCCCCCAGCGTCAGCAATCCGCCCCAGCACCCGGCCTCAAGCCCGCTGCGCTGTTCGACGACGATCACATTGTCGGGCCCGGCCAGTTCGATCGCGGTGGTGCACAGATGGCGCGGCGGCCCCGGCGGGGGATCGCCGGTTCCCAGGCGCACGGTTATGATCTGGCCCGCGATGCGGCTGCTGCCGGAACGTTGCGGCAGGCTTGTCACCTGGCCCGTCAGGCCAAGCCGGTCGAGCGCATCGGACAAAGCGCAGCAATCGAGCCGCCTTAGACGGGTGACATTTTCGGAAGCTGTGGAGCTCATCGTGCGGGTTTTCTCGTTGATGATCGAATTACTGCCAAGCGATGAAGCCCATTGCGTTGCCGGTCCCGGCCAGGCTGCGATAACAGGGCACATAGTCGAGCAGTCTCGGCTTCAGCCCGAGCTCGGCCATCATGCCCGCGAGCGGAACCCAGTTCTTGATTTCCGAGGTGCCGTCCTGAAACACGACCTCGCCCAGCTCCGCTACGCGCGCGATATCGCGCCGTTCGATCGCGTCGAAGAACAGCTGGTCCACCTCTTCATCGATCGCGAAATGGGTGAGTCCGCCTGACGCGAAAACCGCCACCCGCGCGTCGCTCTCCCAGTTCTGGATGCCGCTCAAGATCGCCTTGCCGAAATCGTAGCAGCGCCGCACGCTGGGCTGATTGGGCGGGTAGAAGGTGTTCACCAGAACCGGCACGCTGGGAACCGGATTGTCTCGCATGATGCGGCGATAGATAAAGCCAAAGGCGTGCGGCGTTTCGGGCTTGGGCAGGCCCTTCATCGCCGCGACGTCGAATTCTTCGCGCATTGCCTGGGCTATGATCGCCTTTGCAAGCTCGGGCTGGCCGGCATATTCCGCGCCGCCGCTGGGAATATAACCAGGCAGCGAGACATCGATCCCCGGGGGCAATCCGGCGAGCCGTTCGGGGGTGAATTCGTAATTGGTGATGGTCTCACCGTAAAACACCGAAAAGGCAGGGACCAAGCGCTCGTCGAAAATTTCCATCTGGTCGTTGCCGATGATCACTGCGACATCCGCCTTCGCCTCGGCGAAAATATCGGCGAGCCCGTCGAGCGCCGTCTGGCAGCGGGCATTATGCGCTTCCATGGCTGTTTTGGAGATCTTCTCGGCCAGCCCTTCGCCTGCGCGTTCGACGACCAATTCGTCGTAGCTCCACTCGGCACCTCGCCAGGGGTGCTTGACCGATTTGTCGAAAGCCAGGCGCTGGGCCCATTGTTCGGTGCCGGTGACCAGCATCGGGCCATGGCTGGTCCCGATCCCAAGGACGATCTCGGCCATTAGCTGTCACCCTCATCAAGGCGGAACACCCGGATTGCATTGCCGGCCAGGATTTTTCGCTTCTCCTCCTCGCTCAGCCAGTCGAATCCGGCGATGAACGGCGCAATATGGTCGAGCGTGTGGCCGGTTTCAGGATCGACTGCTGATCCGACACCTGGGCATTCCGCGCCGAACAGGCAATTGTCGACGCCCACCGTCTTGATCAACAGCCGCAAGGCTTCCTCGCTATAGAGCACCGTGTCGAAATAGAGCTGGCGCAATTGCTGGTAGAAATCTTCACCTCGGCGCAGCGCCGAGGCATGGAAACGCCCCGCATGATAGGGGATCGCCCCGCCGCCATGGCTGACCACGATCTTGAGCGTGGGGAAATCCTTGAACACATCGGAATGGAGCAGGCCATAAACTGCGGTGGTTTCATCGAGCAGGAAGTTGAGCGTGTAGGGCGAACGCTCCGAATGCGATGTGGCGCTGTGGATATGCGCCGGCACATCGAGCTCGCACAGCTTCTCGTAAAGCGGATACCAGTAGTGGTCCCCCATCGCCGGGGGTTCGGTGTCGGGCCGGTTTTCGAACGGGTCCGGATTGAGCAGGCAGCCTTTGAAGCCGAGGTGTTTCACGGCGCGTTCGAGTTCGGGCAAAACACCCTCGATCGGATCGCCCGCAACCTGGGGCAGGCCCGCGATCCCGAAGAAGCGCTCCGGCATCAGCTTCACGGTGCGAGCGATGATATTGTTGGTCTCTTCAGTAAACCAATGCACGAGCTTGCCCGGCTTTTCTGAGTGCATCTGCTGGAATGGCCGCGGGGAGAGGAGCTGCATGTGGGTGCCGTTGCGGTCGAGCAGGTCGAGATGTCCGCAAGGCGCCATTTCCTTCTTGTTGGCGAAGAACAGGATTTCCTCGTCGCTGACTTCAGGAAAGCGACGGCCATGCTCGCCGCGATGCGAAAGGAGCAGCGATTTATAGACCCACAAGGCGTCCGGCGCACTGACATGTCCGTGGCAATCGATAATCAGATCGTCGCGCTCAAGCCGGGCAGAGGGAGGACTCACACTGGACACCTTTTCTAAAATCGGATACTGATTCGTATAACAATAAATCCTGCTCGGTCAAAGGTCGATCCGGCTTTCTGGCGCGCAGACTTTGAGAAGAGGTTGAAAATGCTAGCCCTCCTGTCCTGCAATGGCGGTACCGTAACGCAGGGCGACGGCCTGGCCACGCGCCTGCTGGTAGCCACTCTATACGGTGTTCAGATATTCGAGCGCGAAATCGGTGAAAGCTGGGCGCGGGTCGCGAACCCCTTGAGCGAATATCACATCAGCGCCTTGCTCTATGAACCGGAATCTGGACTGGTCTTTGCCGGAGGGCATTACGACGCCGGTCTGTGGGTCAGCGAAGACCTCGGCGGGACCTGGTCGGCGTGCAACGAGGGCTTGGAGAGCCGGCATATATATTGCCTGGCGGCCCAGCGCCGCGAAGATGGGGTCAGGCTGTGGCTGGGGACCGAGCCGCCGATGCTCTATCGCTCGGATGATCTGGGGAAGAGCTGGACCGCAATGCCCGGGATGCTCAAGGTCGACATGGACAAGTGGACCTTTCCGCCTCCGCCCCATGTGGCGCATGTGAAGAACATCGCCTTCCATCCCGCGCGGCCCGACAGTGTCTTCATCTGCATCGAGCAGGGCGCCTTGCTCAAATCCGAGGATGAGGGGGTAAGCTGGAGCGAAGTGACCGGATATGAATCGAGCGAAGACTTCTTCTACAATGACAATCACCGGGTGATCTTCAAGCCTTCGGATCCAGACGATTTCGTCATGAGCGGGGGCGAGGGCATCTATCGCAGCGTCCATGGCGAATGGCAGCATCTGACCACGCGCGATGATCGTATCGGCTATCCCGACGCGATGTTCCGTGATCCGCGTGATGAAAAGGTGCTGATTGTGGGAGGGCCGCAGAATGCTCCGCGCAAATGGCGTGACCAGGACAGGCCGATGGCCAATCCCACGGTCTTGCGCAGCGACGATGACGGGGTGACCTGGAAATCGCTGAACGAGGGATTGCCCGAGATTACCGGAAATATCGAAGGCATGGGCCTGCATGATTATGGCAGCGGCTTCAGTCTCTATGCCGGCACCGCGACCGGCGAAATCTATCACAGCGACGATTGCGGGCTGCACTGGCTGCTTCTGGCCGACCACATGCCTCCGATTTCAAAAGGCGGGCATTATCGCTGGTTCCTCACCGAACAGCAGCGCGCGGAAATCGAAGACGAACTCCGCAAGACCAAGGCAGTGCAAGCATGAAGGGGAGTGGAATGGTGACGAAGGTGCCCGAACGGGAGGCACAAACCCTCATTGCCAGCAGTGAGGATGCGCTTTCTCGTGCGCGCGCCCTGTTGCCCCGAATCGCGCAGCGTGCACAATTGGTGGACGAAGACCGGCGGGTACCCGATGTCACCATTGAGGAAATTCGCGCGACCGGGCTGTTCAATATCGTGACGCCGCGTTCGCTCGGCGGGAGTGAACTGGGCTTTGCCGATCTCGTCCGGGTGACTGCCGAATTCGCATCAGCCTGCGGTTCCACGGGCTGGACCTTCGGCGTGCTTGCCGGCCATAGCTGGCTGCTGAACCTCTTTCCTGCCGAAGCGCAGGAAGATGTCTACGCCAAACCGGACACGTTGATCGCAACGGTATTTCGCCTTGGCGGCGAGGTCGCGAAGGTGGACGGCGGCTATCGGCTCACCGGGGGGCAGGGCGCCTTCTGTTCGGGCATCGATTTTGCCGATTGGGTGATTGTCGGCAACGGCGTGACCAGGGACGATGGCAGTTTCGAACCGCGCTTTTTCGTTGTTCCCAAGTCTGAAGTCGAAGTGGTGGACGATTGGTTCACCGTCGGTATGCGCGGAACAGGCAGCCGGACGATCAAAATCGCCGATAGCTTCATCCCGGCCCATCGCTCGGTGTCGCTTGCCGATATGCTCGCGGGCTCTTCGCCGGGCGCCCAGGCGCATGAAGGGGCCATTTATCGCATGCCCTTTGCCGATATCGCGCCCTTCTCGATCATTGGCGCGCCGATCGGCATGGCCCGCGGCGCGGTGAACTCCTTTGCCGAACAGCTCGGGGCAAAGCTAGGCAAGCTCAGCGACGTTGAAATCAGCGAACAATCGGCGACATTTGCACGCATTGCCGAAGCCGGTGTCGACGTCGATGCCGCGCTGGCATTGGTAGTGCGGGACGCGCAGCTGATTGACGAGGCGCGCGAACCTTCGGACATTTCCGATTTGCTGCGCACGCAGATCCCGCGCGATTGGGCGTGGGCAGCGCAAAAATCCCGATATGCGGCGACCCGCATCTTCGAAGCGTCCGGCGGTACCGGGATCTACAATCACAGTACCATCCAGCGCGTATGGCGGGACGTTAACAGCGCTTCCCAGCATTTTGCCTTTACGTGGGATTCCGCGATGGCGAAATATGGCAGGGCGGCGGCGGGCCTGAAACCGCCCGAGTTCACTTTGCGCGGCCGCCGCTGATTGCCGCATGCTGGGCACTCCATAATGCAAGCGGCAAGTTTGCTTGCGACCTGAACCAGCATGATGTTATCCCGTCTGGTTTCAAAGGCGGGGGGCAACTGTGAGCACGGAAAAGTCAGGCAAGCCGACGGACGCAGTTCCTGCGGTCATTGTCGCCAAGCTTCGAACGCTTATTGCAATCGGCCAGCTTGCGCCGGGTATGCGGCTTGGGCAGACCGAGCTGGCCGAGCAATTCTCGGCCAGCCGTGTTCCTGTGCGGGAGGCTCTGAAACTGCTGACCTCCGAAGGCATCGTCGAGCATGATCCCAATCGCGGGTTTTTCGTTGCTCGATTCTCGTCCGACGAGGCGCTGCAGTATTTCAGCCTGCGCGATATGGTCGAAGACCAGTTGCTGCCCACAATACGCTGGCCCAACAAGGCCGAACTCACCGAACTGAAGCGCAGGGCCAAACACCTCGAAACCCTTCTGGACGAAGGAAGCCGGAGTGCATGGTGGAATGAGCACCAGGCATTCCACCACATGATCTTCAGCCTTTCCCCGAAGAACGTCCTGGTGCGTGAAGCGATGAGATATTGGAGCCTGACGGATCGCTATCGCGCGCTGGTTCCCCTGCCGCGCCGGGATTCGGCGGAGCGCCGGATCGTGAACAAAGCCGACCTTGTCCAGGCTCTGTCCGATCAGAAGATGGAAGATCTGGTACGGGTTCGCACAACCCGCCGGAAGGCCTTCGAGGATGCGGTGCTGGAAGTGCTGCGCGACAGAGGGCTTTGATCCGAGATCGGCTTGCATAATATCCTAAATCGTCTAATCATCGCCCTTGAGAGGGTGGTCCATGCAAAGACAACAACTGAACCGATATGTGATTCCCGCTGTGCAATGGCTGCTGGGAATTCAGTACCTGTTGGGTGGTCTCAACTGGTGGTTCAAGATTTACCCCTTTCCCAACTTCTTCGAAGTTCCGACCGGGCCGGGCAAGCATGCCGTACTCGACGCGATGATCGCCACGGGCTGGATGTTCACCAGCGCCAAAATCATTGAGCTGCTCACTGGCCTCGCCTTGATATTCAAGCGTTTTGTACCGCTCATGCTGGTCGTTTCATTCCCTGTTGCGATCACCACCTTTCTGGTCGACGCGATGATACTTGGCGATCTGCTGAGTTGGCTGAGGGGGGATGTCAGCGGCGGCTATATGTGGTCCAAAGTAATGGACATGATCTTTTTCGGCGGCGCGGTCCTTGCCATGCATGGCTATCTGATGATCGCGTATTTTCAGTATTATCGGCCGATGATGGTTGCAAAAGCGGAAGGGCGCGCACCATGAATGTTGCCTCCGGAGATGCGCCGACGCGCGCCGTGCGGTGGAAACGCAGCGCTTTTCATGCGCTGGGCGCCGTCGCTCTAATTCTTGGTATTCTGTCGACTGGCTGGCTGGTTGGAATGGTCGATCAGTGGCTGATTCCGTGGAGCAGTCTCTCCCTTACCGCTCCGCCCCGTTAGGAAGCCCGGTGCAGCCCGGGTGCCGCTTCAGGCCCAATCGTAAATGCGCCGAGCGTTGCCGCCGAGCAATTTATCGCGGATGTCATCCGGGAATGTGTGAGTGGCATCCTTTGCGAGCGCTACCATCGCCGCATATTCGCCTGGCGATTGTGTGACGTCGGAGCCCCAGATGAGTGCGTTCTCGCCAAACACGCCCAAATAGGCGTCGAGGACTTCGCCCGTATCGATGCCGCGGGCGGTAAGGCCGCCAAGCGGAATTGTCGTGAATTTCAAAGCCACGTTGCCGCGTGCTGCAAGCCTGCGCAGCGCGTCGTCAATTCCGTGATCCGAAGGACTGGTGATGGGCGCATTGCTGAGATGGTCGATAACCAGCCAGCGCAGCGGGTATTCGGTGAGCATCCGCTCTATGAGCTGCAGGCCTTCCTCACGCGCCGCCGGAAACAGGTGCACGCACAGCGTGATGCCGCGATCGGCACATAACTTCCAGATCATCGCAGCATGGTCGCCGCCCAGCCAGTTCAGGCCGATCTCTTTCGGTCGCCCCATCAATCGCAAGCCGGCGGCTCCCGACGTCAGCCAGTGTCGCCCAGCTTCGATGCAATCCAAGCTTCGGCTTTCAACGCCGCAGACGGCACGCAGCCGCCCGCCACTTGCCGCCGCCGCGGCGCAGATATAGCTGTTGTCTGCTCCGTAAAACTGGCTTCGTTGGACAATGAGTGCGCGCTCCACGCCTGTTTCATCCATTCGGGCGATCAGGTCTGCTGCGTCGAAGGCATTGTGTGCGAGAAATTCTAAATTGTCGGCGGTCGGCGGGCTCGGCGGATAGGATACTGTGTCGCGAGATAACACATGCGCATGGCTGTCGAGCATTAGCCCTCCTCATTCGATCAAAATTTGGTATGCGCATATTGCCTATTATCGAGTTAGGCAACATTATGATTCGAATTCGAAGCCCCGGGGTCGCTAGTGGGGGTTCAGCTGCGTTGGCAAAGCCCGGCCGCCGGCAAGGAAGCTTTGGTCACGCCGCCATTCTGGCCAGATTCGTTGGTCTGGCCTTGGCTGGCAGAAAATCTTAACCGCGCATCACTGGTGCGGATGACGAGGGGATTGAGATGAATCGTGTTGTTCGCGCTGCCGTAAAGGTCGGAATTGAACAGACAGAAATCCAGGAGTTTCCGTGGCCGGAAATATCCGAAGATGCCGGTGTGCTGAAGGTCGAGGCGTCTGGCGTCGGCGGCAGCGATCCCGAAATGTACCGCCGCGAGAACACCGCGCCATGTATTATGGGGCATGAAAATGTCGGCACGGTGGTCGAGGCGGGCCCGCTGTTCGGCCACAGATGGGGCCTCAAGCCGGGCGACAGGATCGCCCTGCACGAATATTTGCCCTGCTGGCGCTGCCACTGGTGCCTGCAGGGCGACCAGCGCCTGTGCATCGAGGCGGATTTCTTCAATGTGAAGGATCGTTTCAATACGCTGCGCTATGGAACCTGCAATGCGGAGATCGCCCCGCATCTGTGGGGTGGCAATGCCGAATATATGTATCTTGCGCCCAATGCGGTGGTTCACAAGATTCCCGCATCGATGGATGCCCGCCATGCTACGCTGGCCGTCCCGCTCGGCAACGGGTTCCAATGGGCGGTCCTCGACGGCGGGGCAAAGGTGGGAAAGACGGTCCTCGTATTCGGCCCCGGGCAACAGGGCCTAGGCTGTGTCCTGGCGGCTAAATCGGCAGGGGCAGCCAAGGTCATCCTGTGCGGCATGGGCCGTGATCGCGCCCGGCTCGATCTGGCATTGAAACTGGGTGCCGACTTTGCAGTGGATATCGAGAGTGAGGACTTGGCCGGCATCGTGATGCGGGAAACGAACGGGCTGGGCGTCGATGTGGTGGTCGATACCACCGGTGATCCGGATGGAAGCATCGTCGAACAGGCGATTTCCCTTTCCGCGAAGGGGGCATGGCTCAGCCTGAATGGGTTAAAGCAGCAGGTGCCGCTCAACGAGATCAAGAAACGGTATCTCACGGTCAAGGCGCCCAGGGGGCATAGTTATGGTTCGGTTGAACTCGCGTTGCAGTTGATCGGGTCGGGCCGCTGGCCCATAGATTTACTGTGCAGCCATGATTTTGGCCTCGAGGACGTGCATCAAGCGATCATGGCGACCGCCGGGCGCGAAATCGAAGGCGCGGTTCACGTTACGGTGAGCCCGGGGAAGAATGAAAGAGCGGATAGATAATGGCATCAGTCAAAGCAGCAGCGGGCCCAGGGGGCGCCGATACTGGTGCGCTTTCCGACCAATTGGTTGAAAAGGTGCGGCGGGCAATCCTGCGCGGAATGCTTCATCCGGGCGAACATCTGAGCCAGACAAAATTGGCCGAGGATTACCTGGTGAGCAAGGTTCCCGTGCGCGAAGCGCTCAAGCAGCTTCACGCCGAGGGGCTTCTTCAGCATGATAGAAACCGCGGTTATTTCGTCGCACGTACGTCGCGCAGCGAGGCCCGGCAATTGTATCGATTGAGGCGTTGGCTTGAATCCGAACTGCTCCGGACTGCGAATTGGCCGGATGAGGGCCAATTGGCGAAGCTGCGTGATTTGCTGGAAATCGTCTCGAAGCCGCTCCCCACTTCCGATCGTGAGCGCTGGATGGACGCGCTGGGCAAGATGCGTTTTATGATCTTTGACCTCTCACCCGACAAATATCTCCTGCGCGAGGCCCGCAGGCTGTGGAATCTCACCGACCGATTTCGGGCGCTGCTGCCGCCTGACAAATCCGCGAGTGGTGAACGCGCGCTAATCGAGGCGATCGCCGCCCGAGACCGAAAGCAGCTGCTCGCGGCCTACGATGCCGATAGAACGCGCATCGAGTCGGTACTCGAAGAGACACTCGAATCGCTTCCCGGCCTCTGGACCGAGGACTAGGCCGATTTCATGATTGCCGCCCTGGTCAAACGCTGCGACGGCGTGTGAATGAGATAATCATGCCAATGAGGGCAAAGGCCATCGGCGCGAACAATCCCTGAGGCAGGGCGACCCACCCATTGGCAAGGATGGCAGCCGCAATGATTGCCCCGATGCTCTGGCCCAGAATACGGGTCGTGGAGATCATTCCCCCGACCGGGGCCGCCCGGTCACGCGGCGTGGAGGCGAGCACCAGTCTCATATTGGACGCAGTGTAGGCAGCGTAACTTGCGCCGCACAGGGCAAGTCGCCACCCAATATCGAACACGCCCGAATCAAGCGGTGCACTACCAAGCAGGACAAGCGCTACAGCCGCTCCCGCCAATCCTCCGGCGCCAAGGGCCCACGCGGGCAGCTTGTCGCTGAGCATTCCCACGACCGGGGCGGCAATCATTGTCGTCAGCGGCCAGATTGCCAGGGATGCGCCAATTTCGGCGATTGTCATCCCGTGCAGCTGGCCCAGGCGGAAGGGAAGCATCACCAACACCGCCATGCTCGATGCGAATGCGAACAACGCGCCGCAGGCCGAGAGGGCGACGATCGGCAGAGCCAGTAAGTCGACCGGAAATAACGGTCGTTCCGTCCGTCTCGCACGATACACCACCAGCCACCCCAGGGCTCCTGCAGCGACCAGCAAGGCAATGCGGCCCATGGGTTCGATGTTCCACAGACTGCCGTCGAACGCAGCAAAGAGCAGGGTCATGGCCAAGGCGTAGAGCACTGCCGATCGCCAATCGAACCGCCGCGCCGAGCCATGGCTTGGGGGAAGGGCAAAGGATGCGGCCAGCGCGATCAATGCAAGCGGTGCCGCTGACGCAAAAACGACCTGCCAGCGGACGACGGCCAAGATTGCCACTCCCATAACCGGCGAGAGCGTGGTGAAGACGGAAACGGTCAGCGAGTTGAGCGCGAGGCCTCTTCCCAACATGCGGATCGGATAGATGCTGCGGATCTGGGCAGACCCCACGCTCAGCACCAGGGCCGCCCCAGCTGCTTGCGCTGCCCGCAGCGCAAGCAATTGCCCGAAACTGTCGACCACCAGGCACAGCAAGGTCGAGGCAAGAAACAGCAGCAATCCCGCCCGAAAAATGCGGCGTAGCCCAAAGCCGTCACCCAGGGCGGACATGGGGATCAAACCGATCGCAAGCAGGAATTGGTAGATCGTGACCAACAGGACCGACTTCGATTCCGATATATCCAACGCGGTTGCAAGCGTCGGAAGGGCGACCGTTGCGATCGCGCCGTCGACCACGATCGCCGCCGTTGCCGCAGTTACTGCAAGAATGGCCAGATAGCGGCGAGGGAGGGGGACGCCCGCATCCTCTATCTCCCGCGCATCGTTACTATGTCCGCTGATGTGAATGCCCCGTTCCCACTACTTTCGTCCGTCGCCGCCAGTGGCCTTGGCCGGGAACTCTGGTTGCCGGGCTATTGCTCACACCGCTTCGCTCATCTTGCGCCGCGTGCACGCCAGGGCCGATCCGCCCCGCTTGTGACGAAACCCTGCCTGCGAATGTGCCAGCTCGATCTCTCGGTTGCCCCTGCCTTCGATCCTGACAGTGATATTTATGGAACTCAAAATGTCTATTGAAAGGTAATGCATTTCCACGGGATTTGCGACCAGGATCGGATCATGGCCCGCTCCGCATGTTGGCTTGGCAGAAATGCCTCGCGAATCCGGGGCTCAGCGCGTCGATCGTTTCACGCCGCCAAGGAGCCCTCGTCTCCCCTAGGCTTCGAAATGCAATTCACAATGAGATAAAAAACTGCTAGACAATCCTTGCTAACAGCATTAGAAAAATCGTCAAATATGGCGCTGAAAGTTGCGCGAATCCATGGGGGGGAAATATGAGTCGGACTGCAAGGTTGCTGTTGGTTACCGCTTTGGCGACCGCTGGGTGCATAGCATCCCCAGCTTGGGCGCAAGACGAAGAAGGCACGGAAACGCGGTCAAACGAGATTGTCGTTACCGCCCAGTTCCGCGAACAAAATCTTCAGAAAACCCCGATTGCCATCACCGCGATCAACAGCGAAATGCTCGAGGCGCGCAGCCAGACGAGCATTGTCGATGTGGGCGCCCAGGCGCCGAGCGTGTCGTTGCATGAAGGGAACGGAAACGTCGGCCCTGGCCTGCAGGCCTATATTCGCGGCATCGGCCAATACGATTTCACCCCGGCATATGAGCCCGGTGTGGGCACCTATGTCGATGACGTTTATTATTCGACCTTGCTGGGCTCGATGTTCGATCTGGTGGATGTCGACCGGATCGAAATTCTTCGCGGCCCGCAGGGCACGCTGGCAGGGAAAAACTCGATCGGCGGCGCGATCAAGGTCTATTCCAAGAAGCCCACCGGATCGGGCGAGGGATACCTTCAGGCCACTTATGGCAGTTTCAACAGACTCGAGGTGAACGGCGCGGTTGATTTTCCCGTCATCGCCGACAAGCTGTTCATGCGTATTTCGGGCGGGGCCAAGGACGAGGACGGCTATGTTACCCGTCTCGACTTCAAGTGCACCCACCCCAGCTCGCCACTCCCGACCTATACCGCGCGCCCTGATTGCGTTCTGGGTACGGAAGGAGGCGAAACGTATGTCGCCGGCCGTGCAGCACTGCGGTGGCTGGCTTCAGACGCGGTCGAGGTCAATATCGCCGGCGACTATACGAAGGACTCTTCGGAAGCCAATCCCAACCGTCTCATCGCGGTAAGGCCCGACAAGGCATTTTCCGGCATGATTCCGTCGATTTCACTGAACGGTGTCCAGATTGGAGACCAGTTCATTCCGGACGATCCCTACACCACCTATTCGACCTACTGTAACCCGGTGAGCTCGTTCGGTGCCTATTGCGTTCCGGCGGTGACCCAGATCAATGCCTGGGGCGTGTCGGGCACGATCGATGCGGAGTTGAGTGACTTCTCCATCAAATCCATCACCGCCTATCGCGGCTACAATGCCCGATTCAATCTGGATTCGGATGGCTCGCCGATTCCCATCACCCTCAATTCCTACGCTCCCGAAGGAACGCAGTTCTCGCAGGAGGTTCGGCTCAACGGGCAGGTCAATGACCGGGTCGAGTTCACACTGGGGGCGTTCTATCTGTCGTCGGACAATGTCGGCTATGCCCGCAATGACAGCCAATATGGCAATGGCGGCGCCGGCACTGGCGACATCCAGGCGGATACGGCATCGGCCGAAACCTACGCCGGTTTCGCCCATCTTGCGATCAACGCAACCGACGAACTGACGCTGACCGGCGGAATCCGCTACACGCATGAAAGCAAGCTGTTCACCTTCCATCGTCAGACCCATGCCGGTATCGGTATTCCGGTGGTCGGGCTTGACGGCGTTTCCGGCTCATATGCGGGCGGGAACTGGGATTATCGCTTGAACGCGAGCTACCAGATTACCCCCGACGTCATGGCCTACGCCCAGTTCTCGACCGGGTTCAAGGGCGGCGGCGTCAACCCCCGCCCGTTCTTCCCCAACCAGGTATTCGGCTTTTCTCCGGAAACGCTGACCTCCTATGAAGGCGGCCTAAAGACACAGCTTGCCGAGGACCGGATCCGGCTCAATCTCGCCGGCTTCTACAGTGACTACAAGGATATCCAGCTGGTCGTGCAGGCTTGCCCGGGCGCTCCCTGTGCCGGACCGCAAAACGCGGGCAGTGCGCATGTAAAGGGTTTCGAAGCGGAAGCCATGATCGAGCCGGTCGATGGACTGACGTTTGACGGGTCGCTCAGCTATGTGGACTTCCAGTATTACGAGCTGAATAATGTCTACAACATCACGATCGACGACCGCACACCCTACAACTCCGAATGGCAATGGAGCGCGGGCCTGCAGTATAAAATCGATCTCGCCGGCGGAGGATCGATCACCCCGCGTGTCGATGCAACCTATCGGTCGGATTATTTCACCGATCCGAGCAATGACGAACTGACCTTGATCCCAGGGTACACGCTCGTAAATGCGCGGCTGACCTTGCGCGCGCCGTCCGACGACTGGGAGCTTGCCTTGGCGGTCACCAATCTGACCGACAAGGTCTACAACCAGTCGCTGACCAGCGAGGCCGCTTTCAACTCCGGTGTCTATGGTGGTATTGCGCCGCCGCGGCGCTGGTCGGTATCGGTCAAGCGGCGTTTCTAGGTCGGACTATTGGGAAGATCATCGGGTCTGCATTGCGGGGCGCTGCGATATTTGTAGCAATCGTGATGCAGACCGATTTATTGAGCCGCATCGAGAAGGATGAACGGGAAATTCCATATGAAAACCGCAAATGATGCTTCAGCGAAGTTCGTTATCCAGTGGTTGCGGTTGTTTTTTGCGATCCATCTCATTTTCGCCGGTTTCCGATTCATCATCTTCCAGGAAATTCCGCCGAGCCCAGGGCACGTGGGCGAATTCGTCACGGCGATGGAGCACATCTGGATGTACCAGGCGGTCAAATGGCTCGAAGCCTTCGTCGGTATTCTGCTGCTCTTCGATATCGCCGTACCGCTGGCGCTGGTACTTGAGGTGCCGGTCACGATCACAATCTTCTATTTGAATACGATTGTTGCCGGGACCGCGCTGCAGAAGTTCACCGGTCCGCAAGAGCTGTTCCTCAACGGAATCCTGCTGCTGGCCTATGGCGGATATTACGCGCGCTTTCTGCGCGTCAAGGCTGAGCCTTTTTGGCTGTGGGACGGCTTTCGGCGCAAGGCGGAGTAAGGAGGGACGGGCTCGGTATCGGTCCGCCAGCGACCACGAATTCGGGCGTTAAGCGCCCCAGAGGAGAGCTTCGAATGCAAAGGGCGACTTGGATAGCACTGGCCTGGATCGCAGGCTTTGTCGCGGTCATCGCATCTGGATCGACGGGTTTTGGAGAGCGCTCCTTACGCCTCTACGATATCATACCGCTGATTGGCGCGACTGTTTTGACTCTGTTCAGCCTGTTTCGCGCTGAGTTGAACGCGCGCCGCAGCTAGGGGTTTGTCGGCGACCGTGCTTCGCCCTCACGCCCTGGGTCGGGGATTTCGGCGGAAGAGGATTTCGATGTATCGACCGGCCACGATTGCTTTCCTTTTCACAGCCCTGCTTGCCATTGCGGGCTGCCAGACGGCTGCGGCAGTTTCATCTGCGGATCGGGAATGCGCCTTAGACCAGGGTCTGGAGTTTCTCTGCGGGCCGCGCAGCGTAGAAGATCTGGTCCGGTTCCCGGGCACGGACATGCTGATTGGCTCCTCGGGTATCGACCAGGACGGTACGCCGGGCCAATTGCTGCTCATCGATACAGACGCGCGCTCTTTCACGCCGCTCGATCCGGAGATGACCGGAACGGCATCGCGCGAATTTGCCGCCTGTGTGGGGCCGCCCGACATGGCAAAATTCGCTCCGCACGGTTTGGGCCTCGGGCCGAACCTAGATGGCCAGCAGCTTCTCTATGTTGTGAACCACGGCGGGCGCGAGGCGATCGAAATTTTCGAGATCGATGCGCAAGGGGCGGCCATTGGCGCGCGCTGGGCAGGCTGCGTTGAACTCCCCGCGGGAGCGACCGGGAACGGGGTCAGTCCCTTGATGGGCGGCGGGTTCGTTGCGACCAAATTCTACGACACAGGGCTTGGCGGGATGCTCGAGCAAATGACCGCGGATGAAAAGACCGGTCTTGCCTATCGCTGGTCGCCGGAGCACGGCTTTTCGGTCATTCCCGGAAGCGAGGCGTCGGGCGATAACGGCATCGAAGTTTCGGCCGATGGGCAGTGGATATTCGTCGCGCTGTGGCCGGAAAAACGGATTCTGCGGCTTTCCGCGCAAGGCGAAGGCACTCCCACAAGCATTGCGCTTTCTTTCATGCCGGACAATATTCGGCGCGCACCCGATGGCGCAATGCTGATTACCGGCCATGCAGCAAATATCGAGGAGTTGTCCGCCTGCTATGCGGCGCATTGCTTCATCGACTGGGCTGTTGCCAGGCTTGATCCTGATACGCTGGAACTCACTTCGGTGATCGAGAGATCGGGAACGGCGGCGTTCAACGGCGCGACGACCGCAGTCCGGGTCGGTTCTAAACTGTGGCTCGGAACCTATGCCGGGGACCGGCTGGCAATTGCCCCGGTGCCGCAATGACCAAAGCACCAGCCGCTATCCAGATCGATCGTCGCAGCCTACTCAAGGCCGGCGGCGGGCTGGTAATCGCGGCCAGCATTCCCTTGGCCGCATGCAATATTCTGGGCGGGCCTACCCAGGCGGCGATCAACGCCTATGTCACGATCGCCAGCGACGGCGCGATCACGATCATCGCAAAGAATCCGGAGATCGGGCAGGGCATCAAGACCACCTTGCCGATGCTCATTGCCGAAGAGCTTGACGCAAACTGGGATCAGGTCACGATCGAGCAGGGCGGCATCGACAAAGAGAAATATGGTCTCCAGCTCGCCGGAGGCAGCTATGCCACGCCGCTGAATTGGCTGCCGATGCGGCAGGTGGGGGCGGCGGCGCGCCACATGCTGCTGGACGCCGCGGCAAAGCGCTGGTCGGTTGCGGCGGAGGGCCTGGTGACTGACCGGGGCACGATAACCGATCCGGCCTCCGGGCGCACGCTGTCCTATGGCGAAGTGGCCCAAGAGGCGGCCTTGCTGGCGCTGCCCGATCTGGAGAAAATCCCGCTCAAGAATCCCGCAGACTTCAAGATCATTGGCCGATCCATCGGCGGGATCGACAGCCCGCGCATCGTGCGCGGGGAACCGATCTTTGGCGTGGATACCAAGCTGCCTGGAATGCGCTACGCCGCGTTCGAACGGGCACCGGTATTCGGCGCGCGCATGGTCTCGGCCAAAATCGACGAGGCGAAGCGTGTCGAGGGGGTCGACGACGTGTTCGTCATCCGCGGCGACGATCCCGAAGGCCAGATCGACGGGGTTGCGATTGTGGCCAGCAATTGGTGGATCGCCAATAACGCCCGTGAAAAGTTGGAGATCGAATGGGACAATGGGGAATGGGCATCCCACAGCAGCGAAGGATACGACCAGCAAGCGCGTGAGCTCTGGGCGCGACCATCCGAGACCACGATCATCGAGTTTGGTAATACAGACCGCGCCTTTTCATCCGCCGCGAGCGTGCTTGAGGCGGAATATTTCTATCCCTTCCTGGCCCATATGCCGATGGAACCCCAGAACTGCACGGCGCTGTGCCACAACGACGGATCTATCGAACTGTGGGCCCCCAGCCAGAATCCACAGGCCGGGCGCGAAACCGTGGCCAAGATGCTGGATCTTCCACTGGCAAAGGTGACCGTTCACCTCACCCGCATGGGCGGTGGGTTCGGCCGGCGTCTGATCAATGATTTCATGCATCAGGCAGCATCGATTGCGGCGCATATGCCGGGGATTCCGGTCCAGCTTATCTGGAGCCGTGAAGACGATCTGCGCAGTGATTTCTACCGCCCAGCCGGGTGGCACAAATTGCGCGCGGCATTCGACCGGACGGGGCGCCTTACCGGTTTCGACGATCATTTCGCGACTTTCGCCACACATGGGGAAATCCTGCGGTCGGCCGCGATGCTGGGCGATGAATTCCCGGCCGGAGCCGTGCCCAATCTGCGGTATCGCGCCAGTGCGATGGAGACGCGCATCCCGACCGGCCCACTACGGGCGCCCCGGTCCAATGCGCTGGCCTTCGTCCTGCAGTCCTTTCTCGATGAAGTGGCCCGCAAACAGGGCAGAGATCTGCCGTCGCTGCTATTTGAGCTCTTGCGCGACCAGCCAAAGGCGCTGCAGCAGGAAACCCCGTTCGGCGTGATGCCGGGCTTCGATCCGGCGCGCGCGACCGCGGTGATCGAGAAGGCCATGGCAATGTCAAACTGGTCGTCCGCCGCGCCCGATGGGCGGGGGAAGGGGATGGGCTTCTATTTCAGCCATCTGGGTTATTTTGCCGAGGTGGTGGAAGCAAGCGTGTCGGAACAGGGCGAAGCCCTGCCGCACAAGGTGTGGGCGGCAGGCGATGTTGGAAGCCACATCATCAATCCCACCGGCGCACTCAATCAGGTTGAAGGCGCGATCATCGATGGGCTGGGCCAGGCCATGGCGCTCGCTGTGAAGCTGAAGGAGGGGGCCGTGGTTCAGTCGAATTTCCACGATTATCCGATCCCGCGCATGCCGATGACACCGGATATCGAGGTGCAATTCGTTCCGTCCGACAACGCCCCCACCGGCCTTGGGGAGCCTGCCCTTCCCCCGGTTATCCCGGCCCTGACGAATGCGATCTACGCGGCGAGCGGGGTACGTATCCGCAGTTTGCCGATCGATCCGGCGTTGTTCGCTTAGCCTTCCGCCGGCCCACGCCGAAATTTGGGCGACGCCCTGAGTGAGCGCCGCCGCTGAGTTCGCCGCAAAGCCCGGCCTATAGCGGTGACAGGTGAGGAAACGCGCTGGTGTCAATGATCTGATTGGCGTCCCTCCTGCGCAAACGGAAACTGCGCGACGCGCGCTCGGATGGCCATTTGCGGGTTCCCGGATCGCTCCATAGCACGTCTACCGAAGAACTGGAGAGATTGTCCCAGCTATTCATTGTTAATTTTTTTGTTCATTATTCTGAACAAGGCGCCCAAAATTCTGGGGTTGAACGGCTACCGATTGCACGATCAACGCAACTCTCGAGTGCATCTTCCAGGCTCGAAAACTGTAGCGGCATTCTCTCTTCAGACTCGTTGGAGTTCTTACTGCGGGACTATGGCAAAGTCTTTGAAGATACGATAATGCCTAGCAATACCTCGACTAAAATCACTGCCGCGAAGGGTCGCGGGGGATGGGTGCAACGCGAGTCCGGCTGATCGATATTGGGCCGATCACACATGAGGGCCTAGATATGTCGGCCCGAGATCGTATACGCAAACTGAATATTGATTTACCCGCGAGCACAATTCGCGCTGGAGTTTTGGAGATGCCCTTATGAA
>Ga0182738_1002309_pt1 | contig 22810 bp, 14 predicted proteins | sample eDN5th30CBELigMG_FD_128876 | JGI IMG/M metagenome (GOLD analysis project Ga0182738, IMG submission 128876) | Enriched Miracle-Growth compost microbial communities from Emeryville, California, USA - eDNA 5th pass 30_C BE-Lig MG (version 2)... ...
ACTTGAAAAAAAAATCAAAAATGTTTATTGCTTCAAATCACTTTCACAAAATCAAGAGAGATTCGATTTCTTCTTCAGCAAGACCCCTTAAAGTGCTCAACTCAATCTACAATGCAAGGTTTAATCATCTGAGAAAATATTTTCAAATGCTCTCAATTTGAAGATTCTTTGGGAAATAAAAGTTTTTCATCCCTTTGCACAAGTCAAGCGGGCAAATTTATTTTTCTCTGAAAAAAACTCAATGAAAGAAAAACTGTAAAATTTTAAGCTCAATTTCGATCTCGTTCATAACAACGTTGAAAATAATAAATTATCAAAAGAAGAAATAATCCTGTTTGGCAGTTAGAGACAAAATAATAGGGCTCAATCTGATAGTTTTGAATTAAAAATCTCTGGTTTTATTTTTCTGATCACCAAAAAATTAATTTCTCTTCATCGAAAGATATTTTCTCTCAATTCCCCAAACCAGATTTTTAAAATGAAAACACTTTATCGCTAATCTGCTCCTTTTTGTTTGAATTCAAAAAATCTTTCTTTTGACCTTGAAAAATCCCAAACTAGCTCCAAAATAAAACCAAATTCTTATTTTCAAAAAGCAATTAAAAGCCTCATTCTTGCTTTGCATCAACAAAAACTTACTATCCTTTTTATTCCTTTCCTTTGCATCTAAAATTGGTTTCAGATAGAAATAACATCAAAAGGTACTTTAGGAATTTAAAGGAGCATTCTTCAGCTCTTGAAATATAAAATTATTTTTCATGGTTCTATTGAGCAGAATTAGAGTTATTTGCTTGAAACTATTTTTTTCCAGAAAAGATCGTTTCAACAAAGGTCCACTTCCCTTTTTTTACCCTCCTTCCAGAACAAAACTTTTTGCTTCTGACCAGTTCCCCCTCTTTTCCTTGTTAGAAAGAGTGGAAATCTTAAATTTTATAAAGAGAAAGTCGCATATAGTAGGGAAAAACAAAAATAGTTCAAAAAGCTTTTTATCTTCATAACTGTCATTCCATATCTAGAAAAAAGGTTTATTTCAATAAGAAATAAAAATCCCTTCTCATTTCTTGGTGTTTCTCTCCTATCATTTGAACTTTTATCTCAGGACACAAAGAAATTCCTCTCATTCAAGCTAGAAGTTTTTTTCCTAAAAAAAACCTTTTCTCAGTTTTTATTAAATTCAAAACCATAAATAAAAAAATAAGTTTAAAACCAAAGCAAAGACGAGTTGATTTCACAATTATAACATCCCCACCGACTTTAAAAGTTCGTTAATAATCTTTACTAATTTTATATATCCCCATCTGCTCAACAAATGTCACGGCTAGCGAGACCTATCTGTTACGGTGATATCGTTTACATCCAATGCGATGACCTTGTTCTTATGGCCAATGGTCAATACAGTCCTTTTGTTCACCTAAATTCTACTGAGAACGTTGCTCTCAAGTCTTTTAGAAATGGGTTATTCATGCTTTACCCAAATCTAACTTATAAAGACATCACTCAAGTTGAACACCTTGAACATCAACTTGATCTCCTTGTGTCTCTCAACCCAGAAGAGAAGTACGCAGCTGAACAACTTCAAAATGATATCAAAAAGGAAAAACTTATCCTTGAAGAACGAGAAGCCAAATTAGTTGCTCTTAATGACAAAATGTTTGAAGAAGCCAAGGGTGAACCCATCAAATACCATCAGAAGGTCCAATTATACCACATTGAAAGCAAGACCTTCGTTGGACTTTCTAATGCCTTCGATAAAGACGATAAAAGCATGAACTACCTTGAATTGACCAAAGAAGGAAGCAAAAACCTCTACTTTGAATTCCTCCCAAAGCTTGAAATCCAAGAAAGAGAAGTCGTCGACTATGATACTCCGGTCTTATTTGTGTCAAATAAATCCAAGGCTGGCTTAAAACTGGGTGGACAGATCGAAAAGAGCACTATTAAAACCGAACTGAACCCCTCATCTAATACACTCTGCAATGGTTCGGGAGATTTCCCTGATATTGCTCCAAGAAGAACCGAGCCTATTTACCAAACAGAAAAAGTTTATGCCACTGGTATCTCAGAAACTGCTGGCACTGAAAATATTGTTGTTAAAAAGTTTTTGAGCCATGAAGATCAAGTCAAAGCTGAGTCCAAAAAGTACCTCAAAAACGGTGATTATATCCGTATTGCGACCAGCAAGTTCTATCTCACCATGTACCAACATCGAAATGAAGCGGAGAGCTCTCAGTACTTCCAGGCATTTGGTATCAACCAAGAATATAAAAGAAGCAATATTTACACACTCTTCCAGATTATTGATGTCACAGACAGCCAAAAGGTAAACGAAGAAGGTATAAAAGAGCAATTTAACCTCTCCAAACTTCCCCAAGGAGACTTGCTTGAATATAGTGAGAAGAACAGATATCTCTTGAAGCACTTCGTCTCAGGAAAATTCCTTGTCTACAGAAATAGTGCTCTGAAACTTGTTGATGTTAAAGACGCTTTTGATTTGCCAAAAGTATCACTTGTCATCAATGGAAGATCTGACAGTGATCAATTCAATAACTATATCGATAAAAATGCTGTTCTCCAAGTTAGATTCTACGATAATGACGGCAAAGAACAAGGATCCCTTCAACTTGGCGCTGGTATAAAGATTCCAAATGCCCAGCTCGATACTAATACGTGGGCATTCTATGGTTTTAAAAACACTGATAATTATCTCAATAAATGGCTGAGGACTGAGCGCTTTCAAGCAAATGTGACTGATTTTGCCAACATCACCAACAACAACTTCAAATTTGAAAGAGTTACTGATGAAGAAGTTACTTCTATCCATCTTGCGGAGTCCTTTGTTAATGAAATTCAAAGATTCTCAGATTTCTTGTGCGAATTCTCCGCAGGACGTGTTGAATCTATCAAAGAATTCAACAAGAATATTCAAAAACTCGCTAATCTTTGTACTCGCTATGCCCAAGAAATGTACGAAGGTGAGTATAATGAGGCCCTCGAAGATATATTAATCCCAAATAATCTTCGTCAAACTCTCCTTAGAGAATTCCGTATCTACAATCTCCTCTATCCTATCCTCAAGTATCTCATCGAAACATCAACTTACAAAACAAAAATTGAACAACTCTTGGCAAAATGTACTGACGAAGGAAGAGCTCATGACGACCACCACCACCACTCCAAAAACGAAATTCCACCAGAAAAAAGTAAAAAGAAAGCTATTGATGACATTCATGAAGTCAACTATGTTCACTTTGAGTTGCTTATCAGAGGAATCAAGAAGCTCATCATCAACTCTTTCAAGAAAAATGACTTTAATCACTATTTCTGCTCTCAGTTTATCAGAGTGCCAATTAACTGCTTAACCAAGGATAAAGATGGTGTTACTGGCCTCATCCCAGACAGAGAGAGAAAGCAGATCAAGGGATATATGCTTGAGCTTTGTAAGCAAGGGTTGTGGGATCAAGATTTGGACGCCTTGGGCCAGTTGAACTTCTATGAAGCGGCTGTTTTCGGAGCCATTGAAAGTCAAGGAACTTTCCACGCATTCTACATCCAACTGATGCAGCATATTTCTAGCAGCAAGGCTCCAAACCTTTTGAATAGTATTAGAGACAATATGGTCTTTAATTTCCTTGGAAAAGATGCCAACATGAAACACTTATTCCCCAGACTCTATGAAGAAAATGGCAAAATTTACCTTGAATTCACCAGAAAAAATCATGAAGATGCAATTCATAAACTCTGCCTCGCTGGTGATTTGGTTCCTGCAACTCCCAAAGATCTTGAACCTGAAATTACTGAAGAAAAAGACACTCTTGTCCATTATTTCCAAGAAAGTTTGAAACTGATCTTCGCATTAAACAGGATTGACTCCTCTATGCTCAAACTCAAAATCATGAGATATTATACCTTTGAAAGTCTCACCATGGCCATTCAAATCCTTAAAGCCTCCACTCGTTTCAGGGAATTGAGATCGCTCATGTCCGATCTTCTCAACACTGTCCATCAAGATTATCTTTCTATCCCCTTCGTTAAGCTCCCTAAACAACTTCAAATCCTTGATCAAGATACTTCTTTGAAAGCTAAAATCCAACATATCAACACTTTTATCTCCAATGCCGTCAAAACAAGTATCACAGACTCTGAGAAATCTTATCTGAAAGATGAGGATGCCGAGGGTATTATCAAAACTGTCACCTCAAATATTGACCTTGGAGATCAGACTGCTGAAATTATCAAATTAATGCTTATAAGCCCTAGTATCGAATCATTCGAAAACGCCAGAATCCTCATTGAAGAAATCAAAAAATTGCTCGGATCTCACATTGAAGTCTCTTTCGAATTCTTGAAAAGAGCTCGTCACATCATTGTCTCCTTAATCAACCAAGCTTTATCGAAAGAAGGGAAAATGTATATTGATTTTATCCAGCAAGCTCTTGAGGTTTTCCATGAAATGGACGCAAAAACTGTCGCCTATGCTGCCACTGAAATTACTGGCGAACTTAAGCATCAATACCTCTCAAATAATCCTAATCCTCCAAGCCCTACAAAACTAAAGACCCCTAAATCCCCAGAACCTCTCAGATCTGCAAGGTCAAATAATGAAACTCTTTATACTGAAGATGATAATCTTGAAATGTCAAAACTCACTGGAAAGAAACCAACTCTATCAACCAGTCAGCAAAAGGAAAAAACTGACCGTGGCAATATTTCTGAGAGTGCTGTCGCTACAAGCACCCTCGGAGCACTGGCTAGAAAATGGAAAACAGGTGAAAGATTCCTTGATGAATATCAAACCAAAGCTAATCAACCCGCCTCTGCAAACCCTCTTATCACTGGAAATGAGAGAAGCCAAGTCCTTTTGATGCAAGAAAACCTTCAGACTTCCAAATCCTATACTACACTTTTGGACATCTTCTTGCTGAATCAGCAACATTTGAAGAGCGTCGTTATCCAACAATTAAGAAAGCTTTCCGCCTTTGAAAGCAATCTCTACAGAGAACTTGAGAAACTCACCATCCTCCAAGACTATGATTCCCTCAAAGAAGTTGAGGAAATCATCCAAATTACGTTCAGGCTCAATGAAATCGCGAGAGAAATCTATTTCTGTAAGGATACCCTTATGGCGCTTGAAACATCAAAACTCGACGGATTCCTCAAAGAAGTCCTTGAAAACCTCTGGAAACTATTCTTCATTATCTATGATACTTCCAAGCATTTTAGATATCCTGACGACAATTATCCCTCCTCAGAAAAGAGATTTAGAGATGCCTTTGAGGCTTATAAAAAACCCAGATGGGATAAAGTCCTGACCTTAAATCCGCTAGCCATCAACAAATCAGTCCAGAAAATGTTTAATATCCTCAAGGTTTATCAACCTCTCTTTAAAACCCAAGCCTGGATTTTGGATAAGAAAACTGGCTTTGATGATGCCTTCCTTACTCACACTTACATCTTTAGACTCAACGCTCTCTTGCTTCATGTTTTCGTCCAAAGCAACAAAGAAAACCAGGCCCTCTTCTCCAATAGTCATGGTATCATTAGACAGTTCTACAACCAACATTTCTTAAACCAAAGTCCTGATGCCATGTTGGTCTTTTCTGAAATGATGAAGAGTAACAAGAGATTACTTAAGTTGCCTTATAAATATCTCTATGATATCACTCTCTCTACTTTTGTTGGAACGATGCCTAGGAGCATCACAAATAACGAAACCAACGGCTATCTTGCTGCTGCGATTATGAGTTTGGGATTTTTGGCGAAATCTCACATTCCTATTGAACTTTACAACCCTTTGACTGACCTCAAAACCAAATTCTTAGAAGCCACCAACTGCGATAATTTCTACAGTTTGGACGTCCTCAGCTCAACAGCAGATGTTTTCCCTGAGCCCTATTGTTATTATTCCATCAGAGGAATTTACTCAGCCTTTCTTGAAATTTATGATCACTTAGCCGCAGATGTCAAGGCCATCAAGGATTTGCAAGCCATCTTGCTCTTTGAAGAGTGGCTCAGAATTTTCCAAAGCAAAAATTTCCTCTTGCAATATGAATTGAAAAATCTCGCTGCCAAGTGCTTCATCAAAAATTACTTCAAAAATTCCAGCAAGAGCTCTCCAATCCTTCAAGATACCTCTGAATGTCTGAGAATTGTCTCAAGTCTCCTTGCTGATGTTCTCTTCTTTAGAACCTACATGGCCAAAAAGAGGGCACATAGCAGTATCGAATTAGTCAGACTCACTGAAACTCCCAGCTTTATCCTCAACCATGAATCTTTCATTAAAGTCAATGAAGCATACAAACAAGCCAAAGACCTCGACTTCACAACCAAAAAATTGCAAATCTTCCTCGAAGACATTCCTCTTGAAAATCTCTTTATTGAATATATCTATGAAGGCTGCTTGGATCTTCTCTTTAACATCCTTTTGAAGTTCCCCAAATATGGAAGTGAGGTCATCGACACACGTAATGAAGCCAAGTCCTTGATAGCTTTCACATTAGAAGTTATCTCAGAATTTGTCGAGGGCGAATCAAGCAATAAAAATTTCCCCTTCAAAAAAATTGAAGGTTTCCTCAGCAAAGCTTCATCAATCAAGGAATATATTCATAATAGACCAAGCATTATCAAAATAACCAATGTGTTGTATGTAAAGTCCAGGATGAATAAGAAAGTCGCAGAGAGTAAAATCAAGCATTCGAGGAGTATGGATGCTCACCAAACTTACACTCATTACATCACTCCTCTTTACAACTTCAAAAGAGAATCTAAAGAACAAAATATCAAGCAAGTCGCTGAGCACATTGCTGAGCATCCTCGCTCAAAAGACATCATCTCAGAGGTCGTCATGTATCTCAAAAGAGATATCAATAAACTTGATCACGAAGAAATTGTCTTCATCCTCAGATTACTTAGAAAATACATTGAAATCGAAAACTGCAATAATCCTGAAGAAGATCCCATTTACATGTGGAAGGAAGTCAGCTATGTCGACTTGAAGAAGATTGAAAGAGTTCAAAATTCCTACAGAGACCTCGGCCTGAGCCCTCTTCTTTATCATCTTTTCTCAATGAACGACTTTAGAATCTTTAAAGAAACAATCCTGCTTTCTCTTGCCTACATGTACGGAGGTAACACCAATATTCAAAGAGATTTCTTTGAAAACTTCAAAAATGATGATGAAAACAAAGTCATTCGTAAAATTAGAGAAAGACTTGAGAGCTACTGGGACTCGTTCAAAAAGACAGAAACGAAAAGAGTCGATACTTTGTACCATACTGCTCACAAAACTTTGTTTGATTACTTCACTGGCAAAAAACAAGACAGTGACGTCAATTTCGACCAGCTTCAATTTGTCGTCTCAAAAATGAAACTTGACCGAAAAACTATCCAGCTCGCCGAAAGAGATTTTGGCAACGAACAATTCTTGCTTATTCTTTCATTCTTCCAATGCCTTTGTGAAAAGCAATTTACTCCTATGCAAAACTTCCTTCGAGAACAAAAGGTTGATGATCATGTCTTTGCCAAATCCTTCGATCTCTTGAATTTCCTGCGACATGGCATGAACTCCTATTATAAAGTCCTCTGTCGATACAACTTGTCCGTTGGTAACAAAATCTTGGACCTGATCATTGAGTTGATCCAAGGTGAGGTTCATGAAAATATCACTGTCCTATTGCACAAGACATTCGTCCACGATCTCTGTAGAATTCTCACAGATTACAACTCAAGATACCACACTCTCCCAAGAGGTTTCGGACTCAATATCTTCCATGAAAACTTTAGGGAGTTCAAGAGCAAGGTCATCTTCATCTTCAAAACTATGCTTGAAAACAAAAACGAAGCCAATCTTGTCATCCTTGCTGAGCACTTGGATATTTCAGGCCTTATGAACACATTCCTCGATCTCATGACAGACTTTGTCACTAAAAATAAGCTACAAAAAAAGATCAACTCCACTACACGGTTCATCTACGCCTTGAAAAATGAAGACTTTAAAGATACTCTTGGAGATGCCATCAACATCTACATCATCTTCCGTTATCTTTGGGATGATCCGAATGTCTTTAACGAAAGACTCAGGACTCAAATCAGTTTACTTGACAAGTCTAAGCAAGACTTCATGGACAAAATTGTCAACCACATCTTCCCAAGACTTGTTAGAAGTATTGAAATCAATGTCGAAAACAAAAATCCACCTCTTATCAGAATCTGGTATCCCACAATTGCCATGTGCCATTACCTCCACAAAGACACTAAGTACGCTTTTACCAAGCAGGTTGATAGAAGCAACACTCAAACCAAGATTTCGGCCCTCATCGATTCTTCTCAAGAATTTATTCCACAGATGAATACTGATTACCAGGCGAGAAACCGAGTGCTCGGATTCAATCTTCTCAATTTCTATTATGCCATTCGGTTACTCTCCAACGCTATTGCTTTGTTCATCACCTTCTTTAACGTTGGCACGTACACCTATGACAGCGGAAACGATGAAGCAATACAAGAAGACAAATACACCCATGTTACGAAAGTCCTCAACTCTATCCAAATAGGTTTCGCTGTTTTCTTGGTTGTTTGCTGGATTGGACTGCTCAGTCAAAGAAACCGAACGGTCAAATGGGAGAAGTACGTCGATCAAAATGTCAAAACAAAGGGCTTCCTTCCTCCTTCCCTCAAAAACAAACTTGACAACGGTGATTACAAAGACTTGAACCCTGAAGACTGTCAAATGGTCATGGAATTGGAAGGTGCCAATTCAGATGAATTCAAAGAAATGAAAAAGAGCTCCAAAGGCTTCAAGAAAATTGTTCCAATGTATCTTCTCCTTGAGGCTTGGTTCACTTTTGCCTCCAAGATCTTCCTCTGGCATCTCATCTATGTTGGTATTTGCATTGGCTCAATCTTCCATCCCCTTGTCGCTGTCTTCCAAATTCTCGATATCGCCATCAGAGCAGACACTATTGTCCAAATTTATGCTTCCATCTCAAGAAATGTCTACCAATTCCTTTGGACTCTCTTCTTGTTGGTCGTTACCAACGTCACTTATGCTCTCATCGGATTCTTCTTCCTCAACGGTCAGTTCCAAACCACAGACAACGATCCTGTCGTTTTGTGTGAAACCGCCTTCTCTTGCTTCTTGAATGTTTTGAATCTTGGATTGCGTTCTGGAGGTGGTATTGGTGATGTTATTGGACCTCAAGCTTACTCTCACGACCATATTGGGCTCTTTATTGCAAGAGTCATCTTCGATCTTTCCTTCTTCATTATTATGATTATTCTCCTGTTAAATCTCATCTTCGGTATGATTATCGATGCTTTCGGTGACCTTAGAGATCAAAAGACAAGCAATGACGAAGATGAAAAGAACGTCTGCTTTATTTGTGGTATTGACCGATCTGAGTTTGAAAGACATGTTAATTTCGACCAACATACTCAAGAAGAACATAATATTTGGTCCTATGTCTTTTATTTGGTTTACCTCATTGATAAGCAGAGAGTCTCCAAAACAGAAATGACAGATATTGAAAACGCAGTCTTGGAAAGATATCTGATTAAAAATTACGAATGGGTCCCAATCGGAAAATCTCTCACTCTTCAAAAGATCAGTGAAAGAGAAAATGTTCAAAAAGAAGACAACATTGAGTACATGACTAAAAAGATTGAGCTCATGCAAGCTGATGTTACCAATATCAATAAGCAACTCAATACTTCTCTTATTGGCGACCTCAAAGCTGGTATCAATGAATTGAATACCAAAGTTCAAGTCAACCAAAAACCTGCCTATATTACTGACCTGTTCAAACGTGTCGATGATATGCAAAAGATCCTTGAAACTCTCGCTTATAAAACGGACTAAATAAATAGATATTTTTTGTTTTGATTTTTATTATTTTTGCGTGAATTTCATTATAAAATATTATGTGTTTTTTCAGATTTAACTAAACTTAATAAAAATTTCTTTTAACGAATCCAAAATCTATCTCTTCAATAATACTAAGTAGATTAAATATTCATAAATCTCACTATGGGAAACTCTCAACCAAAAGGATTCACATCAAAATCACAAAGACTCCCACCACTTCCAGTCAAGGTGATGTTGAAAAATGTCTCTTATGAATATGACGTCAGAACTGGAAAATGGAGACAAGGAGGTAATTCATCATCATCCACACAGTTTTTCGAATAAAAGTTATAGAAGGGCTTCAGGATCTCAGACAAAGTGCCAATAAAAACACCCCTGCATATCTCGCTGCTCTTGAAAAACAAATTCAACAGGCTCAAGATGAACTTGAACAATCCAAACAAAATAATGAAGACACGAAAAAGAAAATTGCTGATAGAAAAACTAGAACCAAAGAACTTGAAGAAATTGTAAGAGAATTATTGTTAAAAGCCTCGTCGTTTCTCATCCTCTTTTCAGACCATTGCTGAAGCTGTTGAAGTGGAGAGACTCAAGAAATATAGAGATAAGATTTCAACTATTAAAACTCAAAACCCAGATGCTTTCAAAGAAGAAGCCTTGGGTCATCACTAAACTTTTAATGTACTGAGGAGGATAGAAACTAACTTCTGCATTCTTTGTATAAAATACCATCATTATATTGTAAATCATACATCGATTCTCCATTTGATATTATTCTAATGTTTTTGAAAAATCAAAAAAAAAGATCATATGATATAATATGATGTGAATAACTAAAAGAAATTATACTACTGGTTCGCTGAGAGTGGCTTTGCTACATTCCTAAAACTCAAGGCCTCTTGAGATTTTTAAATTTCACATCCCTTTTTGATCTCAAGGAAAATTAAAACCGTTAAAATTCATGATCCTTTTAGTGATTTATTTTTTTCGGAAAGGAGAAATGATTAATTCGAACCAACCTTGACCAAAGCTCCTAATTTCTTTTTGATTTCAGAGATTTCTCGATTTTCATAGAGACTATTAGAATCAAGCATTTTTGAATCATGAAAAAAAAATCTCTTTTTGTTGGGAAGTTAAAATTTGGAACACGATATTTTCTTTCTTTTCTGTACGTGTTGAGTTTGCTCAACACGTCAGCTGAGATTGATCCAGATTGATCAGATCGGCATGCACATTTCATCCTAATCAGCTAAAAACATATTTTTACAAGTCAGCCGAAATTTTAGAAACAAAAGATTTTTGGCAAAAAGATGAGATGAAAAGCCAAAGAATCTATTTCCAAAAACTATGTTCCACTTGAGGAGACCAAGACATCAAAACAAGTCATAAAACATTCAAAAAGAAAAACTGCTGATCAATAAACATTATAATTAAATTGATCAGAAATTAACTCTTATTTATTCACATTCAATTTCTGAAAAATTTATAAAGTTAAAAAATCCAAATTTATAAAAAAATGTCCACAGCTCATAAAACCGACGAAGAGAAAAAGGAATACTTTGATACGCCAGAAGAAATTGATCAAAAGGTCGAGATACTTGCTGAGCTCATCAAAAAGAGCAAATACTTTATCGCCTTTACTGGGGCTGGTATTAGTACCTCAGCAGGAGTTGCTGATTTTAGAAGTGGAATCAATACAGTTCTTCCTACAGGACCAGGCAAATGGGAGAAAATGGCCACAGGCTCACAGGAAAAACCCAAAATAAGCGTGAGCACTCTCTCCGCAATCCCAACTCCAACTCATATGGCTCTCATAAAATTACAAGAAGCTGGTTATCTCAAATACCTAATTAGTCAGAATACCGATGGATTGCATAGAAGAAGCGGCTTCCCCCTTCAACACCTTGCTGAGCTTCATGGAAATAGCAACCTCGAAATCTGCAAAAAATCTGGATGTGAAAAACAGTTCTTAAGAGATTTTAGAGTTCGACAAAGCCGAAATTCTCATAGTCACGAAACAGACAGAAAATGTGAGAACTGTGGAGGCACGTTGTACGACACAATTCTCAATTTTGGAGAATACTATCCAGAAAAAGTCTTAAATGATGGTTGGGAGAATGCTGAAAAAGCCGATTTGTGCCTTTCTCTTGGATCCTCTTTAAGGGTTAAATCTGCCGCCGAAATGCCTGAAGAAGTTGCCAGACATGGTGGAAAGCATGTCATTGTCAACTTACAAGCAACTCCTTATGATGATGAAGCTCTCAGAATTAACGGGCTCATTGATGATGTCATGATTAGATTAATGAAAAAACTTGAGCTCGAAATTCCTTCGTTCATTCTCAAAAGAAGAGTCATGATAAAGAAAATCAAAGATGAAAATAATAAAGAAGGTCTTTTCATTAGAGGCATTGATGATTTTGGAACTCCTTATCAGCTCTTCAAAAGGATGAAGGTCACATTTAGCGAAAGCCAAGAAACTATTGACACTTTGAGTGAGCAAGAACCATTTCATATTTTCCCAAAACAATCAAATATGAGCAAAGATATTGTTGCAATCAAGTTCAGATTCCAAAGAAATTACCTAGAGCCCGATTACACTCTAGATGTTGATTTGCAAGACTTGAAGCTGGATCAGCCAGTCTACTATCAATTGGAATACAATCTCCACGAAAAACAGTGGATCAAATCCTCACGAACAACACTTAAAAAGCTCGAATAAATAATTTCTCAATGTTTTACTTAATTGATAATCCTTCCTACTGTGCCCATTCTGTCTCTTTTTTTGGATGCAAGACCAAAATCTGTTTAAATAATAATAATTTCGCATTTTATTTTAAAAAGGAACGTCTTATAAATTTGAAAAAAAAAATTTACAACTTTCAGAAAAAATCATAAAAAATTTTTTGGTGGTCATTGAGATCAATCTGATTTCAATGTTTTATTGAGAAAGAAAATTTCAATGACTTCTTTTGGGAAAAAAAATTTCTTTATTTTCTGAATAGAGAAAAATTAAAAAAAAAAATGAACTTGTTCAGGTCGCTGACCTTGAAAAAAAAAATTTCAAATAGGAAATTTTTTCTCCCTCTCAGTTTGATCACAAGAAAAATTCCTTTATCTCTCAAGAAAGAATTTTTTATCAATATCATTTTCAAAATGCTCTAGATTATTCTAAAAACTTTTTTAAACCGAAATTTATTCTCTAATAATTTGAAAATTAAACTCCTGCCAATCTTTTTTAATGGTCCTTCCGCATGAACACGTCAGTTATTTTGAGTTAATCAAGAGTTGCACGATATTTCCCCCAACTCAGCAAGAAAACAGATATATGCTGAAATTTATAATAAACTTTCTAGAACAAAACATTATTTTGACTTCTTTTTTCCACCCTCAAATACAGAAAAATGGTAAACCAATAAGCAATCATTGAGGATCACAAAAAGGAAACTACCGATATCAAACATTATAATAAAGTTGACCAGAAATGTTTTTAATTTTTAATTTCTCTGTGAATATTTAAAATCCCAACGCTCTTCAAAAATTTATAAAATTAAAAAAAATCCAAATTTATAAAAAATGTCCACAGCTCATAAGACTGACGAAGAGAAAAAAGAATTTTTTGACACTCCCGAAGAACTTGATCGCAAAGTAGAAATCCTTGCTGAACTTATCAAGAAAAGCAAACACTTTATTGCTTTTACAGGAGCTGGTATCAGTACTTCTGCAGGAGTTGCTGATTTTAGAAGTGGTATCAATACAGTTCTTCCGACTGGACCAGGCAAATGGGAGAAAATGGCTACAGGCTCCCAACAAAAACCCAAAATCAGCGTCAATACAACTTCAGCAATCCCTACCCCAACTCACATGGCCTTGATAAAATTACAAGAGGCTGGATATCTGAAATTTTTAATCAGCCAGAACACTGACGGATTGCATAGAAGAAGCGGATTTCCCATAAAAAATCTTGCAGAACTTCACGGAAATAGTAATCTTGAGATCTGCAGAAACCCTTCATGTGGAAAGCAATTCTTAAGAGATTATAGAGTCAGAACAAATAGAAATGTTCATGGCCATGAAACTGAAAGAAAATGCGAAAATTGTGGGGGAACTCTCTATGATACTATCATTAACTTCGGAGAAAGTTTACCAGAGAAAGAACTCAAGGCTGGTTGGGAGAATGCCCGAAGAGCAGATTTATGCCTTTCACTTGGGTCATCTTTAAGAGTAACTCCCGCTGCCAGTATGCCTGAGGAAGTTGCAAGACACGGAGGAAAGCACGTTATTGTCAATTTACAAGCAACTCCCTTGGATGAAGGAGCTCTTAGGATTGATGGATTCATTGATGATGTTATGATAAAGCTCATGGAGAAGCTTAGACTTGAGATCCCTCCCTTTATTCTGAGAAGAAGGGTCATGGTAAAGAAAATAAAGGATGAAAATAATAAAGAAGGGCTTTTTATCAGAGGTGTTGACGAATTTGGAACTCCCTATCAGCTGTTTCAAAGAATGAAAGCCACTTTTAGCGAAAGTCAAGAAATGATTGACGTTTTGAGAGAACCTGAACCAATTTGTATCTTCCCAAAAAAATCAAATATGAGCAAAGATATTGTTACAATCAAGTTCAGATTCCAAGGACATTATCAAGAGCCCGATTACACAATTGATGTCGATCTGCAAGAGTTGAAGCTTGATCAGCCAGTCTACTACCTATTAGAATATAATCCTCAAGTTAAACAATGGATTAATTGTTCGCAGACTACATTGAAAAATATGAATGAAGAAATACCCAAGAAGGGAGGAGGGTTTTTCAGTTCAATTTTTAAGCCTCGTCCTGCCAGTCTCTCTGATCTTGAAAAGATTAAATAAATATTTTCAGATAGAGAGTATTTTTATAGATAAAAAGTAAGTAAGATAACCATCCTTTTTGTTGAATTTCCTCTCATGAAAAATTTTTCAACAAAAAATATGAATTAATGAGTATCTTTATGGGAATACAGATAATCTTGTTTGATGGCGAAAAAACACTGTATAAATCAATTCTCAATTTAAAGGCGTATTGGTGTCATTAAATTTTATTGAACCAACTTCTTACCTATTTATTCAAGCAATCTTTTTTATTACTATTTTTGATTAAACTCTCACTCAGATATGGCAAATAGAAACTATACTCTCCTTCTAACTCTCACTTCTGGCTTCTTCCTCTTGATTCTCCTTCTGACTGAGACCCATACTGGCTTTAGTTGTCAAATCGAACAGGAAAGCGATGAAAAAAATGGCAATTGTGAAACTATTGGTCTGACTATGACAAAAGAGGAAATTTGCATTGGGAGCGCTTTTATTATTCACATCAATTTAACACCCGATAAAGATCAAGATATAGTCAAAATTGTTTGCCCTTGGTCTTCACAAAGTGTTGCTGTCTTAACTTTTGGTGTCATCTTTGCTTTATTATATACAATCCCTGCTATTTTCCAAAGAAAAAAGAAATCTCTCCTCCCTGGAAAATCTCTACTTGGTATTGGAATTATCTCCTTATGCCTTGTTGGAGCTGCTGCTGTTTCTATGGGCCTTGATATTCTTGGAGGACTGGATAAATGTAATAAATTCGTGAGTTCTATTGAATCAGAAGGAGTTGAAGTTGACAAAGATTGTAGTACTGCTTTGTACTTGATTACAATTGCCTTTTCTATTGTCAGCTTAGGACTACTTGCATACGAAATATTCCTTGGATATGAAAGATATAAAAGCGATCAATTGTTTATTGAAGCTGGAGAACAAGGCATTTATATTCCTAAAGGAGATTTCAACCAAGGTCTCTTCAAAGAAGATGCTAGCGTTTTGGATGAACAGTAATTCTGATATATTACATCATTTTTGTATTATTATTATCTTTATGTAAATGTGATTTTTTAGAGGACAGATTAAAAATAATGTTACTTGAAGTATCGCCAAAGTTAAACTTGTCTCTTCTGTGATACTGCGCTTTAAATTTATAAACCAATTCTAGAAACAAGATTATGAATTACGATGTTTCACACGGAACTCACCCAGCCTATGAAAAAGAACTTGATGCCGATCTATTAATAATAAAGTCCTTTTTTGCTGACCGTGATGTAAAGCTATTCAAAAGTTACATAACAGACTTGCAAGAAGTAATTTACGAAGGAGAGAGTTATTCCATCTTAAACAGACTGAATAAAGAAATTCCAGGTTATCTCAATAAAGAGTATGGCGCAGGGCTTTATTTCGCAATAAAAAGAATTTGTTTACTGTTAAGTGCACGCCATTATTTAGCAGTTAAAGAGAAAAAGGATGCCGGAAAATCTAAGGAAGATATTAGAAAGGATATCATAAGTAGATTGAGCAAACTTATTCTTGTGGAAAAGAATGACTTGAAAGGCTTCAATAAATTAACTCAAAGCTCTGAAAAGATTATGTACCTTGAAGCCATATTTGTTCAAATGTGAGATATATATACATCACCTCCAGCTGGTAATGCCTTGAGATGTAATCGCTTTACTCTGGGCTGTCTAAGGCTTTAACTGTCGATCCAATTTTTATATAATTGCAACTTCCTTATTAATGTTTGTGTTGAGTTGATTGATGTAACCCTGCATGAATATATTACTATATGAGAATTTAAATTGGTTTCTATTGCTAAAATGGGAATCATATAAAAAAATAAAATAATATTACCTTAAATTCACGTAATGAATTAAAAATAAACAATAAGTTTCTTTCCTATCACGATGAATAAAAATATCAAGAGTTTATTTATTTATCTAGTTAAGATAAAAGAATTAGATAATATAGATATATAAATTACCAAATCATACTCGAATCATATCAAATATCAAATATCATATATTCTTTTCTATAAAAATTCCGTTTTCCATTTAAAAACTCTTTATTCTTAATTGCTTATATACACTCTCCTTTTAAAAAAGCCAACACTTTTACAGTATAACTTAAAGCTCTTTTCTTAGGAGGAGAAATTCTCAATAAATGCTTAGAATCTTGAATAACTATTCTCTTTTTGAACTCCACCAAATCCTCCTTGATTGGCATAATGTCCTCCATATCCACCAGTATTTTGCATTCCGAAATTTCCTGTCATATTTCCTCCGAAATGACCTTGATTCATCTCTTTTCCATGATATCCCTATTGATGGTAATTAATTAAAATTTTCAATGAGAGAATAATTACTTCATTAGTATCTTTGTGATAACTTTGACCAAAGTTTTGCTTGTTGTAGCTAGTCGTAGTATTAGTGTTAAATCCGCTGCTAAAACCTCCCATTTGGTTCATATCATGATTTCCCAGTTGTGGTGAACCCATCTAATCAAAATTAATTTTTTTGAAGAATCACTCCAAGTACTGGTTGAGTGAATTGTTGACTTTGGAGTTGTTGATAAAGATTTTCACCAAACGTTTGCATTTTGTAAGTGAAGATGGCATAGTTTTCTTTATCCTCTTTAGTTCTATCTGGTCTGCTCATAATACTCTGAAAAAGAAGATTAGAATTTTCCAAAACACCAAGCAAGATACATGTAAAATAGAAGCAGCCCCTTGGACGTTTCCAGATTGAACCATTTCTTGAGCTTTTCTAATCTGATCGAGATGAATAGGAGAATTCACATGATAAGCTTCCAAGCTTTGTCCAAGTTGTTGAATTTGCTGTTGAGCTACTTGATTATGAATATTAGATCCTCCATGTGCCGATCCCATCTGTAGAAAATGATGAATATTTTTCTAATTCAAAAGTTCTTATTACAGTAGTATGCCCCATTCCGCTTCCTTGAGGACTGTTAAAACTATTCTATTCAAAAAGTTTAGTATATAAATCATCTTCCAAGAAAATTACGGTAGATCTGAGATCTTGATCTCCATGAGCAAAGCTGCAATTTTGACCAAATTTACAATGTCCTTGTTCACATTAACGTCTAAACCTCTCCCAATTCTCACCTTTTTCAAAGAATTTGCATCTGGCAGTCTTGTAATTACCACCACCTGATTGATTTGGGACAGTAAGTTGAGTTTGTTGATTGGAAAAGTCTCCTCCCCAAACTGGCTTGTTCATAGTCATTTGAGTTTGATGGATGGTGGGCTGATTCTAAAGAAAGACTCAAAAAAGGGCCATAGATTATTCTTATACTTCACTCATTCCTCTTAATTCTTCCTTTCCGTGAGCAAAATGGCATTTGGCACCCATGTGGCATGTGCCATCTAAAAGAGTAAGCATTGAAGGAGTTTTGGAGGGAGTACTTTGTTCAAAGTGCTTGCAGATAGCGGTTTTGAATCTATTGTTCATATTGTTCATCATCCTGTTTTATACTTTTAGCTGAAATTTAAAAAGAATACTCAAATTTTCTCTGATAATTTAGCGCACTAATTTTTTTGAACTAATTATTTTATTCATTCACTCTGTAAATTTAACTCATTTCTGAGATAACTTTGTACTTTTTTGAAAGAAAAAATTCCACCTTTTCTCTTCTAGAATTTTTTAGTTCATAAGAAAAAAAAGTAAAACTGTTGATGGAGTAATTTTTCAACAAGTAAATTATCTTATAAGAATAAACTCCAAAAGGAGTTTTTGAAAAGCATAACATCACATAACAAAGTACGAATCAAGGGTACACATTTTTTGTATTACAATTCAAAAATAAAATAAAACAAAAGTACAAATACACAAAAGTAAAAATAATATTGTAGAATGGCATTTTTTACATATGATTGTGTCGACATTATTTTGGCATTTGTTTTGACAGAAAAACTAGTTTTCAACTTTAGTTTCAAAAGAAAAATTCTCCTTCATTTTCTTGATATTTTGAACTTCAAACCCTCCAATATTATGAGCAGCACCTCTTTTTCCATTCAAAGAAGATGTTGTCTGATTCTCATTTGGTCTTTGCTAAAAAATTATTTAGTTTGAAATGATTCATATATTCTTACAAGAATAGGAACGGGTGTTCTGGTAAATTGATCAAAGTACTGAGGTTGGGGTTGAGAGTAGCTCATCAAAACGTTCAAGATATTGTTAAGAAGACCATTTCCATTGGCTTCATATTCTTCAGTTTTAACTTGAACTTCACTAGCACTCGCACTGGCAGCAGTCTTTTTACCACTAGCAGATTTTTTCTTTGAAGAAGATTTTTCCTGAGCACTAGCAGCAGCTTCTTTTTTAACATTAACATTATTAGCATCCATATTGTTTAATTCTTTCACAAATTCATCAAGCCCTTCATTTCCAATCCATTTGAAAGCAGGTTTCTTTGTATCCAAATTGATCTTTTTAATAAGACCCAAGGATGAAAACACATTGGCAATATCATATAATCTTCTAATCTTGGTTTTGATTTTATGGTCATCGATGTCTTTAGGAGATAACTTCCAAGCGGCCTCTTCAAGAGGGATAGTTTCTTTCCAGGAGAAGAACAATTTGATGAAGCTACCAGCGAGGAAAGCCAAGGATTTTTCTTTTTTGTTGGCGAGTCTTTGATCGACAATATTTTCTCCGTCACTTGATTCGTCATCTTCACAAACTTCTTCGTGCTTGAAATCAAGACTTCTGGTCTCAAGCTGACAAATACAGTTAATTACAAAACCTCAGAAAAAATAATTACTTTTTTGATTGTTTCGCGGATTGGGTCAAGACCACTCCATTGGTAGTTATTTTTGCCTTTTCTGTAGACCACACCCAAGCTTTCAAGAATGTTTATGATGTCATAGACTCGCCTTCTTTCCACATCTATTGGCTGATTAATTAAAAAATTTATTTCAAAAAGTTACCGAGCTGTTTTGTTACTGAATCCAAAGAGATAAGGCACTCCTTGACCCTGCCAAACATGGTCAGGAACCTCTTCGAAAGCTCACCGAGACTCTTCTCCTTTCTGCTGTAGTTTCCAGGGGCGGAAACACAGGATTTTGGCTCTTCAGGCTCGACATTAAGACTGAAAATCGTTAAGAATTCAAAAAGCAAAATTATTTTTATACTTTTTTGATAGTTTGTTCTGGCGGGTAATTGTGAATACAGGTTTTTTCAAATGCATATTTGTACTATTTTCGCTCTCTTCTTCCATTCCGCACTTTGAGTCATCACTGCTGGGAGATGTTGATAGCACTCCTTGCCTCATCTTTCTTTGTAAACCCTCGAAATCCTTTCCTCCAAAACCCATATTGAAAAGTCCCTGATTGAATCGGAACTGAAGGCTTTCTTGAGTAGAGGATGAGAGTAAGGATTGGTTCATGTTGGAGAAAGTGGAGAAGAGGAGGGCCATGCTTTGTTGATAGTTGAGAGGGGTAGCTATAGGAAGGAGAATTAATCATGGTAGAAAAAAAGAATAAATACTGAAATTCATGATTAGTAAATGGAGCTTTGTTGGTTAAGGAAGGATCAAAAGATTAGATAAATATTATATAAATATTAAAACTAATTCCAGAAGTAGTAAGATTATTTGAACCAAAAGTCTGCGGAAAAAATAATAAATCTGTTTTTTTTAATTTTCGAAGAAAAGGAAAAATGAAATTTTTTTGACCTTTTATTCTGTTCTCTTTGACTTTATTAAAGAGTAAAAATAATAAAATTAAAATCAACAACGAAAAATCTCCACAAGACGGTAAAACCAAAAAGGGAGCCAAACATCATTCGGCTATCATCTCATTAATCAAATCTCTTTTGGATGGAGGTCCTTTAATTTTCAGATTTTATTTTACCCGCTATTCTTTTTCCCTGGCTCTCTCCACAAAAAGCTATCTAGCGATTAAATATTGTTTAACAGTATCCCGCTATAATTATTTCTCGCAAACCCTTAACTGAAAAATAGAAATACCGCAGAAATATTAAAATCGCACTTTAGCGGCATTTTTAAAATCCATCAATCCTGCTACCTATCATCTTCTCTATTTCCTTTCTTGGTTTCGTGAGCTCTTCAGATCATAAGAAACCACAAGTCTCTTCTTCTTTCGCATGAGACTCCAGAAAAATTAAAACTTGGGTCGGCGTTTTTCAAATCCGCTTTCATCAAGGAAAATTTATTATTCTTCTTTGCAGGGGCCAATTAAAAAAATTATTTTGGCCAAACAGCTCCTAATATTTGGAAAGTAGCTATTTTCTCATCCTGCACATTTATTTCTGCCAATCCCTTGCCATCGCCTGAATAAATCTTGCTTTGATCAGATCTTAATGAAACTCAGCATATGTGCGTGCTATTATCAATCAATATCTTCAGAATTCTTTCTTCCTTCCAACGATGAGCTTTGAAAAATTGCTCATCAACTAAAGAGCCGAAACATAACCTCAGGCTCCTTTTCCGCTATTTCGAGGCACCTCGTCGAAAGATCCGCCAAAAAGGTACCCACCTTTCTTTCAATTTTCCCTGTGAAAGGGAAATTATAATCCAAGCCAGATTTCCACGAAGAACCGCCTGAAAAGGAAGGAAAACTGTTTGGCGTTCCGAGAGTTCAAAAACTTTGGGATGCCACAAGGTTTATGACTCACCGAAAAAGAGGTGAATTAAATGACAAATCTAAATCAAGATTATTCGATCCTTAATTCAGGAAAGCAATAAAGCTAAATTTATCAAAATCTCATTAGATCAATCTAGAAGAATCGACTCTCTCGCATTAGCTTGATCAAGCCAAACTTTAGCCTAAGCTGACTTTCAAAGAAAATATCTAAATTATCTTCCGTTTGAATTACGAAAAAGAGGAATTTTGGGATCTTTAATTGGCATGAAGAAGACCTATGATTCAGAGCATCTCTGCCGGAACTGAATCCTTTGACTGCATTAGAAGCTAAAGTTAGATTCAAATTTTTAGGGTAAGGTTTTATTCATGTAAATTTGTCCCTTGCCATCATACTAAAACTTTATTTTTAATAAAAAAACTTTGCATTTTTTTCTGGTTCCAGCCATACCCTTATGACTTTACTTCATCAAACATCCTTTTCATGGCGTTCTTTCCCCTCTATATTGTCATCCAAAAAGAAAACTTTTTTTTGGGGACTCAATAAATCAGTCTTATTTTCTGATAAGTCAAAGTAACAGTTTACAATATGGTTATTTCACAAGATAAAGTCAACATTTGACCAAAATTTGCCCATAAGAACAACACAAGATCCTTGTCCATCTTTCTATGAGAAGTTTAAAAAGGATCTTGGATCCTTAGAGAAGAATGAATATTTTATATATTTCTCAAAAGAAGATTTTCAACTCCCGCCAATTTTAAACAAATGTCGAGTGATACGTTCTTTAAATCCTTCTCCTTTTTTCATAGACTAGCTCTCCTCCATTATTATTCTTCTTTCCGCAACTCCCCTGAGACCTTGCTTCCTTCTTCTCACTCAAAAAAACCTAGTTTGTTTTGACTCTAACTCCAAAACTTTCCATATCATCATTAATCCTAAATTTTCATTGGTTAAATTCTTTTTACTCTATGCCAAAACAAATTAAGAGATACTCAATTTGATCTGCGTTAGTCTCCTTGACGCATCTCTGGGGCCAAAAGTCCCCAATTGAATCTGCATCAATGGACAGTTTTTCATCATTAGGAGACTGAGAGATAAAAAAATTTGTCAACTTAAACCCAAACAGTATTTCCGCTGCTGATATCCAATTAAATTTGACTCTGGCCCGCGAGCTCAAATTGCGCGCTTTATAATTATATCATTTCTTTCGGCGAATATCAGGGATTTATGAAGCCTTCCTGTGCAGCGAAAAATTTTTTCAAGTGAAAAATCAAGGTTTTCTTATGACTCCAATGTTTTTTGCAAAGAGAACAGTCACAAAAGCAAAGATGAGGAGAAAAGCCATGCTTATATATTCCCCTTAAATTCTTGAGAATTTGTTATAATAAATTTCTTTCTTCAATTTCGGCGCTAGAAATAAGTTATAATAAATATTTTTGTTTGAAGAGGAAAAGAAAAAACTGCGCAAAAACTAACCAAGAATAATTTA
>Ga0182738_1002310_pt1 | contig 22800 bp, 15 predicted proteins | sample eDN5th30CBELigMG_FD_128876 | JGI IMG/M metagenome (GOLD analysis project Ga0182738, IMG submission 128876) | Enriched Miracle-Growth compost microbial communities from Emeryville, California, USA - eDNA 5th pass 30_C BE-Lig MG (version 2)... ...
ATTCCTGAAGGATATCTTGGACAAAAATTCTTTTTGTTTGACTTGTTTGAAAATGTCGCCACTGCTCAATTCAATCATCGTCTTTTCGCTTACGGAACTTATTTCATGGCTCTCTGTACTGCGATTTCGGAATGTTAGAACCTTATTTTGATAGATCTTTTCTTGGCCTCAAGAAACATGAACTTGACTCAAAGCGCTAAACGAGGAGTTCTTTCTCTATTTATCGTTGCTAATTGCCAAGTACCTTTTAATTTTGAGAAACTTCCTCTCATTATAATCTAGTTAATTGATGGAATATTGGTTCTGATGACGAAAGGATATTGGCTTGTCGGTCTTTTCCACCAGTCCAATGCATTGTGGATTTTCTGTTCAACATTATTTACTCTGCATGCTTTGACTTTCCCAATGAATTTTAGCCTTGAACAACAAGATCAACAACGTCAAGCCCAGTCCAACATCTCTGAAAATCCTAATCCCAGAAAAGGATCAATGAAATCTGATGAACAAAGACAACAAGAGAGTGATATTAAGAAAAGTTCTCCAACAGAGCCTCAAAGAGAGACATCAAAGTATGAAGAAGGAGCATCCCAAGAGATTGCAAGAAATAAGGAAGCTATGGACCCGTCTGAAAAGAAACTGGAACAGAGTGAAACTTTTAGTTCAGAACCTGTTCGAGAAACAACAAAATAGATTGGTTATATTTGATGGTTTGTTTATATATATTATATGTGAAGTATATTATGGTCTATTATTTACTTTGAAACTTACTCCATACAGAATATTATGTTGATATCGTATAATATTGGGTGGTTAAATGAAGTTTAAAAACATAAAGTGCGAGTCGTATCCAAAATAATTAATCTGATTTATTTATTGGAAGTAGTGAAGAATAATTTGAACCAAGGAAAGCCACGCACTGAGATATCTCCAAACAAATATTTTTCTATCAGTAAATTAAAAAACTCTTTCTTACGCTCAAATTGTTTTCAAATCACAAAGTCAAGTTAACCAAGATCTATACCGATCTCAACAAGAGAACCTGGAGATCAGAGATGCATATTTTTTCTCTGCACAGTCATTATTATATAAGAGAAATCCAACAGAAACTTTCTCAAGGCCAAGCAGGAAAGCATTATTTCAAGAGGAAGAAAATTCTTCTTTAAATTCGAAAGGAGAAAAGCATATGAGAACTTTAGGCGAGAGAAAAGGAGAAAAGTGTTAAAAATTTTAATTCCGGAGCGCCAAGAATTCAAAGTAAAAAATAAAATTTATAATTGAGAAATCCTTTTTTTACACGCGATATCTCTCTAAATGTTGAGCAAAGTAGTCTTTCTCATAATTCCCCTTTATCAAAACCCTTCACTAGGTCTTTAAACCTTTTGTAAGACCCACGGCCTACTCTTTCAAGAACATCACTCACAAGGCCAACAAGAACCTCTGGATCTTCCGTAAAAACGCTGAAAAAGAAATCAAGGACATTACATTCGATGAAGCAACCATCCAACGTACCCTCGATCCCCGTGCGGACTTTGTCAAGCCTGGCAAAGAAAAAATTGTAAGGTTATTTCTTCAAGGCTTGAAAAACTCAATTTTGTGAAGGTTGGCTATTGGTTATTGGCAACAGCTGGCGCAGTTTTCTTCATGATTACTTTGGGAGGATACACCAGATTGAGCGGATCTGGTCTTTCAATGACCAAGTGGAAACCTATTGCTTACAGATACCCCAGAAATATTGATCAATGGAATGAAGAATTCGAAAGTTATAAGGTATGAAGGAGAATATCGTGGAGGATCCGTAACATATTGTTAGAAATATCCAGAATATTTGCTGAAAAATAAGGACATTGGCCTTAAAGAATTCAAAGGAATTTTTTTGGTTGAATATGCTCACAGAACATTGGGAAATATCATTGGAGCAATGTTTGGTATTCCTTTGGTGTATTTCTTGGCCAGAGGATATTTCAGACCCAAGCTTAGAAACAGATGTTTGGGATTATTCGCTTTCGGAGGCCTCCAAGGCTTGATTGGCTGGTGGATGGTCAAGAGTGGCATGCAGGAAAAGCCCGAATATCAAACTAAACCTAGAGTAATTTTTTCAAGAAAATGAATAGAGAATAATATCCAAAATAAATAGGTCAGTTGTTATAGACTTTTTGTTCATTTGAATGCTGCTATTTTGATTTATGGAGCTTTGTTCTGGAACGGTCTTAATTTGATCAGAGCACCCGCAGAAGCCGGCTATTCTGAAAGCATTTTTAAGGCCATGAAGGGAGCCAGAGGCAAGATGATTATGATTTTGCATTTTGTGGCCCTTAACATTATGAGTGGTGTCACTGTCGCTGGTATCGATGCTGGTAAAGTCTACAACACTTGGCCCGATATGAATGGAGCGTATATAAGACAGGTTTTGAGACCTAATACCTGATTTGAATAGATTTATGCCTGCTGGATATTTAAAGAGGGACCCTATGTGGAGAAACTTTTTCGAAAATATGGGAAATGTCCAATTTAACCACAGAATCTTTGCTTATATGACCTACGTTGCCAGTTGCTGTAAATAATTATTGGGTTAGGCTATGAGAATCTCATGACTTTATAGACCTCTTCTACATGTCCAGAAGCCAAAATATGGGCCCTGTTGCCACCAGAGCTATCGCTATTTTCTTCTTCCTCGTTAACTTCCAAGTAATTTATTTGGTGATTAGATATTTTACATTGTCTCAAAGGTTATGCTTGGTATTACTACATTGTTGAGACAAGTCCCCGTTGGAGAAGCTGTCTCCCATCAAGTAAGACTATTTTGTTTTGAGGAGAAACTTAATTGTTTACCCAGGCAAATGCTGTTGGTGTGTTGAGTGCTGCTCTTTATACTATGCATACTTTGAGAAAGCCCTCTCCCAGATACTTTGCCTACCTTAAGCACCAAGCTTCCAGAACTGCCGATTCTCTTAAGCACTCAGCTGCTATTAAAAATACCATGAATTTGTAGTTGTTGTGTAAATCTGAGTATAATGAATAAATAACAATGGTATCTCTATTGATATAATGAAGGATTTGATTATTTGTAAAAGAAGATGAGAAAAGAAAAAATAATGAATGAAAATTTATGAGTTTCTTGTGGAAGTTGAAATGGAGGGAAACTGATAAAAGAGTCGTTATTTTTAATGGAGTGTTGTCGGTAAGTTAGGTGTTAAACGGTGCAAATATTGTCTTGATAATAAAATAATTGTTTTAAAAAGTCCAAGTGGTAAGTTACAAGTTATATGGATTATGGTGGGTTTATTGAAGCTTTAAAGATTTCGTATGAGATTCGAGAATAAAAGGAGGGAGAGATGAAGGAAAGCGGTTTCAGAAGGTGAGAGGTTCGAGAGGAAGGATGGTTGATGATGTCATGGAGGTTTTTACTCTACGAGCAAGTATAACTGTTAAAAAAATAAATTTTTTGGTTAAATTAAAATTTGGTCAAGGGAAAATTTTTTAAAGGATTTTTTTCATTGTTACATGTACGGTAGTCATCCCAAAGTGGCTTGAAAAAGGGGTTTGAGAGCCTCAAAAAAATGGCAAAGTGAAAAATGGGATTTTCGACTTATTAATCGTCAAAATAGAATATTTAAAATAATCAATGTAACTGTTTTGGAATTTAATTTGTCAAGCCCTAAATCAAGCCCAATTAAGAGTTACACTTCGGTCAAAAAAGTTCCTTTTTTGGACTCTTATGAGCTTTCCTTAGCCTTTGTTCCTCTTCACAGTCAGCTCTCATAAAATTTTAGACCTTCCTTTCGAAAAAGTTTCATTTTATTATTTGAAAAACTCTGGAATAATCCTCGACTTATTCCATTTTCTCTTTTGGAGCAGATGCTTGGTCTTTTCTTTAATAACTTCATCTAAAGTCTCTCCGAGTGCAATCAGTCTCAAGACAAAAGGCCTTGGCACAAGAAATACGAGACTGGCCTTGACCAAACAGCTCAAATAAGAAAGAGGAGATTTATTGAGGTGAAATTGTAAGATTATCCCAAGAGGAGATTTTTACAGTTTGGAATATCATGATTTATTAACCAAAAAATCTATTTAATTTTCTCTTTATTAAAACACACAAAGACATACACATGAATCAGCTTGGTTCTCCTGCCAGCTCCCTCGACGATTTTTCTGACCAATACCACTCCCAATCAGTACCTATCCTTCTATAAAATCCCTCTTAGGAATTTCCTTAGCTTGAAGGTCGTATAACAACAGAGAATGCTAAAGATCGTCCTTTAGGCCACTTGGTAACCGATATTTCCCCAATCATTCTCCTTCTAAAGCTCTAATATAGACTGTATATGTGGAGATGTTCTCGAATGGTACCAACATCTCGGATGCCAGTTACAGATATCTTGAAACCCTTGGAGCAACAGTATCTATCGGGAGAGAATAATTTATGTTGATTGAGTCTTTTTAGGTGGAAAAAAGATTGAATAGAAAATGCAATCTCGTCATTTGGAAGGGTAAGCAGAGAAGAGAGAATAATCGATATCATAAAATTACATAGATGGACCTTTAAAGACAGTGGAAAGAGCAAGAAGTTATGCAATTCCAGTTGTAAATTCTCGTTGGTTAGAAGCGTAAGTCTTGAAGAAAGGCTGAGAATGATTCTCTTGTAGATGTTTAGAAGATCATATCTGTGCAGATTTCAACAAGTATTTGCCAAATTTACCAGCTACTCATGATCTTCCATTTGCATCAGCGAATTCCGTAAGACTTTGAGAGAAGGTTAAATTAACTTTTTGGAATAGAAAAAGAAGAGAAAAGCGACAGATTCATCAGAAGAAAACTTTACTTTTGAAAGTTTAAGTTCATCAAAGCCATCCCTTAAAAAGAAGAAGAAGAGTTCTCTTTTATTAATTAATCTACCTCTTACCTCTCTCAACAATTAGATGACGCCCAAGATATGAGTCAAATCGAAAAGAGGATAACAATCAAATTAAACACAATGAAAAGATCCCTCAATAATGACGACGACGATGACAAGAAATTCATCCGAAGAAGTCAAACAATGGGAGCTCCAACCTTAGGCAGTTGGCTTGTAAAAGCAAGTGACAAGAAATCCTTCCTTGAGAACGAAGAGAACGACGAAAATGAGAGTGAAGACAGCCGTTCAATCAGCAAAAAAGAACCAGAAGGATCAATAATAAGTCAAATGGATAGCGAAAGAATAAAGAAAGAAAAAGAGGAAGAATCAGCTAAGGTCCGAAGCTTGATCTCCAAATATACAAGAGCGAGTTCTCTGGGAGCTATAGAAACTACTACAAGAAAATCCTGGCTTGACGAAAAAGAAGATGAGAAGAAGCCAAGTGCTTTACAAGAAAGGGCAAGAAGAAAATTTAGCAGATCATCAAGTGAATCAAGTGATAAGGAAAGAGGTAGAAGAGGAAAGTCTTCACCTTTGGTGATGGATAAAGCTCATCCTTCGTCTGATGGAGGTGAGGAATATGATCCATTGGGTGTGAGCAATGTGAGCGCATCAAGCTTTTCATTAAAAACGAGATTATCGTTAAGAGAAGAGGATTTAGCGTATAAGGAGAGAAGAGAGAAAGAGAAGGAAGAAGAAAAGAAGGCGCGGGCAAGCAGATTGAGTGAAGGGAAGAAAGTAGGAAACACCTCAGATATCGGAGCAATAGCAAGGCAAGAAATGAAGAAAATTGAAAGATCAGATATTGGAAGAATATCAGCATTATATTCTAAATACACTGGCAAGAGTGTGAGTGCAAGTGCTAGTGTGACAAAGAGTATGGAAGAAGAGCCAGAAGAAAAGAAATCAGCAAGAGGAGTCAGTAAAGGAAAGGTGATGGAAGAAGAAGTAGAAGAGGGAAAGAAAGAGAGAAGAAAGAGTTTAAGACATAGAATGGACGAAGAATCTGAGGAAGAAGAGGCGCCAATCAAGACTAGAGGCCGCACTGCTAAAGAAGAAAAGCCTAAGGAGGCTACAGTGAAAGGAGAATCTTCTTCAAAGGCGAAAAAGTTGGAGACTCCAGCAAAGAAGGCAGAAACAAGCAGTGTTCAGACAAGCGTGACAAAGACCCCAACGACAACAGGACCTCCATCATTAATAAAGAGCTCTTTTTTGAACAAGTATTTGGATAGTGCAAGCTCAAGCGTCTCTCCCGATGCAAAGAAAAGCGAGAGTAAAAGAAAAAGCCCATCACCACCTAAAAAAGAGACACGAGGAGTGATAAATCTCAAGTCTAAATTCACAGAAGAAGATGAAGAGGAAGTGTTGGTAAAGACAACAATCAAGAAGAAAACGAATCAAAAGGAAGAAAAGACAGTGTTTTTCACAGGATTTTCAGGAGAGAATAGTGGAAAAGCGAAAGAATTTTGTGAGAAATTCGGGTTGAAATTTTTGGAAGACGAGGTCAGAAATTTATCAAGAGCAGAAATGTTAGTATACGAAGGCAAAGAGATGCCTCACAATCTCAGAACAGCATATACAATGGTGAGAAATAAACCAATTATTTCAAAGGCTTGGTTTGATGATTGCTTGAAACAGGGAAAGGTGGTGGACCATAAAAAGTATCAACGAGATTATGATGCCAAAGTGAGACAAGGTAGGGGAGTGAGAAAGAAATATTAAATAACTTTGGATAGGATTATTTAAGGATATGAGATTCAATATTGACAAAGAATATGAGGGACTAAAAGGTAATATGGTGTCAAAAGGCGATTTAGTTGGTCTCATTGAAGCTTCCGGGGGAAAGGTCTGGGTTTAGAGGGTATTCTTTTAAAAAATGGATAGGTTTTTGAGAATGTGAGAAGCTGTGATCTCTATTTATCAAGAGTGAGCAAGCCAACTATTGAAATTCCTCCTCATGTTAAAGTGATAACTTTGCAAGTAAATGAGAAAGAGAAGATTATATTAAAAAGAATTTTAGTGGGTGATCGATTCAATAATTGAAGGAAAACGTCAGAGCACTGACAAAGTAAATTTTGGATCAATTGAGTTCTAAGAGAGCCTCTCTGGATCCTGAATAAAGAGGACAAATTTTGAGCCATGGGAACATGTACTGATGGCTTTGCATACTTTTTACTGTTTTTGTCAATAAAGGAATTTTTTGGAAAAAAGCGATTATTAGGCAGATAAAGGGGGCGTTAGACTTTTCATGTCCTTTATATTTCCGAGTATCCCTTTTTCTATGAGATATTTTGTTTGTTTGTTCATAATCTAACAATTTTGATCATCGGTAGATTCAAAAGTACTTGACAAGGATTGAATCGATTTTCGACAGAAAAAACAACAATTAAAATCGTCGTCATTTGCGTACTAGGTCAATAAAAAATTAAGTCGAAGTAGGTTGCGTGTAAAATTTTTACTCCACAGTACATTCTCATTAATTATTTTATTTTCCATTTCGCTATTTTCTCTTTCCCAACAATGAGTGAAGCATTTAAAAAGGTGATGACATTCATGTCAGCCCACCGCAAAAAGGCAATTTTCTTGGCATTTATCGCAGGAATCTACGCATTGATGAAGCATGCTCGCAAGACCAGGAGATTCGAACAGACTCTCAGCCAGCTTGAAAAGAAAGTTCAGAATCAAATCGAGACTGAGTTCAAAGCACGAGCCGAACTTCTCAGAAAGAACGCAAATTTTGACAGCATCTACTCTTATTTCACTGGCCTTGATAAAGCAATGAAAAGAAGTATGAAGAAAGAAATTGATACATTTTTCCAGATTGACACAATAAAGGCCGAGCTGAGAAAAAACATCACCCCTGAACAGAAAAAGAATCTGTGGGATAATCTTAAACACGAGATCTTTACTCAGGCCGTTTTTACTGCTATTTATATTCCAATTGTCAAGACCATTTACTTTATCCGAGAATGTATAATAAACGCCCAAGAATCCGCTTTAAAAGAAAAGCAAAGCGAAGATTACCAGACTCTCGAGGTCTTCCTTTCAGAATTGTCTGAATTAGTCGTTATTGAAGGCGGCAAGAAGCTATATGACCAATTAAAAGAAGAGCTGAAGCCCAGTATTTCAGAATTAAAAGTCACAGGAAAGTACAAGAAGGACCAGATTTTGGATCTTTTGGAGGAATTTAAGCAAAGAGTAATTGCTGTAGAGACTGGATACAAGAGACATGAAGGGCTTAGACATGTGTGGAATGGAGAGGATACTGATAGAATAAGAAGAATGTTGGTAGAAGGCGAGAAGAAGCGAGGAAAACTTCAGGCTTTAAAGAAGAAAGATTGGAATGCTTTGCCCGCTCCAGTGTTTAGAGTGAAGATCTTGAAGGCTTTTACTTCAATAATTGAAGGAATGAGAGTGACGGAAGAGAAGGAGATATATGATGATTATTGTAAGGAGATCAAAGAGAATCAAAGAAATTTGATTGCTGCTAGTGGAAGATTAGAAAGAGATTTCTTGGCTTTGGAAAATGGAGAAGGAGAAGAAGAAGAGAGGAATCCAGAAGACGGAGCTTTGGTCGTAAGAAGTGATATGAGAATGGAAGAAGTGAAAGAAGAAGAGAAAGGAAAGCAAAAGACAGGCCAACAGATAATAGAAGAGAGCGGAAATGAGTTTATGGATATAGTGGAAGGCAAGAATCTGGGCTTATTGAGCATGTACTTGTTGAGTTATGAGTTTGAGAAATTAAAGAATAGAGTCACATTATTCTTCAAGGCCAAAGGTGGAGAAAATGAAGAAATGCTGTTGGCAAATTTCTTGCCTGGTTTACAAAAGATTATGCAAGAAGAATTTATCAGTGAAGAAGCTGAAGATCTTCGCGAAAACTTTTACAATATGAAGATCAAGGCTTGTCTCGGGTACATGAGAAATAAGGAGGCGACTGCTGAAGAAATGGAAATTAGTTATAAGATATTGTTGGAGGCCGAAATGAGAAAAGAAATTGATATGGCCTTTAAGGAATTTGGCAAAAGAGTATATATGGGCGAAGATTATGAAAAAGCCAACGCCAAAAAAGAAAGCGGTCCCGGTGGCGCTGATGGCGGCAAGGGCCTCGAAATGTTATTGAATAGTCTCAGTGGTACTCAGCTCGGTGGTGCTGCTCAAGATATCCAATAATTAGGGAGATGGAGATTGAATCAATCGCTTGGTTGAGATTAGTTAAGAGGAAGAGAGAACTGAGCTGAATGGTTTTAAAAAGGATTTATTGATATTTAAGAATAGTTCATCAGTAGTAAAGATTCCATATGATAAAATATGTGATGCTTTCTTTCTTCTTATGACATAAAGACTGATGTGGAGAATAAAAATTCCTTTCTACGCTTATCAAAGAAATTCACATTTATGTTGATTTAATACCAAACTAAAAAAATCAAGAGAAAATTGAAATTTTTATTTGCAAGCATTATTTTTGGATAGCATCCTTCTGAATGAAATTCATTATTTTTAGTGGAATCTCAAAAAGTCTAAGAAAACTCAAAAAGCTATTAGGCAGCAATTTGATTTTGTTAATTAGAATGAGAGAAATATCAAGTAATTAAAAGGATTAATAAAAGGGTTGTCTCCAAGAAAAAATCTTTACTCTTCCTACTTTCAAAAAGAGTTACATGAATTCCTTCAATCCCAACCAATTTCCGGGTCAACCAAGAACAAATACAAATCTAAAAATCCTTGATAATGACTACTTTATTTCAGTCAAACATTTTCCCAATACATCCAAATTCCACAAATCCTCTTTGAAAACGCCAGAAATCGAAGAAACGTTCAAATGTCCTTTATGTTCAAAGACCCTTGTCGATCCTGTTACTGATCCTTGCGGCCATTCATTTTGCGGGGAATGCATTTTGGAAGCCAGAAGGAAACTCAATAAATGTCCTATATCTTTTGAATTATACGACACTGAAGAAGTAATGGTGTTTTTATAAAGGAAATATTTATTCTCATAGGAATTTCCTGTAAATATATTGATGGACAGTATATTACAAGCAGAGCTGCCATGTGAGAATAGTTTTATTGGATGTAAATGGGTCGGAAGTAGTGGGAAAATGAGAGAGCATGTAGACGAAAAATGTGAATATGCGAGTTTTCATTGTGAAAATGAGAACTGTAAGAAGGTGTTCATCAGAAAGGAAATAGCGAAACATTTAAAAGAATGTGTTCATAATATGATTATGTGTAAAGAATGTGGATGGAGTGGTTCTTTAAATGAAGCTGAAGTAAAAAATTGAAGGATTTATTTGATATTTACTTTGTAGGGTCATAATATGAAATGCCCAGAAAGGAAAGTGAGATGTCCATTAGAGTGTGGAAATGAGATAAAAAGGAAAGATATACAGAAGCATTCTCGAGAATGCGCGAATAAGAGCATAAATGAATTGTATAAAGAGATGAATAGCATTCGACAAGATAAGATCGACAGTGTAATGAAAAAAAAGTGGAGATGTGAATAGTAATTTTTGGATAGATTGCTGAAGAGATTTACAGGAAGGATTTTGCAAACTTGCAATATAAACATAATAAGTTAGCCAAAGAAAAGCAAGATGTGAAGAATAAAGTTATGAGTATGACTTCCAAGGAGTCATTATCTGAAGGGAGTGAGAAGAAGAATCCTGTAGACACCGAGAAAGACTGGGAAAATATGCTGATGGTAGATCGACAAAACGGCTTGAACATCGATACAAAAACCGAAGAAGATAAATGGAAGTTCATGTTTTTTGAAGATGATGGAAATGGAAAAATTTAATCAAGATAAATTTTGTCTCAATTTTCTTGATAGTATGTATAAATACTTTTATAACTATGTATTTTAGGCTCATAATATCTAATTGTAATCTATTTACTTATCAAATTCTCATGTAACCAAAAATGTTTTTTCTTTAGATAAGCTAATTCTTTACTCTTCTCTGAAATTGATTGAATCCATTAAATAAAATTATAATTCATGGTCACATAATAAGGAGCCTGCTCCATTACAAAGAAAACCTTTCTAACCACTTCAGCATCACCTAGAACCCATTCTCCTTCTACAAAATGCTTCTCATACCATCATCAAACTCCCTTTACAATCCTTCGAAGGCAACTCAAATACCATGAAGAATTTAAATACCTTCATCCCTCAATGTCATCAGAAAACTCAAATTTCTATATGAAAAACTTCTCAATTAATTCTTTCCTTTATATTGCCAAGTCCCTTTAAAACAAAGTTTAATAATTTCAAAAGAAAGGGTTTTAATTTTGTTCATATGCATCATTCTGATCTCGAAAACCTCACAACTGGACCTGACCCTTCCGACCTTTCCCAGCTCGTTCATATTCTCCAACAACCTTTAGATGCCCGATCTCCTATTGACAACCTTTTTCTATGGGACACTCTTGAAAAAATTCCGTTCATTTCTTCTACAATCCAACACTTTGACAACAAAAACGAATTTCTTCAAGAAATAAGCGCTCTTCTGAAAGTCGAAACCTATCCAGCTCAATCCGTAATCCGCCATTTCGGTGACAGCGTCAACAGAATCCACCTTGTTCTTCAAGGACAAGTCCGCAGATACGTACCACGTAGCCATGAAGACATTCGAAACGAGCAAATTGTGATTTCTGGTGAAGCCAGCCCTTTCAAATTCCGCCCTAGAGCCCCTACTCAAGTTCTCACAGCAGCTTCTCCTTCAGAGGAGCTCAAAACAAAATCAATAGTTGACAATCCTGTTTCATTAGGGCTGAGGGCTCGGAAAAGCTCACAAGCCACTTTGGATTCAATAGAAAGTCCAACAATAAAGCTGAAAGAAAGCAGTCCAAGTATAAAAGTTCGAGGAAGAAATGCGTCAAAGACCGTTATTGAGACTGGCGAAAGTCCATCATTGAAACCTAAAGATAGTGTAAGTATAAAGACGAGGACAAGACATGGCTCGATTATGACAATTGAGACACTGGAACCAGTTTTACAGAAAAAAGGCTCGATAATTCTTGGTCCTGAGGGCAATTCTCCTTCTCCAGGGAGTGAAGAGAATCACCCTGAAAAAGAAGGTCCTCCTGAAAGAGTGTTTAATTTTATTGAAGAGCCTGTGAAGGAGTACAGCGTGGCGACTCCAGAAGAAGTGCAATTTTTCAAGAGGTTAGGCCAGCCAAAGAAATACTTTTCAGGGAATACTTTACAGTTTCGATTTGAAAAAGCACATGAGCCAGGAGAATTTTTAGGAGGAATAGCAGCGGCATTTAATGCACCACAAGGTGCTACATTAGTCGCATGGGAAGAAGTGCAATTAGCTTATCTTTCGAAAGAAGTTTATGAGAGAGTTTTCAAGATAAATATTGGAGAAACAAAAGAGAAGGTGAAGTTCTTTAGAGAGACTCTTTTACAAGGATACTCAAGCAAGGCCTGCACAAATTTAGCGTATGGGTTTCAGAAGCAAGTGAATAGAAGAGAGGATACGATATTTAAAGAAGGAACTGAGGCAGAAGGGCTCTGGATAATTGCAGAAGGAGAAGTAGAGTTATATAAAATGCTTGAAGAAAGAGAGACAAAAGAGAAGCCAGAATCTCCAATGAAGCCCAAGAAGTACAAAGCTCTTGTGATAAGATTGTCAAAAGGGCAATTTTTGGGTGAGGAATCGATCGTGGGCGAAGCGGAAGAAAGAGAATTTACAGCGATAGTGAAGAGTTCACATTCAGTTTTGTATTATTTGGATAATAGAAGACTAGCTCAAATAGGGAAATACCAAAAGGAATCATTCGAGATTTTATTGAAAAAAGCCTATACATGCATGGATTTAAAGATGAAGAGATTATACAAAGCAATGAAAGAAGCTAATATTGTGCTAAGTATGCCAAGAATGAAGTTGGATGATAAAGATACTGAAGCTAAAAATAAGGCAAAGGAAGCAATAGACTTGATATTAGGAGGAGTCAAAGTCCTCGAAGAAGATGAACAAGACCAAGAGAATTTCAATTTCAATATTAAAACAGTTGTAAAAGCTGATAAAATCGCTCAAGATCGAGCTCAAATGGAGCACCTTGAGAAAATGGCAGGCCTCAAAAAGAAAATCGTCTCTTCTGATAGCAAAATTGACATGAAATTAGTTATGCCGGCTGCTAAATCAACTTTCTCAGAGGCGGCTAATCCTCAGATTTCGAAAGAAATAATGATGAGAAAGCCTACGGCCGCTCAGCTTATTGATATGGAGAAAAAAAATCCGAAATTCTACTACCCAGAATCCTTCTTTAACTATCTTCTCAGTAAAGATAAAAATCACACAAAGAAAAAATTAGCTCTTGAGCGTAAATTAAACCTTGCGCATCCTCCTAAAGAAAAGGAACGCCGAGATAAATCGGATTCTTCTCGAGCTTCTATATCAAATACCAACAGAAATTCAGTCCGAGAATTCATCCAACGAAGACTATCCATTCCAATTCCTACAACATTCAACACAGCAAGTCAAGTTTCTCATAGAGAAGTTACTGGTGAGAGCGCAAGCGGCCCGAATGAGACTCCTGATTTGATTGAGATTTGCAGTCCAGCGATACTGACTCAGAGAGTTTCTCGTGATAACGTTTTGGGTCCAACTCCTGATGTGAGTCCAATTTTAAGAGCCCCCATTGTTGAGGATGCTGATGATGAGAAGTATGCCTTGCATAATTTCAAATATAGACTATCAAAAGATGATTCTCCCTTGTCAACTACAAAGACTCCTGAACTCGCTACATTGACGAAAAGTCCTTTGAGTTCATCTATGAAACCTTTGAATACAAAACACCGTCTTAATTCAAAATCCTTGAGCAAATTGAGAATTAATGTTGTGAGAGATAAGCTTGAAAGCCTGAAAAAAGCCGCTGCCGCTGCAAGTGGTGAGATTCCTGAAGAACAAAAACTGCCAGAATCTGTGGGGCTTCCATTTCCTTTCATGTCAGGAGGCGAGAAGAAGCGAGACAAGAGGAGGAAGATGAAAAGTATAGAAGGGTCAATAGAGCCATGGCAGGTGTCAAAGCCCGCAACATTAGCTGATATTGATGCGAAACTGAATCAGCCAAGTTCTCCTTTGATGTCAGCAAAGAAATTAGCTAAGGATAAAATGCATATCGATCTTGATGAAATTTTACGGGATGATATCTTGGCAACTCCTCAAGAAGAATTACCAATAAGAGTTTTGAATGTTTTGAAGGTCATGACGGATAGAGGAGATCCGCTATTGCCAGCACTAAAAGGATTTAAGGTGGATACGTACAGAAGGAGTAATAATAGAGGGAGGACGTTGCAGTTGTTTGGGATGAAGATAGGCAATGATGATGGAATAAGAAGTAATATTGGAGGAGGATCAAAGACAGTAAGAAATGTTCACAAGAGTAAAACAAGGATTTCTGAAGAAAGATATGGGAGGAAGTTGCCAAGCCTGGAAAGAAGTTTGGGTGGAAATATGAGTGTTCCTTTGATTGGATTAAAGATTGGAGAAGTGATTGGGAATGGGATTAATGGAAAAGAGCTTGGGTTAGAAGTGAAGAAACCTGTTGTAACTTCGAAAAAACCAACCGTCGTGAGCTGATGGAGAAGTTGGATAGAGCTTGAGGAGATGTTTTTTGAAGGAAATGAGATGAAAAATTTTTTTAATCTAAAAGTTCACAGGATATTTTTTCTTATTTTTTGTTGGAGTTGTTAAGAAGTGTTAGAAGGCTAATTAATAGTTAAGCTAGTATCTATGACCTTTATCTTTATTTTTTCAGTGAGAAATTTATATTTAGTTTGTAAACTTTACAAAAAAGTAGTTACTACATCGATAATTTAATTCATTATAAGAGACAAATATTAATTCTCAGGCGAAGAATACCGATGAAAAAGCAAGGTCAAAAGAGTTCATAAGGCTTTACAAATTTCGATTCTCAGAGTTTTTGGTTTAGTTGCAAAAATTATTTTTCAGAAATCTTGAAAAATTTTTGCAAAATAATATTTTTTTGTCTTTGAAATTTTCGCAAAAAATAATTCCCAGAAGATTGCTTCTTGAAAGATCTCCAAATCAGAAAAATCTTCTCAAACAAAAATACTTTCGCCTTTTTTCACCTTCTCACTCACCGACTTGAAAAAAACTTTTTTTTGAATCGAGGAAAAGTCACTAAACCTAAACAAAAAACACTTTATGAGAGACTCTGATCAAACTCTAACAAAAATTTTTTCACCTTCAATTTTACTTTTTTTTCCCTGTGGATTTTTTGTTTGAAGAAGATTTTCATTGGATTTTTTCATGACAATAATCAGTTTTTACAAGAATTCAACGGGTCTCATTCCACCAAAATATAATTAAAAAAAACTTGATGAAAATATAATTTCACATTTTTTTTTTTGAAATTCGACAATGATCTGAATTTTTTTATTAATTTGTCGGATGAAATCCGCCCAATTCTAATTTTTCAATAATTCTTAACAAATTGATCACTAAAAAATCACAGCATAAGATCATCAGATTCCTACATCTTTCGTTAAGTGTTCACATCAGAATTAAGAAGATCGACTTTCCAGCCCATCCTTTACCCAGAAACATACCTTGTTAATCGAGCCGAACAAAAATACAAATCTAAGGCTTTACACATTGACAATGTTTGCTTGCTGAAATATTTCCCAAAGTACTACAAGAATCTCAAGATTCATCCACAGAAAAATCCAACTTTCCTCTCTTCCAAAATCAAGCGAGTCAAGGTCATCCGAAATTTTCTTTGCGAACACATTTCAGAAGAAAGGGCCAGTAAATATTTGAGGGATCTTCTTCAAACAACTCGAAAGACCTTAAACAGGTTGCCTGCATACACGAATAAGTCTGGTTGGCCTCAAATGCCTGTTCAAATCTTGTATTTAAGCCAATATTTTCAAAGAATTACTCATTTGAGCCTCGTTGGGCATTTTAATGGTCGAATGTGCTTATCCAGATCAAAAGAGAAGGATTTTGAAAGAGAGAAAGGCTATTTTTGGGATGCCAACAGATTTATTAAAAGTCTAGAGATATCTGGCTATGGTCTTTCTCCTTGGATGATCATGAGAAAACTGAATAACTCCAAACATTTTTTATCATCTTTAAAAAAATTGAAGCTGAAAATAGGAGGGACTAAATCGGAGGACAGAGAGATGTTGTGCGAGTTTTCGAAGAATAAAGAGTTTTTGGGGCATGTAACTGACTTGAATTTCTACGATTTTCCTGAACTCATCCGCTATCGTGATCTTTTTGAAGCTCTCTTAAAGTGCTGTACCAACCTCAAATTCCTTTCGTTTCCTGTTGAAACTCAAGATTATTATCTCTATCTGGACCAAGATTTCAATAGATCCTCTCCATTAAATCTGAACAGCTCTCTCCCGAATTTACAAGTTTTGGAATTACGAACCAATGACCTCAAGACTTTTGCTGGTGGCGTCAAGCTCTCCTTCCCACTCGGAGTTCAGAAAGTCATGTTTAATATCACAAATTGGTACGGTCAAGATAACTTTCACCAAGCGATTTCACAGAATACTGGAAAATACTTGACAAGCTTTTTTGAAAAATGGAAGAAGCTAGGAAATTTGAAAATTCTTGATTTAAAATTGCCTGTGTTCGTGAAAGTTGACTTTCTTGCGGGGAATTTCATTTTGCCTCTTGTGAGAGCGATCCCACGATTGGAAACTTTGAATTGTCAGTTCAGATATGGAGAGAGTGTAGGAGGGAAACAAGAGAGAGGGCTTGATCTGAATGCATTTTTCAAGGCGATTGAGCCAGTGAAAACATTAAAAAATGTGAGATTTACCAAAGAAAAAGTTGATTCTGAGATCTTTACGATTGCTTATAATCCTGAAAAAGTCCCTTTATTTCCAAAGTTATCGATCATAGAAATTGATACAAATTGCTCTCCAAATTTTGATCTCAATAAATTCTTGGTTGTATTCTTACATGATTTGAAATTCAATCCTGGGGAAATGGATCCAGAGAAAAGCATAAAATTATCAAGAATAAGACTATCAAGTGTACAAGATTTGGTAAAATTGTTCAGAGTTTTGAATACAGCTTCGCAATTTAAAAGACTGAAGATTTGTTTACAAGTCGATATATTTGTAGAAAGCATGGAAGATTTAACCTCAAACTTCCTATCTCCCGTGTGTGTAATTAGCAATGTAGCGCTAACGCTAAATATATACTTTGTTTTTGAGGCATTTATCGTGCTATCTCAAGAGGATGAAGAATATTTTGAGATGACGTTTAGACAGATGGAGTGGAGCGTCTTTAAAGCTGCGAAAGATGCAATCAAGGAAGATTATACTCAGCCTTACAATAGAAGATTACTTCTGGGAAATAAGAAATGATGAGGAAAGAAAAGGGTATTTGAAAGAAAAAAGAGGGAACATTTTCTTTTTCAAAACTAAGGAGTTTTGGTGTGGTACGGTAAGAATTTTATAACTTTTAAATAAATTCCATCAAGATATTAAAGAGCTTTAAAAACAAATATAAAATAAATAGTAATTAATGCATATTAGATACTAAGTAAAGGAGAAACAGAAACCTGAGCACCAGTACCTGATACGCGTGAGTAAAGCATTGCCTTACCAAAGAAAAAAGTATGCATTTTATGTGATGGATATGAAAAAGAGTAAGATAAGGTTTTGCGAATATCATACTTTTTTCTTCTTCAAAATTCACACTTTTTGTCAAAGCTTCAGGATAATGAGATTTCCATTCAAAAAAATGGTTTGATTTGGTTTTTTTCGATTTTTCATCCTTTTTTTCCAAAGGTTTTATACTCAGGGATATGAAAATCAAAAGGCCTTCCAGTATTGATTTATTCATCAATTTTGCGATTAGTTTTGTTAGCTGATTTTTGAGAAGTTCTCAGCAATTCTTTGGTTGATTGAAAAGAAGCTTTCATATAAACATAATTTCCAAAAGCTTTTTTTGTGATAGTTGGGAAAAAAAATTGTTTGAATTCCAAAATTTGTCTATCCTGAAAAGCCTTCAAGAATTTGATCAACGATTCAAAAATTATCAGAGAGTTTCTACATAGTTAATTATGTTCTCAATATTTGCGTACAATTTTTATTGAAAAATAAAATTTCAGATTTTCTGAAAATCTCTTGTATCGCGAGCATTTTTGACAACATGTTTGATTCCAGCTCAGAAGAGAAGAAATTCAAGCCTAATTTTTTCTCAGATAAATTTCTCCAGGAGAAAATCCGAAGGAAGTTGTGTTGTGATCGCTTAGAGGCAAACTCTGTTTGTCTATTGAAGTATTTTCCAAAATACTATGAGCATCTGGCCTTTTCAAAGGAGAATCTCCCAAGGGCTGTTGAATCCAAAGCCAGACAATTAAAGGTTGTTAGACACTGTGATGCCTATGATACCCCTGAGAATGATGAAAAAACTTTCAAGAAACTATTCCAAATCAACAGAAAGACTCTCAAAAGCATACCGGCTATTGGTGATTCCTCTAAATTATGGACTTACTTTCCAAGAGTAAAGACCATTAATCTCGAGAAGCAAGGCTGGATATTGAGGGATTTTTATCAGCATCAGTCAATGTGTGGAGATAAATCAATACAGAAGTGTATTGAGAGTTCATTTGGGTATTTTTGGAATGGCTGTCGCTTTGTGGAGAACCTGGAAGTCGCGCCCTGTCATGACTTGGATTTGGTTCTGATAAAGAAAATTGATAGTTCAAAACGATTTCTGTCATTTCTAAAAAGAGTTGAGCTCGAGATTCATCCTGCAAATAATAATATCCAGACTATAAGAAATCTTCTGATGGGGCTGATGGAGAATAAAGATTTTTTGAGACATGTCACGCACGTCAGGATGAAACGGTTTTATGAAACAAGGCCTGATTGGGAAGTTATCCAATCGTTAATAAATTGCTGTCCTCAGACTTGTTTTCTTTCTTTTCCGACAGGGGAAAGGAATAGAGAAATTTTGAATAGACCGGATCAAGGCTTTTGTTTCAATTTAAGCTGTCTTCAAAATCTTCGAGTGTTGGAAATTACAGTGAGTCACTTCAAGACTTTTATTAATGCAATTCATTTCCCACAATCTCTTCAGAAGATAACATTGAGCTTTCTCGATCACGAACAATCAGACAACTTGAAGGAATTCTTTGATCATCAAGAGAGAGAAGATGATGAAAAGATCGAAGATCAAGACGCAAGAGATTGGGAGAGCTTTGAGAAATCAAAAATGCTGAGTAACTTTTTTGAAAAGTGGAGAAAACTTGAAAATCTCAGAGTCTTGAACCTCACATTATGTGCTTTTTCGGAGACGGACACGCTGATGATAAACTTAATTCTCCCTATGTTGAGAACAATCCCTCGTTTGAAGACCTTTCACTATCAATTTTTCCGACATCATCAAAGCCAAGAAATATCAGATAGATCATTTGATCTGGGTGTATTTTTCTCTGGGATAGAGACACTCCTATCTTTACAGCATGTCAAAATAAAAACGGATTTTTTCCACAATTGTGTACTTTCTGGAAGATGGAATCCCAAAAAATTGTCTCCCTTGTCCAGCTTAGAGATTAATGCCAAAATACATTCTCAATTTGACCTCAAACAATTTTTGAAGGGATTTCTGGGGGCTAACGATCCTGAATTGAATAAGCACTTGGCCCAAAAAACTCTTCGATTACCAAAACTATACCTCTTTTGCGTCCGAGATTTTATCAGATTGCTCAATTTGATGCATTCAGTCTCCTATTTTAAAAATTTTCAAGCTCATCTGCAAGTTTCACTGGTTGTTGAGAGCATAGAAGAGATGTATTCACATTTTAAATACCCGATTTATGTAGCAAGTAATACTCATTTGACAGTGGCTATTTTTATCAAGAATTTTGAATTCAGAAGATTGACGCAAGAGGAAGAGCAGTACTTCCAAAGGGTGTTTGGACAGCTGCAATTTACTGTAAAGGACGCTAATAAACATTATTGTTTTGTTGGGTTGTTTGATCCGGATTCTGACAGCCACAGGATACTGATGGAGAGCAAATAGGTGACTCAAGATTAAAAGTTCTTGAGAGAAAACGTTGTGAGCAATGTGTTTTATTATTTGAAATGAGAATTGATTTTTCAAAGTCTCTTATTGAAAGTTTTTGTACAATTTTATTGATAAGAAAGGTTGAAGGAGAAATTCATCCAAAAAAAAAATTTTTATGTTTTTCTCAAATATATATCATATCAGGATTCCACTTGGCAAACACAAATTTCGTTCAAGACTCGTTTCAAACTTTCGAAGAGATTTTTTTTAGGGTTGCTACATTTGACTAAAAGACCCTCGGTCTGATTTTTTTAAGGTTCAGAATCTCAGGGAATTCTCTGAAAAAGTAAAGAGAGAAAAGTGAGTCTTTCAAGGATTATCCAGGATTTTGATATCCTGAATTTTAAAGGTCAGATTTCATCCGAAATCAGATGAGGCGATTTGAAAGCTTTTCCTCTTTGTTTATTGAATGAGGTGCTTGTCTCTCGTACGCTGAATGGTCTGTTGTCAAAAGTCTATTTCAAAATCATTTTTGAAGCATCTTGAGAAGATAGAGAAAAACAATAGAAGACTTTCGTCATTGACTTTATGACTCAAGGAATCTTTGGATTAATTTTTATTCAGAAATAAAAGAAATATCAAAATTTTCTTGCACATTCACATCTCATTTCAGTCCTCAAACACCTCCAATTGAATGTTTGATTTCCCATCCAAAAAGGCAAAGATGAAGCCTATTCTTTACTCAGAGACCTTCCTCTGCGATAAAATTGAAAGAGAATCCGATATTGAATTTTACAAAGTAACTCCTACTTGTCTCCTGAAATACTTTCCAAAGTATTACAAGAATCTCAGCCTTTCCAGACAAGGCCTCACAAGACCTGTCCAATCAAGAATAAAGAAATTGAAAATTTTGAAGCATTTTTATGGCTATCAGATTTCGAGCGATGATGAAAAAGTTTACAAGAAATTATTTCAAAGCAACAGAAAGACTTTCAAAAGCATTCCAATCAACGGAGGCTCGGAATATGACCAAAACCTTTCTTTGTGCATGTACTTTCCAAGAATAAAGACAATCAATCTAGAGAGACCTTATAGATCTGGATATTTTTGGGCTCGTCAGTTGGAGAATTCTCCAAGGTTAGCACAGAAGAGGATTTGCTGTGTCTATGGCTACTTTTGGAGCGGGTGCAGGTCTGTGGAAAATCTGAAAATTGGCTGCTGTCGAGATTCTGACTTGATCATAATCAAGAAACTTGACGCCTCGGAGAGATTCCTCTCGAGTCTAAAAACTCTTGAGTTCAGCCTAAGAGTGAATATTGAAACTGATTCATTGAGAAATCTTGTGATGGAATTGATGAGTCATCAAAACTTTTTAAGGCATGTTACTCATTTCAAAATTGGAGGAGACTTTGAAGAGAAAACACTTGATTGGGATCTCATCCAATTATTGATAAATTGCTGTCCTGGGGTTGGTTTTCTTTCATTTTCGACAGGAGGGAGATATATGGGGAACGGGTCTGATCAAGCTTTGTCGAACAAAGATTTTTGCTTGGATTTGAGGGGTCTTCAGAATCTCCGAGTCTTGAAAATGGACATTAATCACTTTCGAACTTTTATGAATGGAGTCGATTTTCCAGCGTCTCTTCGGAAAATAAGCCTGGGACTCATCGATCATGAACAGCCAGACAGTTTAAAAGAAATCTTCCATCATCGTGAAGATCGAGACGGGAGAGATTTAGTAAGCTCTGAAAACTCTAAAATTCTTTCTAGTTTCTTTGAAAAATGGAAGAAACTTAAAGATCTCAAGGTTCTTGACTTGTGTTTCCATATCTTTTCGGAGGCCGATCCACTTCTGAAGAATTTCATCCTTCCTCTTTTGAGAGCGACGCCGAAGCTAGAAACTTTCAACTGTCGTTTTCTCTCTCGAAATAAAAAAATGCTGCAAGCATACAGCATGTCCTTCGATCTGGAGGCGTTTCTCTATGGAATAAAACCGCTTCAGTCTTTGAAGACGATCAAAATCGATGCAGATAAACATTATAATTGCTTGTTTACTGGTTTGGCTAGTCCTCCTCAACAGTTCTTTTGCTTGCCCAACTTATCTTCAATAGAACTTGATATCAAAATAAATTCTGACTTTGACTTCAAAAAGTTCTTCAATGTCTTTTTGTGCATAGACAACCCTGAAACAATGAAGAATTCATTCTTAAATAAGCAGATCAAACTCCCAAGGATCTATTTATTTTGTGTGGAGGATTTTATCAGATTTCTCGATTCGATACATTTATTCTCTCACTTTGAAAGCCTCCAAGCTCATTTCCAAACTTATTTGATTGTTGAGAATATTGATGATATTTACTCGAATTTTAAATCCCCTATTGGTGGAGTCAGGAATGTGTGTCTGGCAGTAAATATTTATCTGAAGAGTTTTGAGGCTGGAGAGTTGACACAAGAGCAAGAACAATTCTTCAGAATAGTATTTGGGCGGTTGAAATTTTCTGTGAATAAAGCTAATAAGCTCAAGTCTGATTTGAGTTTATTCTTTCCAGATGATTTTCACCCAACGCTTCTTAAGAGTGATGAGTTTCCTTGTGATAAAAAATACCATTGAGAAGACTGAAACTTTGAGAGTTATTGTTTTGTGGAAAATCCAAAAGAAAATTTTGACCTAATTTTTGATTAATAAAAGAAGTTTTCAAATGAAGGAGCATCATTTGAATTGAGGGGGAAAAACACTATCTTAGGGTCGGTTGTCTTTCCTGTATCTGAACCAAAAACTTGAAAATCTAAATTGAAATTATTTGACCACTATTTCCGCAAACTAATTATTCATAAACCTAAATCATCACCTTCCATTTTGTCCTTTAACTCTCTCATAAAGCTCTCCAAAATGTTTGA
>Ga0182738_1002311_pt1 | contig 22791 bp, 19 predicted proteins | sample eDN5th30CBELigMG_FD_128876 | JGI IMG/M metagenome (GOLD analysis project Ga0182738, IMG submission 128876) | Enriched Miracle-Growth compost microbial communities from Emeryville, California, USA - eDNA 5th pass 30_C BE-Lig MG (version 2)... ...
TATTTTTTTTTTTTTTTTTATACTTTTTAAAATTTTGATTTTTTTTTTTTTTTTTGTCATGTCATTCTACTCATTTTTAATCCTTTTCTTTCGTATTGACTGGCAGATCCAAAGTCAAATCTCCAAAAAGGATCTCCTGAATTTGTTATTGAGTTGTGTTTATTTCGCAGACAAACAAGCAAGCAAGATTGATTGATTAATCAAATGCTTGTATTTTTAAAGCAAATGTTTCTGGATGCTAGTCCAATAAAATTAATTAGGATTTTAATTTAATTTTGGTTCATTATAATTTGCAAATCTAACTTGCTGCGGGCTGATTTCCGCGAAATGAGAGAGAAAGAGAACAGGTTTTGATAGAATAGGTGATATTGCGAGATTTTAGCCCCAGTTCCAAGTTTAAATTAATTATTTAATAAAAAAGGAGGGAAAATCTGGTTTATGGTTTTTTGAGATGAGAAATGAAACCAAATCATCAGGGTGTCAGATTTTCCAGATCGTCAATGATAAGAATAGTTTTTCAAGAAATAACTTTTTTGATATGGTTCTAATCAATAAACTTATTTAAAGATTCATCATATTCGAAAAAATTTTAAAGTTGAGAGATGGAAGCGAGGAGATCTCAGGCTGGAAAATTTTGAAGAAAGGAAGAAGGATGTTACTAGTTTATTAGATTTCGTGATTTTTTTATCTAATAAAAGTGTCTAATTTGTTCGCTTGTTTGTCATTAGATTGCATCCTAAGAATAGAAATAGGAAATACCAAATTATATCACTATTTATTCGAGGTTTAAAATTAAATAGAGTAGTTTATCCAAGGAAAAAGATTTGGCAAAGTGGCGTTTGAGAGGTTTTGAGTCGAGTCATCTCAGGTTAATGATGAGGTGGAGGTTTAAAATTTTTTCGCCAAGTGTTTTTAAAACTTGAAAGTTGGAATTATTTTAATTTTTTTACAAGGTAAAATGATGTTGAGGAGAATTGGAAGCAATTGAAATTAAAATGGATGATTAACGATGATGGGATTTATTTTTGTGCAAGATTTTCCTGGTTTTGGGTGCATCTGGTTGTAAAGAGTGAAGAGGGAAGGATTTCGGCGAAGTAGTGAGCTCGAAAGTGAGAAAGAAGAAGTATAAGATCATGGGGCCATATTTAGAGATTAAATCTAAAATTAGGTTAATTCTATTTTTGGGAGAGCGTATGTACGTACAATTATTTTCGAAAACACAGAAAATATTTAATTCACTGAGATTAGCTAAAATAAGTTTTGCTTGAAGACTAAACATACAGATTCTCTATTGTTGACTAGATGGGAAGAAGAAAAATAACAATTCGTCAAATAACGGACCCTAAGTTGAGACACGTAATCTTCTTTTTGAAAGCAGTTTTAACTCAGAAATAGATTACTTTTAATAAGAGGAAGAATGGTCTGATAAAGAAAGCTGCTGAGCTGTCTATGTTGTGCAATATTAACATGCTCCTAGTCTTTGAAGATGGAGCTGGAAATTTGGTTCAATTTTCAAAGAATAAAATCAGTTCTGTCAATGCGTTTTTCCAAGAATGTAAATACACCAATTTAATTGAGCTCACGGCAAAAGAGGTGACAGTTCTGAATGATTGTGTCTAACTTTACAGTACCCACACTTTTTCAAGGTGAACCACTACAAGAAAACCAAGCACCAGCACCAAGAGGCTCAACAGCAAGAAGCAGAGGATGATGACGACGATGATGATGACGATGACTCCAGTTTAAATGTAAAATTCAATCAACCTGCATGGGTAACTTGTCTAGAACAATATGGAGATGTACGGCTTTGGCTCAAATGAAGGTAAGCCCGAGCAGGTGAAGCAACAAGCCCTTGATTTAAAAAGTAAGGAGGGGTTGCAAAGAAAAGGAAATCAACAACAGCAACAACAGCAACAGTAAGAGCTACTCTTTCTGAGATGATTAAAAAGTTTAGACAAAATTTCAACGCCTTCATGAGTCAGCAAACAAAATCAGAGATGATGAGCAACGGAGAAGCCGACCGATCGAATTTTAATCCCAACCAAAATATTTCCGATGCAAGCAAGAAACAAAAAGGAAAGCCAGGTGTTCAATTAAATATGAATCCCCAAGACAATGGCCTTAAGGTAAGAAACTCAATTTCAGCTTTCTGGTTGTTAATTTCTTTGAAAAAAAGCAACAGCAGAAAACTCCAAGCAATGAGATGGCAACAAAGATTGCCCCTATTAGTAATGACCTGAACGAGTCTCTTTATAACCCAAACAATAATCCTTTCCAAAATAAATTGTATCAAGATGAACAATCCAAGTCTTTGGCTGATGCATCCCAATTTATGGCACCAAATATGGACCCCTTGAAAAGACTGGGCGGAGTTGCAGATCAAATGAACGCTCCTTTCCAATTTTATCCAAACAACAGACTTCGACCTTTTAACAATTTCGGGCTTCCTTTCGGAAATGAAGAAACTTTTAATTCTATGTTGAAGAATTACTCATCATTCCCATTCCAAATTCCAGGCAATGTGAATGTGCCTTTTATGGGCAAAGGTGCAGGCACAGGAGAGATGGACGACAAGATCTTGGACCCAGCCAAGGTGCTGAACTATTTGCAACAGCAAGCAGGAACAACTCCTTTGAATCGCCAAAACCTTTTTAATTTCCCACCAAATGATTTTTCAAAAATGCAAGGAGGGGATCCTATGCGACAAGTGAATCCTGCGGGTGCACCTGAGTTCCACGGCAATTTCATGGAAGACAATCATGATGAGCTCTTGCCAACATTATTTAAAGGTGATCCCAGATTCGATACAGGTATGCCTTCGGGTTCTTTAAGCAATCGAAGATACAACTTTGATGGATATATGAATGGATTCGAAGAAGATTTTGGCGAGAAGACAAAAAAGTTTAAGCATAATTAATGCAATGAATTTTAGGATTATATAACTTTTTGAAATCTTTTACATGTATAATTTTTATTAAATAAAGACTTGACTGAGTAGAATCGGTAGTAATTTTGTGTGATAATATCTATAATTATGCTATTGCAGCAATATATTAAATTGGGTAAAGTGTAAACTTTATGATTTGATATGTGATAATATTTTCCATGTGGTGATGATTGAGTTAAAATATAGAAATGGATGAAAAGTCTTTTTTTCTCTATGTAATATTGATTTAAAATATTGACACAGTTTCATTAGGACTTTTCTATTTTATTTCACTTTAACGATTCACTAGTTAATAAATAAAAATCCCAAACCAAGAACCATACCATGGTTGATCCGGATGTTTATTTTGGTAGAGAATTCCTTGCCTTGAATAGCTTTTAAAGGTCTGTAGGTGTGAAAACATCGTTGGATAGTATAGCTAGTTCATTTGAGAAGCTGGAAAGTCTTCATTTTGGTAAATCTATTGGGGAAAACATCTGACTGCGTAGGAATGCTCAAGCAGCAAGAGAGTTTAGAAGGGAAGCCCCACAGGAGAAACAATTCAACATCTGCAGCTTTAAAGAATAGCAACACACGAGGCCCAACTCCTTTTTCAACACTAGAAAGCCTTAAGAAGGAGCATTCTAATGGAATAAAAAACCTGAAAAGTCTGCTACTGGGAGGTCAGTCGGAGATTAGAAATTTGAGCAAGAATAACTCTGTGGAGACTTGCAAAAAGACATTAGGAGTGAGCATAAGTAACTTGAGAGAAAAGCTCCTCAAAATGAATAATTTGTAAGAAGTCTATTTGGTGAAATTGAGCTGATTTTTAGTGAGCTGACAGAAAAGAGTCTTTTACCTCATTTCAACCTGGTAACAAGTGATATTGATCGAGTTTTCCTCCAAGTTCAGAAAATATGTGGTATTAGGGTGACATGGTTTTTTCTGTACTAAATTTTTCAAAGACAAGAAGGGGAATTTGGGAAAGATGAAAGAATTATGGGATTCAAGCAATGAGACGTATGCTCAAGTCGAGAAAGTTGCAGCCTCATTAAAAAAGAAGGTTGTTTCAACATTCAAATTAACAACAAATCTTTCACTGTCATATGAAAAAGAGTCAGATCTCCAAAAAGAAAATTTGAATAAAGTTGAGAATAGATTGTTAAAGAACTAAATTTTGCTAGATAAAAAGCTTTTTGTCAAGAATGTCGGAAAAAACGGTCATTTTATCAGCAAAAGAAGGCTCTGATTTTAAGAAGAATTTGGGAAAAGTTGATGAACTGATAAAGGACACTATATTGAGAGATTCTAATAAGAATAAGTTGTATAAGGAAGCAAAAGAGCATAATGAAAAGACGTATAAGAAGATGATGATGAGTTTAAAAGATATTTTGAGCCCAGTCGAAGAGTCTCATCAGTTTTTGGAAACCCTTTCACCAGTCCTGGAGTTTAAAGATTCACCAAGGAGAAGCCCCCGACCAGTGTTAACGACAAGCAAAAGCACTCCAAGGTTAAATAGCGCAAAAGATATTTGGGAGAATTCATCCCCATTATTAAGTTTCAAGCATAGCCCAAAGAAATGGGATGTGAGAGATGATATCAGCTCATTCTTACTCAACCGAAGTCAGACCCCCAATTCAACATCAGGAGGAGTTAAGCTTGACAGTAAAGTCCAACAGAGAAAATTACATGGAAGACTTGCAAGTGCACACAGTGTGAGCACGAAAGAACTAAGACTCGAGAATAGTCTGAATAAGGCCATGCATCAGCCAGAGCTTCAGGAAGGACCGCAAGACTTGAATAAGATGATTTCATGTGTGAAAGTTTATGGCAAGAACTTTATAGATGCTGCAAATAGAATAAAAGACGTTTCTTTAAGAGGAGAAAAGCCAAGGGACTTGTATCTAAGGAATTTTGAAGAATGTGAAAATGCCTTTGAGAATCAACTAAATGAACTTTCTGAAAAAACAAGCCAGGTGATGAAAACAGGAACTATTTCTTCTCCGATTTTCTCTCTTGAAAGCTTCTATGCTAAAGGCCATAATAGTTTACTTTCATCACCAACAGGTTATACTCCTTTGGAGCCTTTCCTTGATGATTTGACAAGAGGAAATGAGAAGAATAGTCGAGTGAAAGTATTGGTTGATAAGTATGAGCAGACTCACGGAAGTGTTGACCTAAGAGGATCACAAGTGAGCACTGCTTTACTTGAAGGAAGCAAGAAAGGATCGACAACATTTTCGCAATCAAGTCCTGATGGATTTTTTGGAAGATCAAGTAGTTTGGCAGACACACCTAACCTGTTGCAAACAAAGAGTCAGGCAAACTTCAACAGAGAAGGACAGAATTTTAAGGAGATGAATGAAATTTTGATTCAAGAAAACTCGAAACTGCTCAAAGTGATCAAGAAATTGCAATCAAAATCAGAGGAGAGAAAGAATAACTTGAAAGAAATTTTCAAACTCCTGACAAGTAAAGATGAAGAGCTTCGACAACTAAAAGCTCAAGCTCAAGTGGAGTCAAGTTTGTACATGATTAAGTTTGAAGAGATTTTCAAACTTGCTGAGCAGAAACTCAAGGAGAAATACTTGGCAGTTGAAGAGAATCTAGTGGAACATGAAAGCAAACTTCAGAACATTGAAGCTCGTTTATTCACCTACAAAGGAGCAACTCAAGGAAGCGCAAGGACAACGAATAATGGAGAATCTGAGCCTCAAGAATACAACAAGACAATTGGTTATGGAGACACAGAAAGTCTTTTAGGTATAACATTTAATTTTTGTAACTCCTTGAGGTCTGATGAAAATAGAAACGATAAAATATTTGGAGAGTCGTATTCATAGTGTAACTCAAGAAAAGAAGGAATTTGAAGAAAAATGCAATTTGTTAATAAAAGACCTTGAACTGATCCAAGAGCATAAAAAGAAGCTTGAACTGAACTATCAAGAAGAACTTTTGGTTCAGAATGAGAAAATCGTTCAGATTACAGGATATGCTGAAAGTCTCGAAGTAAAGTATAATAAACACATCAAAGAGCAAATTACTCCAATTGTAAGTGTAGCATTCGATTAAAGAACCTCATGTTTTAGAAACAAAGGAGAAGTGCTTCAGTAAAGCCAGAGGGAGAACTATATAAGAGAAATCATCGAGATATGATTGATGCTGACAATTTAGTTCAGCAGATTTCGAAGAAACTTCAGAATGTATGCCAGAAGCTTGGATATGAAAAGCTTGTATGTGAGAATATGGGTCCTTTGGAGAAAATAAGCAAAATCCAAGAAGCTATAAAGAAATTAAAAAGACAAGAAGGAAGTGAAGACTCCAGTAGTAGTATTATTCAAAAAACAAAAGAAGAGAATCAAGATTTGACAAGGTTTTGTTCGGAAATATTAGATCTATTGAGAGATCATTGTATGGTGGTGTTCGAAGAATCATTGAACTGGAATACTGATAAAGTTTTGAAAAAGCTGAATACCTTGTTCAAAGAGAGCTCCGAGAGAAAGGACAAGATTGCAAGGCTCACTCAAGAGTTGGAAAAGGGTTCCCAAAGCAAAGTTTCTGAACTTGAAGATATCAACAAAAAGCTTGGTAAAAAAGAGAAGGAAATTTCAGAGAGTCAGGAGAAGATTGCGAGACTTACCCAGGAGTTAGAAGCGGAAAGAAGCAGAGCTTCTGAGCTTGGACGAGCAATTGAAGATCTGAACAGAAAGATGGAAAGTAAAAAAAAAGAATTCTTTGAGTTGAATGAGTTGTTAAAATCAAAACAAAATGAAATAGAGAAATTGAATTCTCTAAACTCTGAGCTTCAAGAAAATAATCTCAACAAAGTTCAAAAAGAGGAGTTAAAAGAGAAGAATACTAAGAAGAGAATCGAAGAGATGGATGAGTTGGTGAAGTTGAAGCAAAATGAAATCGAGAAATTGAGTTCTTTCAACTCTCAACTTCAAGAGAATCATATAAAAGTTCAGAAAGAAATGAGAGAGTTACAAGATAAGATGAGGAAGAAAATTCAAGAGATTGAGAGTTTGAAAAGAGAAAAGAATGAATTGATCCAGTCAAAGCAAAATGAGATGAATCACCTCAACCTGCTTAAAAAAGAGATTCAAGAGTTGCAAGAAAAAAACATTGAACTGAAGGAAAGCAATATCAGACTGCAAGGAGACGTTCAAGGTCGGGAGACTGAAGATTCTAATCTTAAGAGAAAAATGCAAGAGATTGAGAGTTTGAGGAGAGAAAATAATGAGTTGATACAATCGAAGCAACGTGAAATGGAGAAACTCAATCTTCTAAATGTTGAATTGAAAGAAAATAATCTCAAGTTACAAAGAGAAATCGAGAAATTGGGTTCTCTCAATACTGAGCTTCAAGAAAATAATCGCGGATTGAAAGTTCAGAAAGAAGAGTTAAATAAGAATAATATGAACTTGAAATTAGATAATGATGAATTAAATATTCAAATTGATAAATTAACAAGTGAAATAATTGTCCTTGAAAGGAATCAGCTTGAGTTGCAAGAAACAATAAACAAAAAGAATGCAGTTTATGCTCAACTAAAACGCGACTTTGATGAACTCAAATCATCATTAGACGGTCAGAATAAAAATATCCTATTGGAAAACCAGGATTTGAGAGAAGAAAAGAGAAAAATTGAAAATCAACTGAAAAACGTCAAAGAGGAAAAAACACAGATAGTGTTGAAATTAGAGAATGAAAACCAAGAATTAGTTCAGAAAATGAATAATCTTTTGGGTGTGCAAGAGCAGTATAAACGAGATTTGTCTTTGAAATCTGACTTGAATAAAACTCTGGAACTTCAAATCGCTGAATTGAATAAAAATCTACAGAAAAAGGATTCGACTCTTAAAAGCAAGACAACTGAAATTGAAGAAGCCCGCAGCATCAATAAGCATTTAACAGCTCAAAACCACCAACAAATTGAAAAACAAGCAGTCATGATTGCGGAGACTGAGTCAAAATTAGCTCAACTTCGAGGAGAGCTCAAATCAACTAAAGAAGCATATGAGAAATTACTGCCACTGCAAGAACAGGTTCAAGGGCTTGAGAAAATGAATCAAGAACAAAAGGTCAAGATAGAGGGCTATTTGAATCCTATCAATGCTTTGGAGAGAGATTGCAGTGAGTTGAAGGAGAAGTTAAAGAAGAAAAAGAATGATTTGGCATCAATTTCTGAAGAAATAAAGACTTTGAAAGATGAAAACTTGCGATTAAAGTCTTCTGAAAGTGAATTACTAATTGTAAAAGAAGCTCTTCTATCAAAAGAATCCCAAATGGCGAATCTTTCAAACGAAGTGAAGACGTTGAATCAGTCGAATGAGCAGTTGAAACAAGAGATAAAACAAAAGAATATGGAGGAATGTGAGATGAAGCAAGAACTTGAAATGGAGAGAGATGCAAACTCAAAGTTGAAGGAAGAGTTGAATAAAGTGAATGCATACCTGAAAGGCCTAGAAGAAGGAAAAATTAGTACAGAACAACAATTGTTACTCAAGAAAAAAGTCGATGATCTCGTTGCCGACAAAGAAAACGTTCGCAATCATTTGAGTGTTTTGGAAGTGAAATTAAAAGAGAGACAAACTACAATTGAAAAACTCAAGCTCGAAATGCAAGAAAAGTCCACTGACTTGCAAGGTAAATTGAATGATAAGGAGAAACAAATCGCAGCTCTGGAGGCTGAGGTTGGCAGAAAAGCAGATTTGTCAAATTTGATGGCTGAAAAGCTTAATGAAATTGAAAAAGATCATCAAAAACTTTCTGAGATTAACAAAAATTTGTCAAAAGAGAAAGGTTTATTACTGGAATCTCAAGAAGATTTTGGCAAGAGTCTCATTTCCCTTATTCAAAGTCTTGATAATACAAGAGATTCTTTAACTACGAATAATCTGGAGAATTTGAAAATTTTAGAAGCTAAAATAATCAAAATCACTCAAAAAGTTGAAACACAAAAGAAGGAGGCTGAACAACGTATTCAAGATGAAAAGAAGAAAATAACTGAACTTCAAAAATCAATTGAAAGTGAACTATTCCTCCAAAAAGAGGAAAATCAAAAGTTATCTCTTGAGTTGCAAGCATTGAAGGAAGAGAAAGACAAATTGCATGCTGACAACATTTTACTTCAGGTGAAATCAATTCAAAGCGTGGAGATTTCTCCACAATTACAAGCAATCACACCGGATGATGACAGGTCACAGGAAACTTTGAATGGTGGAGAACTTAAAAAGGCCAAGTCTTTATGTCATCAAGATTTTGAGCTTGCTGTGAAGAGGAGAGAAGAAATAGAGGATCTTAGTTTGGTTACAAGGGATAGGCAGCGATCTGTGGCAAGCAAAAACGTGGCTTTCATTGTTGATGATAAGTCTCAGGAGGATTATGAAAAGAGATTAGAAGGCTTAAGAAAAGAAATTGAGATGCTGCAAGTGAAAAAAACAGAGCTTGAAAAGGAGCCAGAAAACCTGAGACTGGAGCTGGGTAAAGTGAAGAGTGAGCTTTTAGAATTGAGAAAGAGCTTCAAAGACCGAGAAAGCTTTGAACTCAGTCCTGAGCCCTTGAAGGTATTCACCTTTAAGGAGGGAGAGTCTTCAGACAAAGTTGAGAAGCTTCGAAATGACAATAAGAGATTGAGAGAGCATCGCCAATTATTAAAAGACGAAAATGACGAATTAAGAAAGTCATTTATAAATTTCCAAGTGCAGATTGTCAATTTGAGCGAGAAGATGAAAAACGCCCCAGGTGAAAAGAAGGATGAAAACGAAATTATTGAAGCGATAAGAGAGTCCCTTGTAAATTTATGCACTCTTGAGACATTACAGGGCAGACTTGAAGTTAAATTGGGAAGTAAAAAAGAAGTTCAGGAGACAATGGCATTGGTCAAACAAGCCTTTGAAGAGAACGAAGAAGACATTGTCGCTTTAGTGAAAGAGCTCGAGGATTATGACAAGAAGAAAGCTGAGTATGAGAAGCAAAAGACTCAATTTGAGATTATAAAGGACAGATTGATTGAGAGTGAAGTCGAGGCGAAAGCAAAGGTCGACCAAGCAAATGAGATGTTGAGAGAAGAGAAAAAAAGATTGAATGAAGAAATTGAATATTATGAAAATAATTTATATGACAAGCTCTCCAAGATTAACCATGCGATTGATGCTCTCATAAAGGAAAATAATATTGCTGATTTGTCAGATATAATTGAAGAACGCATTATGAGTGAGGGATTCGTGTACTTGGAAAATCGAATCTATAAAAACCTCGGTACACTGAAAGAATTTGTGGTAATGGCAGCCGAGATTCAAGATAATTACGAAAAGTAAGTGGAAATTCTATTGAATTATTCTTATCATCAACAAGGCTTGTTGCAGGAGGAAGTCAAAGAAAACCAAAAGCTTCAATTCAAGATGATATTGACAAGGCTGGCTCAATCGAAAGAGAGGAACTCGGAGAAAGTGGTCCAGACACAGGGGATTTCTCACATAAAATAAAGACTATCGATGAAGTCCAAAGAATTTTATCTGGAAAAGATGGCCGAAGTAGGAAATTTTCATAAGGAATAAAGAAAATAACAGTTTTTTAGCTGCCACATTTGGAGAACAACCAATTGGCATGACAGAAGATGAGGCAGGAAATCGCTCACCAACTTTCCAAGTAAACTTGTAATAAAAATTGATTCTTAGTAATTTGTTAGAACCTCAATGAGCAAGAGATTGAATCAAACGAAAGTCGAACGAATAAAAACCTTGAGGTTTCTGAAATAAAAACTCTCTATGATCAGATAAGATCGTTACAAGATGAGAATGAAAAATTACAAATTGAGAATAAACAATTGGAGAATGATTTTACATTACTCAAATTTACCTGTGATGAACTCAAAGCCGATATTATGGATAAAGAAGAACAAATCAGAAATCTAAATCTCAGAGTAACTTGCTTTGAGAGAGAAAGTTTATAATGCTTATTTTTTTAGTTACCTGACGATCTGCCCTCATTTGGAGAACCAAAAGTCAGTGCTGAAAAAGAGCACATCAAAGCAATTTTCTTGAAGTTCATGCAAAGTGCATTCGATGGGTAATTTTAGAGAGATTAGCAAAACAAAGACTAACAATGAAATAGAGAGAAAGAATCTGCTTTGGAATTATTACGATTAATACTTAATCTTTTGCAAGCTCCTGAAAGTGAGCAAACGAAAATTATCGAAGGATTCAAACAAAGCTGCTCAAGTTCCAAGAAAGGAGGAGTATTCAAAAAGTTGTTTAAAAAATAAACTATTGTAAAATTAACCTTGTTGATTTGTTTTCTTGTTACTAAAAATGAATGTTTTTATATGAAAATTTTTGCTTTGCTTTTTATATTTACGTGTTTTTTTTTCTGCTCCGCTGAGGTGTGATTGATTTATTTATTTTATTCAAAAATTATTTTTCATGGGTGGGGACAGGGAAAAAAAATAGGGGCAATAAATTGGCATAACTCCGACAAGAGAGAGATAGACTCTATTTATATGCGATGAGGCACAACAAACAATACATTAATAAAATAGTTTTTAAAAAAGCAAAAAAAAGTATTGAGGTGAGGTGATCTTAGATTTCGATGTCCCTAAAAGGTGCAAGTTAGAAAAAATCATCAACAAGAATTTTACTTGACTTCTGGTTTCTTGAAATGTCTGAGGTGAACACCTTGTTCAGAAGGTAAGAATGGAGCGTGTGAACCATAAGGTTTGGGCAAGCCCATTTCTCCAACTGGAATGTATTGTTGGACACGAGGAGCAGCTGTTGTTCTGATGGCAAAAGGAGGCATGCTTTTTTCGAACATTTCTCTTTGAACACGGATTTCCTTTTCTTGTTGGTATCTGTACTTATCTCTGACAATCTTTTGGTATTCGATTTCAGCTTCAGGGAGAGGTGGAAGACCGCTGGAGGTTCTTTCGACGGCTTCATCATAAACCTTTTCCTAATTAAAGAGTGAGCAATTGGATCAAACAGACAAAATTACAAGTTGTTCTTGTTCTTGTTGTAATTTTAAAGCAGTAGCTTGGAACATGGATAACTCGGAGATTGTAGCCATCATCTTTCTGGTAAGGTCTTTCAATCTGGCTTGGAATTCATTAACCTTTTCGGATAGTTCCAAAGAAGATTGTCTTCCCTCGAGGGCTTGACTTCTCAGTTTTTCTGAAAGATTAGTAATTTCATCAAGAATCAATTCCTTTTCAAGCAAAGCTTCCTGGGGAGATGTGAGATAATTTAATAGACATATTAAAAACCTTTTTATTGTTGAGTCTTTCTTCGAGGACTTGGATTTTGGCTTCCAAGGCTTCTTGATCTGGATCATCACCTCCAAGATCTCTGTATCTGTTTTTATTTTCAGGGTTTTCAAGAGCCTCAGAAAGTTCTTTTTCCTTTTCTTTTTCTCTGTTGAGCTCAGCCTTGAGTTGGATGACTGTATCTGCAAGACCTGGCACGACGGTAACAGTTTTTCTAGCAACTTCGATCTTCCTTTTAACTTCACTGATTTCAATCTTGATCATTCGAATGTCGTCTTCTAAAGCCTGGATATCTCGTTCACCATTTCTCAAGATGCTTTCTTGAATATTGGCCTTTTCGTAGAGGATACAAAGCTCATCGTTACGATCGATCAATTGAATACCAGTAAAGTTTCTACTTTCACAGGCCACTTCATATTGATGTCTGAGTTGAAGCATTTCTTTTTCGAGAGCAAGAAGAATGACGTTCTGCTTTTCGATTTCATTAATTTGCTGATCGACAATTTCCTTCTTTTGTCTTCTTTGATAATCCAACTTGTTGAGTTCTCCATAACCTTTATCTCTTTTATGCACTTCTTCTTGGAAGTAGGTTCTGAATTTGTGGAGAGTTTTATCCTTTTCAGAGGATTCATTCTTGAGAATTTCAAGTTCATTCTGAATAATTTTGATTCTTTCTTTCAGCTCAGCAAGATCTTGTGAACTATTTTGAATAAGATTCACCTAAAAATGAAGTTATTGGGGTTTGGGGAAATTATTCTACGTATTTATTTCTAGCACTTTTGACTTCTTCGTACAAAGCTTTGAAACTGTTGAGCTTGAATTCAATTTCTTGTTGTTTCTTGGTCAAATCCAAAATCAAAAGTTCTTTGATCTTTAGTTCCTCACGAGTTTCCTTGACTTCAAGAAGAGCAGCTGAAGCTTTTCTAGCCATAGATTCTCTGAGTGCTGTAAGGTCTTTGACAGTCTTTTGAGCCTTGACCTCCATAGATTGCAAATCGGCAATGTTCTTTTCATAATCAACGATTTTTTTCTGGAGGTTGGCAATTTCAGACTGCTTGTCTGTGGTATCATCGAGGATGATTTTTCTTTTGTACTCAAGGAGCCTTCTGTCTTTGATCATATCTCCTTTCTAATGCGATAAAATTTAGTTTTTGGGTATTGTCAAGTCAAGTTTTTACGATTTCACTTTGCTTTTTGATTTCAAATCCGAGATCTGCTTCTTCCTTTTTGATTTTTTCCATGGAGATTTCCAACTCGCGAGTTTGATCCTTAAGAGTATGGATTTTGCTATTGTTATTAGATTGATAAATTATGATGATGGAGTTACTTTTCTTCTTGTTTATATTCTTTTTTCAAGTTTTCAATTTGCTTTTTAAGGGTAGTGATATTATCAGAATGTCTTCTCGTTTCTCGAACCAAAGTTTTGAGTTCAATTTCATATTTCACTTTTTCTTCAGACAATTCTGCATGTTTTTCCTTAAAAACTGAAATATCCTCATTCAGTCGTGTAATCAAAGTCATATTCTTATCAAAGTCTTGTTTTTTAGTTTGACAAACTGCATCATGTTCAAGATATCTCGCATGGGCTTTCTAATAAATTGCTTTGTAAGGGCGAATGAAGTAGGTTCTTTACCTCCAGTTCAACATTTTGTTCAGAAAGGACTTTTTCTTTCTTTGTAATGTCTTCGTGAATCTCTGAAAGATCTCTCAGCATTAAAGTATGAGCATTTGTCAACATATCAGCATTTTTCCTGAGACTATTATGATTGGAAATAAATTCAATTACGATAATCTTTTGGGTTCATCCTTAATTTTCATGAGATTTTCATGAGTGGTTTCTTTATCTTCGAGATTCTTTTCATTGGATTTTTTCATTTCACCGATCCTTTCAATCAGATCATTAAGGTGTTTATTCTCATTTTCAATATGCTGTTCTCTTTTGGTGATTTCTTCCTGGAATGGAGTGAGAATTGCGGAATGACTCAATTTTATACTCTTAATTCTCTGATTTCACTATTTAGTCTTTCAATTTCAGGTTCATATTTCTTTTTAGTATCTTTTTCTTCTTCAATGACTCTTGCCTGACTTTCCATTTTCTCTTTCTCAGCATCATTCAACTATGAAAGCAGATTAATTGCTTTGTAAAGTGAGATCATTACATCGAATTCGAGGATTTCACACCTTTTATCGCTTGAATCTTGCTCGTTTTGAATCTATGCAACTTGTGACTAATTCAAATTTCAGAGTATACTTTTTGATGTAGATGGTTTAATTCTTCCAAGATTTCTTGGTTTTGATGCTGAGCAGCTGAAGCGTTTTCACCTTTTCCTTGTTCTAAATACATTTCCTGGGATTTTTGTTAAAAATGCGATTTTCGAAGAAGTTTGTACAGATCTCAAAGACTGAGTTTTCTGATAGAGAGCTTTGTGATTTTGAAAAGATTGAACAACGGCATCATGGAGTTTGCTAAACTTATCTTTGAAGATATTTGCACTTTTGCGAATTAATGACAATGTTGAATATTTAATGATACATTTCCTGAGAAATCTTGTCCTGCGCCTTTAAATCGTTGAGCAAGGTCAAAGCGACATTGCTCTGTAAGTCCTTTATCTCCTCGGTAATTTCGATATTTGCCATTTAAGTTATATTTTCTTTGGATTATTTATTAACTTAACTTACTCTCGAACTTTTAGTTTTTTCTGTTTGAACTAAAATTTTACCAACTGAGTCCAATATCAAAAGCAAAGCAAAGGTTTATTTTTCTTTGAAGAAAAGATATGTTTTTGAGAGAGATCTTGAACATTTTGTAGAAATGAGTTTTTCAAAGAAAATGAGAAAAAATTTTCGGTTGGGAAAAAATTGAGGTATCAAAGGGAGAGAGAAAAAAATTTTGGGGGTATTATTCAATTAAACAGTGGAAATATAGATAATAGTTATTTTCAAGGGGAGGGGATGAATAATACATGAATGCATAAAAATCAAGCAGAGCAAGTACAGGTGCTGATTCTTTTATTTTATGAAATAGTTGGTTGATTGCAGTTCAAACAAAAGGTGAGTACTGTTTGAGTCAAAAAAATTTGTTCTTATTCTTATCCATGTTTCCAGATCAAGAATCCGAAGGAGCCATACCAAAAGAGAATGATACATTTACTTTCAAATGAGACATATGATCCGAAATTTTTTCCTAAAAAATTTTAGAGAAAGACATTCCAATTTGAAGAAAGAAATAGAATGATCTAAAAGAATTATTCTCATACCGACGATAACATGCCAAGTGCCTGGGAATCTATTATCAAATTCTTTTTTGACATATTCAGCAAGTTCTCTAAAATGTCTTTTTTCACCTTTGAGCATTAAACCTAGAAGATTTGTTTAGTATTTTGTTGAGAAATTTTCTTACGAACTGCATATTCAGCAATTTCAAAAGCAGCTTCTTTCATGTCTGATCTCATATTTTCAAAAGTGACATTTGGGCGAAGTTCGTAAGGACCAGCAATCAAAGGGACATTCGTTTGGATTTCTCTACCACCTTGACTAGGGCCACCACTCAAATGACTCTTTGTAATGTGGGATGAAGCTCCATCGGGCTTGGCTTCACTGGAATTTATAAATGAGTTTGTATTCATGCTTCTACTATTTGAATAGCAGGAGTTATATAAATTTTTAATTTAATATTTGAATGTAAGAGTATTTTAGAAGATGAAGTGTTTTTTAATTAAATAAAATCGTTTTCACCATAAAGTTCCGCATGATTTAGGATCTATTGTTAGTAGTTTGAGTGAGCCTCTAAAAACTCTGGGAATATATTGATAGTTTGAAAATCTATATAAATTCCGAGATAAAATTAAATTAAAATATAATAAATATTTCACCGAAATTTGCACCAGAATGGGAAGTAAATATTTACTCGACGTATCTTTGGCTAAAACCAACAACATAGATCTCTGCTCTCAACCAAGACAAGAAGAATACAGTACTAGAGCCTCTGTTGCTTTTAAGCAATCCTACAGAAATGTGGAGTTCGAAAATGTGAATGGTGACATTTGCGCTCAAGATATTGATGCCATTGGTTCAAGCCTTTGATGATTTTCCTTCTAATTTTCAATAGTTAACCCTGCCAACAATCAACTTTCTCACAATAATGGTCTGTCCAACACTTTGGTGGCCAAGGGAGGAAGGTAAATGGTTTATTGTTTTCCCTCGCTTAGAATTCTCCAGAATTATCCAAGAAGAAAGTGATAAGATCATGGATGAAACCGAAGGAATATGTACTTTTTGCTTCTTATTTATTGTTTCTTATTTTTTCTAAAGTGGACATCGGAACTGCTGTCGTGACAACTGGTGGAAGTCTTCAAGCTAAGCACATTATTCACGTTGTGAGCCCTATCTGGAATGGAGGAGATAATAGCGAAGAAGAAAAGCTTGGTCTCGCTGTCCAGAATGTGTAAAACAAATTGTGTGAAATTCTTCTCTAATAATATTGAAAAGTTTGGCCAAGGCTGATCACTACAAGATCAAGAGCCTTGCTGTTCCTTGCCTTTCAGGAGGTAGTTTTGGATTCCCAAGAGAAAAATGTGCTACTATTATGGTCAAATACTGCTTAAAGTAAGAGATTTAGTGATTAAAATTTGCTTATTGTTTCTCTCAAGGTACTTGGATGAAACTCCTGAAACCAGTTTGGAATTGATTAGATTTGTGAATATGGACGCTGCTACCGTATTTTGATTTCAAAAGACTTTTCGTCCTAAAATTTTATGTATTAGGTTCGCGCCTTTAAGGGTGAGCTTGAGAAGGTGATGAAGAATGATATGATTTCTCCCAATAAGTTGAGAAGAAACAACGAAACTTCATTTGAGCAAAAGACTCAAGTGCCAACTGATGATGCTGCTGTTCCTGAAGCTCAAAATAAGTCTGTTGAAGAAGGAAAAGTCTCTCAAGGAACTGAACCAGTTGTTGATACCATGTTGAGATCTGATATTAGAGAAGAAGAAGTTTTACTCGAAAAGTCTCCTATTGAAGCAAATATCACCAGAGAAGAAGAAGTTGCCAACTAACTTATTGAAATATGATTAAGAATTATTATTTATTTATTAATTATAAATTTGGAATGTTTAATTTTATATTATTGAGTAAGTATTGAGTATAATGTGAGTGAGAATTTCAGATATTATGAAAATTTTGAAGTTTGCAATAACTTGATTTTCTCTTTGATTGATGAAGAAAGTATTGAGAGAATTTCGAGAAGTGTGAAATTTTTTTTTCTTATTGGTATTGAAAATTTGTTGAATCATCTGATGACAGAGGCGAGGCGTTCTGTTCATAAAAAGAATTTTGGCCAAAAGCCTTTGCGAGTTTTGATAGACAAATCAGCAACTTCGACTCCCAAAAATGAGAGATACTCACCATCTCCTGTTCATAAGCCGAGTATTTTGAAGTTTCCAACTCCTTCAGTTTTGACGAGATGTCACTCAACAAGCTTGGTTTATAGTGAGAAGAATTCACAAGACAGTGAGAGTCTCTCGCCCTCTCTGTCAAGAAGAATTCTCAAGATATCCCAAACAAAGCCCCAGAGTGCTTTCGAAGATATTCGAACTGTGCGAGTTGCAGACGCCAATGGATTATTCAAAAAATTTCACAGCATAAAACAGTACATAAAACCTGAAGAGGAAATGATAAACAAATTGAAAGCAATCACAAAGAACAAGAAATCGGTCAACCAAAGTTTAGACAATTTATTTTACAATCAGATAAAGAAGAAAGAATTAGATTTAGACTCTAAAACAGTGATGAATTTCACACTCCAAGAAATTTCTCAAAAGGGTCTGGTTCAAGCACGTCAAAAGCATATCAGGAGAAAAATTGTTGATAATATGTCAAAGTCTCCAAGTGTCGAAACTAGCGTTGAGAAAACTTTTCCAAAAAAGTTAAAACTAATTCGAAGGAAGCAAGAAAAGGGAGAAGAGCTTCGCTCTCTGAAGCAATACTCGATAGTTCAAAAAGAGACTCTAGCTCTTTGGCAAGCAGCTCAAGAAAAAGGAAAGGATTTAAAAAAGCATATTTTGAATAGTTTTTTCGAAAAGAATAATCCTGTTCAAATCGTTTTAGAAAGCTATAAGTACAAAAAGCAAAAAGCAAGTAATCTCGTCTGGTAGAAGTGAGAGAGAATTTATTATTGTATACTACTATGTATTTTGAGAAATTTAAGATAAACATAACCATATTTATATCATGTAAAATATCTGACTAAGTAAAAATTGTAATTCAGATTTGGCAAAGTTTAAATCAATCTTGGACTGTATATGAATAATAATCATCATAACAATTAAAAAAACAATAAAGGTGGAGTAGTTGATTGTTTCTTGACTTTTGTAGCGTTCGTTCTTAAAGAGAGTAAACTTGTGAAATTCAAAGGATGGTATGGTGTAAGGAAGTTTCTCAAAGTCGATATTTCTTTTCAAAGCAAAAAGAAAATTCTCATAGTTCAAATTTATTGAATTTAATTTTTGTCTTTTATCAATTTAATTTTCTTCAAAAATCTTTCATTTAATCTCTTTCAAAAAAAAATCAAATTGATAAATTAATTTCATTTTTGTTTTTGTTTTCAAAAAAAAATATAATTCATTCAGGATGTCAAAATAAATTATTAATTTCATAAAACAATCGTCCTGATATATTGCAAAATAAATTTTGCGAGTTGATTTACAAAATACAAAAGAGTTTCAGTTTCGGTCCTGTAAAATTAATGCAAAATTTGTTTAACTCGTTGAATTCCGAAATAAATAGTGAAAACTAAATGAAGTAAACAAACGATCAATTTAAGGGATAGTTTCACCACAAATAGCCTTTTTAAAGAAGAAAGAAAGAAACACTCCCAAGAGTATTATTTCATCATTATCGAAAAGATATCAGAATATTTGTAACAATAATAATTATCACCACTCTCCCATTGGTTTTTAGAAATTCAAGAAAGAAAGAGTAAAAACCAAATTGAGATAAGTGAACCACACAATTTAAACCTTGAATTTAGATAAAGGAGATTTATTCAGGTTTTCGATTTTAATTTTTGCAGTAGAGAGGTTCTCTGAAGGTTTATCTGAACGTTATTAGTCAGGCTTTTAATTATTTGACAAAATTAAATATTATTTTAGTAACTTCTATCAATTAAATGCCTTCTTCAGTTGCTTCACGATCAAATAGATCTGTATCAGTTCCCAGATCAAGAGATGCCTTGAACGAGTCTGATGTTCAAAGACTCCAAAGGGAAGTTGATAACTTTACCAGAAAGCTGGAGCAAGAAAAGAGGTTGCCACAAGCAAATCAACCTAGATTTAACTAATTTTGTCAATAGACGTCTTTTTACTGTTGAAGAGACCCACATTGCTGTCCAAAAAGAATATAGAGAAAAAGCGAAAAAGGTCGATAGCTTAAAACCTGTTGTCAGCCTTGAAAAGAAGAATATGACTGCCAAAATGAAAGGACTTGAACATCAATTTGACCAGGTTTTCTTGAGAGTTGGTGATTTTGCTAATCAATTTGATTTAGTTGATTTTGAAATTTAACGAGACTGTTGCTGCAAATGAGAATCTTAGAGCCGAGATTGATGTTATTAGAAGAGAAAGAGTGACCTATAACAAGGTGAAGCACACAATGAGCGAAGAGGTGGGAAGAATTGCAAGAGAGGCAAAAGAACAGGAGGAAAAAACAAAAGCAAGTGATGATGCTATTAAAAAGATCAGAGAGAAAATTGTTGGCTTAAGAGGATGGAACGAAAATGAGCATAGTACTTATCTTTCTGAGTTTGACAAGCTTCAGGTAGAATAAGGAGAAAGAAAATGGTTAACGGTGCATAGAGAAAATATAAAGAAGAAAAGGATAGAAAGAAGATTGAAACAAAGGACAGAAACCAAAAGCAGAGAGATAAGATTGAGAACTTACTTGACACTCAGCAAATTCTTAAAAGACGTTTACAAAGAATCATTTTGGTATAAACTCGTCCCATATTGAAAAAATCTAAAAATTCGAAGAACAATAAAGAGAAGGTTAAGGTTGTTGAACAATACATGAAGAATATGAAAGTTATTGATGAGGCTTTCAATATCATTAAAGAGACCAGTGGAATAACAGATATTGAAGAAATTATGAACACATTTATCAAATCAGAAGAACAAAACTACTCTCTTTTCAACTACGTGAATGTTTTGACCCAAGATATCGATTTCTTGGAAGAAAACAACAAGGATCTTTCTTTTGAAATTGACTTTTTAGAAGTACGTAAAATGGTTCGGAATTGGGGAGTTAATTTTGAAAATAGAAAGAGCTTGACCAGAAGCAAAAGGCAATGGAAAAGACTCCTGAAGAAGAAATTGAAAAGCAAAAAGTGCAAGAAGCTATTTGTGAAAAGGAGCTGTATATTTCTGATGTGAGAAATCAACTTTACAAGATGAGAGATCCATTGGAAGTAAGAGTGAATGAGATTGAAAGATTTTAATCATTTCATAATTAGGCTGTCCTTAGAAGACTTTCTGAGACTAAGTTCTGTTCAATTTCAAATCTGGTGATTATGGAGAACTTTATTTTGAATGAGCAAACAATCGACTATTATTTATCTATATTTGAAGCAATGATTAACAAGCTTATTCCATACATTTCCAAGAAGAATAATAATAAGAACTTTATGACAAGTGCTTTATTATTCGAAGAGCTTAATGTGAAGCAATTGAAGAAACAAGGAGTAAGATTCAATTTCTTGGAAGATATTAAAAAAATTCTAAATAGTATGAGATTCCAAATGTGAAGGACTTGACATTTACTGAGGAAAGTTCATTGGATCAAACACCATTTTTGGAGGAAGATCAGTTGAAAAATCTCGCTTTGGGAGTTTTGGATAAGTATAGAGAAAGATCAATGAACAATGGATACCAATCCGTTGGCAAACAAACTAAAGATGCCTCTTTCCTTTAATCAATAAAATCATTTTTTTTCTTAAAAATTTATAAATTTGCGAGTTTCTTTCTGATATTTTTTTTTCTCATTTGGTCCTTCACTTTTGTATTGACATTTTATTTATTTATTTTTGATATCTACATTAATAAAAATCATTTTTGAAAAAGAAAATTATTTCTACTTAAAGATATTAGAGCGAGATTAATTTTATTTTTTTGATATCTAGTGAAATTTTCCAATTTCACTAAAAAATGAAATATTACTTACTTTTATTTTCCAGATGAGTTTGTTCAAGACACAGAGTCTGAGACTCCAAGATGAAACATTGATTTCATTATTTAATAAGAAGAACAGGACAGGGATCGCTATTTTTGACAGCCTTAATGGCCAAATAAGTCTGAGCAATGTGATCGAGATTGAAGCCTGCAACTTTCAGAATTTACTCAAGTTCCTTTCAGGATACACTATTGGAACCAAATTTATTGTACCCCAACGGAGTTCGAAAGACTTTTTGACGAACCTTTCTCTGATTAAGAAAGACTTGCAGGAAGAGGAAGATGAAGCCACCAACAACATGATGGAAATTTCAGAACTCGAAGAACCTTTTTTTGTGCTCAACAAATCAGAGTTTGATTATGACTTGACAATTGAGATATTGTTGAAAGCAGACTTTACAGAGGTGCTGGAACAACAGGAGAGTTTGACAATGGATTTAAGGAGGAATGACAAAGAAAAGACAATGTATTTGAAGAAGGTTTTGGATTTGGATAATTTTGTGATGATAAGTGCTCTTGGAGGTCTTTTAAACTTTTTGTTCAAGACGGCCAAGTTGAAAAGAAGCTTTAGTATCAACAAGCTCAAGATGAAGCAACCACAGAAAAATGTTTATATCAGTCTCAAAACCTATAATTCACTATCAATCATAAAAGAGGAGATCCATCCTTCACAAATAAAAGGCAAAGGCCAATCTAAAGAGGGGTTTTCAGTGTTTAATCTTTTTGACTCGATGATTTCAACAACTCATGGAAAGAAATTACTGAGGAATTGGTTTTTAAATCCAGCTTCTGAAATTGACACTTTGGAAGAAAGATTTTACGCTGTTGATTTTTTGCTTTCAAGGTTGCCTTTGGACAGTTTTGAGAAAGTTAAAGTTTTTCTGAAGAAGATTTACGATATGTATCCCGTTTTGAACAAATTTCAAAATAATTGTGCCAAAAAAGACCATTGGAGGAAGCTGACTTCATCAATCGAGAATTTTATAAAGATCAAGAATTTGGTTCAAAGTATCATCGAAGAGAAATTGATTTCGGTAGAAAAATCGTTACCCATGGTGATCGTGAATCTTCTCCAATATGACGAAACTGAGCTTCTTGAACTGCAATCCTTTTTGGTCACAACACTAAAATTTCGTGAAGGCACTGAGAGAATCGAAATTAATGGCGGAATAAATGAAGCGCTTGATAATTTAAGGAAATTCTATGATAATTTGGATGATATTCTTACCTACTATGCTAAAATGGAGCTTGAGAGTCTTGGAGATTCTACCAACCAAAAGCTTTGTTTAACATACATTCCTCATTTTGGCTATTTAGTTTCCATTCCGAAACCAAATTCAAAACATGATCATAGCGCCGAGCCTTTAAAAAATAATAACTCAGGA
>Ga0182738_1002313_pt1 | contig 22772 bp, 19 predicted proteins | sample eDN5th30CBELigMG_FD_128876 | JGI IMG/M metagenome (GOLD analysis project Ga0182738, IMG submission 128876) | Enriched Miracle-Growth compost microbial communities from Emeryville, California, USA - eDNA 5th pass 30_C BE-Lig MG (version 2)... ...
GAATATACGAGGCAACTCCTATCGCCTGAAGGACAAGCTCAAGGCCGGTCTGGTCAGACCCGCCGAAACCCCAGCCGTCGAATGACGGCCACACGGGTGAGGAAATTTGCGTGACCCCAACTGAGGAAATCTGGAAGACCCTTGACAGATGGTGCATGCTGCGGATCCTTGCACACGCCACCAGGCGATCTGCGGAGGTCATAGCCGGGTCAAGCCACCGTCGCCGCATCGCAGGCACCGGCTAGGGCCTGTCCTCGGCCCGCTGCAAAACCAAACCACAGTCGTGGTCGCGCACTACTGCTGGTCGGCGACAGCCGCCGAGACATCGGCCCGTGGTCGGGGGCCCACCCTTCCCCCGCCCGAAGGGTGGGGGACTGATGCTTATCCACTTTTTCGAGCCCCCCCCACTACAGGAGCTATAACTACAGGAAAGAAGAACTACAGGGGGCAGCGCCAAGGCCTTTATACATGCGGGTTTCGAGATAATCCCGTGAGTACTTATGCGCAATACATGCCGATTTTGTGAGTGTTTATGCGTGGATAACGGCGCAGTTCGTGAGCGTTTATGCGTGGACAACTCGCCCATTCCCCAGGCTTATCCACTCTGCCCCGTCACTTTTCCCTAATATGCGGGCGACTGGGCCTTAACTCCAGACTCGAATCCGTGGGAATAGCCTTGACGTCGGGGTATACCAGAAGCACCATCTTCAGCTGCTTCTTGAAGTTCACCCGGAAATCAACCAGCCGATCATATTCAGCTCCAAATTGAAGCCGCAAGGCTTCCCAAGGGATGACCGTACGCCGCCTGAGATAGCTCATGCGGTAGGTCAGCCAGACATAGATATCCAGGGCCATCGGCGCCCGTCGGAGCACTTTGAGCGCCCGCATATCGACTGGCACGGGAGAGCGGATGGCTTCCTCAAAGAAGGCTCCGGAAAGTGTCAACGTGGACTCCCACAATGCTACCTGGTCCGGCTCCCTGGGTTGCCACCACATGTTGTACTTCTCGGCCATGACGTAGTTCGTGCCCATTTCTCGATTGGCATCAACATAGGTTGCCGTGACGGCAGCGGAGAATAACCGCTGCATCTGATCACGCAGGCGTGTAATGGATCCCCAGCGCCCGCCAGTGGGCACCAGGCCGAGCCCCCGCATAAACTCAGACAGGGAATCCCCCAGCACTAACTCCCGACTTCTTGTGCGCACGGCCTCTGTCGTGAGCCAGGCGATCAGGAGGCGGGGCATTGCTCCATATGGCAGGCCGTGCCGCGCAAGGGCAGTGATGGTTAACTGAAAAGCCCCATTGGTGCGAGTGAACCGCAATTCCTCAGTTCTCTTGTGTGGCATGGTGGCCTGGGCCAGCGCATGGGCCATGAACCCCAGGGCTCCTGCATCCTTTGCTGCCTCGGCCTCGATAGCCAGTGACTCCTCGATAAGCAGGTTGATTCGCTGCGTCGATTTATGACTCTGGAATGGCGTAGCTGGAACCCGAGCCGAGGCCTTGGGTATCGGTGCCGGGACATGGATGATCTGCTGACAATTGCCCTCCATGCCTTAGCCCCTGGACTGCTGCGTTTGGCCGCCCCAGCGCTGACGCGCCAATTGCTCGGCCTTGGTCGGCCTCCCCCTAGGCCGACGAGGTGGCGGCGGCTCTGCTGGTCGATGAGAATCGATCCACACCAGTACGTCATGCTCATACCAGCAGAGTCGCCGGCTGTTGGGCATCTTGAAGGGCCGTGGGATCAGGTGCGCATACTTTTGGTTGGTTGCGCAGGTACGGATGGTCGTCGCCGTCTTGCCGATCAAGGCGGACAACTGTTCGATGAAAAGAATTTTTGGCAAGCTGTCGGAGCTGGCCAGCGGGTGCATTGTTTGCATGCGTGCCTCACAAGCGAACGCGCTTGTGAGAGCCGATGCTGTTGGTTACGGCGCATCAAGCTACTTTGTCAGCCTGACGGTTTATCGCCGCACCTCACGGTGCTTCCTTCACTTGGGCTTGATGAATGATGGCGGTTGCGCTTGCGCATCATCATCGACACCCCGGCGGGTACACGCCGAGCGTTGAATTGCTCTCTTGATCCGGCTATCTCTCGTTCACTCGGATCTCACCTGCCGTATCGTGGCACACAGCGTTTATGAGGGTGTCTGGCAGGTCCGCCGTGTGCGCTCACCCATGCATAACAGTCTAGAGTGGGCGCCCGCCGCTGTCAACGAATGCTGGGACACTCTTGGGACACTGAATAGGTGGATTTACTCTAAATCGACATGCATAACGAACAAGAGCCAGATCAGCTAAATGCTTGATCTGGCTCTGAAATTCTGGTGGGCGGTACTGGGTTCGAACCAGTGACCCCTGCCGTGTGAAGGCAGTGCTCTACCACTGAGCTAACCGCCCTTTTTGATACGCGGCATGCTTGCTTTCAAGACATGGCGAAAAGGGAAGGACGGTAGTATAGCACAAGCCGGGCGACCATCGCCGCCCGGTTTGTTTATGCCGTCGCCAATTGAGCCTTCTTGCGCTTGACCCATGCACCGATCAGGCGGTCGGCGGCAATACCCAAAAAGGCAATGCACAGCCCCGCCACCAAAGCCTTGCCGATTTCGTTGCCGGATCGGGCGGCGTTGATCTCGGCGCCCAGGTCTTGCGTGCCGATCAGCGCGGTAATCGCGACCATGAACAAGGCCATGAAGATGACTTGGTTCACACCCAGCATGATTTCCGGGAAGGCAATGGGCAGTTCCACCTTGATCAGACGCTGCAAGGGCGTTGCGCCCTGCTGCGTTGTCGCTTCAATGATGGGCTTGGGCACGCTGCGCAGTCCCAGGATGGTATAGCGGACCATAGGCACTACAGCGAACATCAGAACGGCAATGATGGCTGACAGATCGCTTACCTTGAACAGCATCACGACCGGTATCAGGTAAATGAAGGACGGAAAGGTTTGCAGAAAATCGCATACGCCCGATGCAAGCTGGGACCAGCCTGCGGTCCGCGAGGCTGCCAGCCCGACTGCAAAGCCCACTATGATGCAGATGACGGCGGCGGTGCCGATCATGTACAGCGTGGCCATGGTCTGTGGCCAAAGACCAGTTGCTGCGGGGAATAGAATGAGCAGGCCTGCAATCAGGGCCACGGACCATCCGCCCAGGCGATAGCCCAGCAGAACAACCAGGGCAAGGAAAGTCATCCACGGAATCGCCTGAAAGAAGTTGCGCGTCGGAATCAGGATTTCCATCAATGTGAAATTTCGGAATGCCTGGACCGATTCATAAAGGTGCAGGTTGATCCATTCTATGCCCGCATTCCAGAACGGCGCGGTGGTGATGCTGTGTTCATGGGACAGCAGCCCCAGATTCGGCAACACGCTGGCGAGCAACATGCTCGCGGCCAGGAACGCTAATGCGAGCACGATATAAGGATGGCGGCGCCACCATGAAAGGCTGGGGTCCACATAGACTGGCTTTTTCAGGGCATAGGCGCGGCTCAGGCGGTCCAGCACCACGGCGATTACGACAATGGCAATACCCTGCTCCAGTGCTTCGCCCAGCCGCAATGACTGCAACGATGTCAGCAGTTCGCTGCCAAGCCCCGATGCGCCGATCAACGCAGCCAGAACAATCATGGCCAGTGTCTGCATGATGCCCTGATTCAGTCCGACCAGCAGCGCAGAACGGGCCGTTGGCATCTGTACTTTCCAGAGCAGCTGCCAGCGCGTGCAGCCCATCATCTTGCCTGCTTCGAGCACGCCCTGGCTCACGCCTTCCAGCCCCAGCGTGACGCAACGCGCAACTGGCGGTACCGCAAAAAGAGCCGTCGCTATCATGGCTGGCACGTCGCCCACGCCATACAGCACAACAATGGGCACCAGATAGGCAAATGGCGGCATGCTCTGCAGAATATCGAACAGGGGGGTGACGATGCTCTTGAAGCGCCGGCTTTTGCTCATCAGCACGCCGAACAGCAGCCCGATCAAAAAGACCATGGGAACAGTGATGAGCACGAGGGAAAACGTCTGCATTGACGCCTTCCATACGCCAAACACTGCCAGATATGCAAACGCTGCCGCGCCAAGCAGCGCGCTGCGCCAGCCGCCCAGCCAATGACCCAGCAGGCCGGCCAGGCCAGCCACTGTCAGCCATGGCAAAGCAGGAATGCCTTTGGAGAAGCCGTCAAAAAATATCGACTCGGACAGGTGCAAGGGGTAGGCCATGCCGGCCGCAATACCGCGAGTTACCTCGCGCGGCGAAAACTCGAATGGTGTGCCCTCGAAGAAACGGAGCCCATACACCAGCCATTCAAAAAACGAGTCGATCCAGTCTTTGAGAGGCAACATCCAGTCAGACGGGTAGCGGGCAACCCACTCGAACCTGGTCGCCGCAAACTGGCCCAGCACAATAATCGCAAATGCCGCGATGCAGAACGAAAGCAGGCTCAACGTCTTTCTGGCATGCCTATCGGCCGCTGGCGAGGCGACACGTTTGCTTGATATGGCAGGCGCGACGGGCCGGCGCAAGTCGATGTCCGCGCTGCCTGTACCGTCATTTAAAAAAACTGCGGTATCTGTCATTGGAACAACGCCTTTGCCAGCTGTTCGCGGCTTATCTGGCCCACCGGCACATTCCGGGCATCGAGAACCGGCAGCGCATGATCGGACTCTATGACGCGTCGCGCGATTTTTTCCAGCACATCTGTGCACCTGATCGTGTCCTGGTCGCCTGTAAGCTTGATGTCGCCAGGCCTGGCCGGGACCATGATCTTCTGGGCGGTAATCAGTTTGGCGCGCGGCGCATGCTGCACAAACTTCTTGACATAGTCATTGGCGGGCGTCATCAGCAGTTCTTCAGCCGTGCCGATCTGCGCCAGCCGTCCATCCTTCATGATGGCGATACGATCGCCGAGCCGAACGGCCTCGTCGAAGTCATGCGTGACGAACACGATGGATTTATTCAAACGGGATTGCAGGCTTACGAACTCGTCCTGCATTTCACGGCGGATGAGTGGATCGAGTGCCGAGAAGGGCTCATCCAGAAACCAGACATCACATTCGCCAATCAGGCTGCGCGCAATGCCGACCCGCTGCTGCTGGCCGCCTGATAGCTCGCGCGGAAAATTGTGCTCGCGCCCTTCAAGTCCGACCGTCGCCACCAGCTCCTGCGCCTTGGCCAGACGTTCAGCCTTTGGAACGTTCTGGATCTCGAGCGGAAAGGCAACATTTTCGAGCACGGTTCGATGCGGGAGCAGGCCAAAGCTCTGGAAGACCATGCCCATCTTGCGTCGTCGGATTTCCGTCAGGCTGCGATGCGAGGCCTGCAGCAGGTCAACACCGTCGAACAGCACCTGGCCTGCGCTGGGCTCGACCAGCCTTGTCAGGCAGCGTATCAGGGTGGATTTCCCCGATCCGCTCAGGCCCATGATGACCAGGATCTCACCCGCATAGACGTCAAAGCTGACATCGCGCACTGCGGCGATCAGGCCTGCGGCTTCCAGATCGGCGTCGCCGGGATTGTGTTGGTGCTTGTCGAGAAAACCAGTGGCGCCTTTGCCGAAAAGCTGCCAGAGGTTCTTGCATGAAATTTTTACTGATTGGTTCATAGCCGGATCCGTCAAATAATCGCGCAACGGCGCGGTCACTTTCCGACAGGTTCAGCAATATGACGAACTTGGCGCTGACTCAGAAAAGAAACGATGCAGTGTCGGATAAGTGCAGAAATGAAGCAGCGCGCCTTTGGGCGCAACTCAACAGGAATGGCGCGCGGCAGCGCATTGCGGCCGCGCATTGCCACTCGCTACTTGGCGCAGTCTGGCATCCAGGCAGCTACCTGTTCCTGGTGCTTTTCGATCCAGGCGGTGGCAGCCTCGTCGTGGCTCATGCCATCGACGTCCACCAGAGCAGCGGCCTGGTCAATCATCGGGCCGGTGAAGTCGATGTTCTTGATCAGCTGATAGCCGCAGGTCCACTTCTTTTCAAAGCCCGACCACGCGCCTTTCTTCAGATAGCCCCCTTTGGGTGAGCCGCAATCGTACGTCTTGTCGGGGTTGCTGCCCCATTTGGGATCCTCGACGCAAGCCTTTTCATGCTCTGGAAACTCGACAAATTTCCCCGGGAAGGCTGCGCCGACCCAGTTGGGCGCCCAGTTGAACAGCACAATGGGTTCCTTGCGCGCGGCTGCCGATTTCAGCTCGCCAAACAGCGCGGCGGCCGAGCCGGCGTTGACGACGGTAAAGTTCAGATCCAGCGCTTCGATTTTTTCTTTGTCATGCTTGATCCAGTCGACCGGGCCGGCCAGATAGCGCCCCTTGGGTGCTGTCTCGGGCACGGCAAATTTTTCAGCACATGCATTTAGCGCCTTCCAGTCAGGAAGGCCAGGGCAGATTTCTTCCATGTAATCCGGATACCACCAGTCTTCACGCGTCGTTGCCGTGTGGCTGCCGAGATCGACCATGCGGCCGGCCTTGACTTCCTTCATGAAGCTGTCGTTCATCGTACCTTCCCAGATCTCCATTTGGAGATCGAGATCGCCCAGACCCATTGCCGCAAATTGCCCTTGACTGTCTGATGGAACAATCTTGGTCTCATAGCCGACTTTCTCAAGCAGCTGTTGCGCGACGCGAGCGAGCACTTTCTGGCTGGACCAGTTGTTGTCAACGATCTTGATGGGATCGGTTGACTCTGGCGTGAACGCATAAGCGGGCGCGCCGATGACACCGGCGGTCAGCAACAGGCAGGCACTGAGTTGGTTAACGAATTTCAATGGAAATTTCTCCTCTATTTGTTGAAAGAGTGATGAGGACACTAGTTTCAAGGTTTTGACAAACGGGCCGGCCATGCCAGTTACGGCAAGAACGGTCCATCGATCAGGAGCGTGACGCGATTGTTACGCTGCGAGAACCAGAATAGAAGCCACGCGCATGGCATGGTTCAGTTGGCGCGCACGATAGAACTTTGGCTGGCGAAGTATCGCCAACGCAGTTAAACCCTGCGGTTCAGAATGCCGGATTTATTCCGGACAGATCGGATGGCACTGCTTATCTCAGCGATACCCACTGCATAGCTGATTAGTCGCCTCATACGAGTTCATCAGCCAGGCATACCACCCGGGTATGTAAGAATATTGAAAACAACAATTTTGCTGCGCAAACAGCGTTTGATCGGTATTTTTTAATACCATATTATTGATACGAATGGGCACATTATACCGGAGTTTGGGCATTCCTGGCCATTTGTTCTGTTTTCTGTGCCATATCGGCAGTGCGAAGGCTCTGGATACTGCGCCTCGAAAGCAGTTCACGGGCAAGCCGAGCACGCTCCGACACAGCATCTGATGCCGCGGACGCCGGCCATTCTCTTACTGGCACGCAACAGGCAAGAAGACCGGCCTGGGCGGCGGCGGGCCAGCTCCTGCCCGCTAGTCTTACGCCCTCAGCCTGCGCGCCGCGAGTTCCAGCAACAACAGCGAAACGGTCACCAGAATCAGGAAGGAGCTGATTGCTGCAATGACTGGCTCCATGTTCATCACCAGGCTATTCCAGATTCGCACCGGCAAGGTTTCGGCCTCCAGCCCGGACAGAAACAGGGAGATGATCAGCTCATCGAAAGAAGTCAGAAAGCTGAAGAATGCGGCCGAAACGATGCCAGGAGCAGCCATGGGTACAACTATGCGTGTAAAGGTGTAAGTTCTGCTGGCGCCCAGACCCTCAGCCGCACGCTCAATCGATACGTCGATACTCTGCAAGGCGCCTATCAGGATCAGCAGCACGATCGGCATGGCGAGCGAGGCGTGGCAAACCGCTATCCACACTTTGGAACCAACCAGATCGAGCGGCACAGACGCGAAATAGAGAGCCACCGATGTGATGATGGTCGGCACAATGAGCGGCAACAGGCAAAAGGAAATGATCATCTTTTTGCAGCCATAGCGTCCACGCACCAGTGAATACGCGCCCAGGAAACCGAGCGTGGTGGATATCAGGCTTGCCAGTATGGCAATGAGCAGACTCGATCCAAGCGCGCTCATCCACTCGGGGCTTGAAAAGAATTCCTCATACCAGCGGACAGACAACTCTGTGGGAGGAAACACCATGTAGCTGCTCTTGCCGAAAGACATCGCGACAACGATGAAAATGGGCAGGATCAGCAACGCGCAGATGACCCAGGTCATCACATTGGAAAATCGGATCTGTTTGAAGATGTTCATGCCGTCTCCCCTATTTCCCCAGCATTTTGTCCAGGTCTGTATATCTGCAGTAGACGGCGTAGATCGCCAGCGTAATGACCAGCAGAAACAGCGAAAGCGCAGATGCCAGGGGCCAGTCCATGGTGACCTCGATATTGCGCTGGATGAGCATGGCCATCATGACGTCGTTGGGACCGCCCATGAGCGCGGGTGTAATAAAGAAGCCGACGGCCAGGATGTAGACAATCAGGAACCCTGAGATTATTCCAGGCATGCTGAGCGGGAAGAATACCTTGCGAAAAGCGTAGAAGTTCGACGCCCCCATGCTCCGGGCGGCCTGCACCAGCCACATGTCTATGCCCTTCATCGCCGAATACAGGGTCAGCACGAAATACGGCAGCAGCACATATGTCATGCCAATGACAACACCGGTCATGTTGTACATGAGATTGAGCGGCTTCTCTATCAGGCCCATGCCGACAAGGAAATTGTTGATGACGCCTTTGGTCCCCAGGATAATCATCCAGGAATAGGTGCGCACGATGATAGAAGTAAAGTACGGCAGCACGACACAGATAATGATCAGGGTGAACCTGAACGAAGTGGCGCGCGAAAGCGTATAGGCGACCGGGTAGGCGGCAAGCAGTGCCAGCATCGTGACGAGCAGCGATATCCAGACGGTTTTCCAGGCTACCGTCATGAACATCGGCGAGGTAAAGGTTTCCAGCAGCATCGCCGCGAAGCTGCCGTCGAAATCGGCGGCAGACTTGGCGAAGAACCAGACAATGGGCAAGACGAAGAAGATGCCGAGAAACGCCAGGACGGGGTAGATCAGCTTGTCTGTCCCTATCGGCGGCAGCCTGACCGCCACACCCCGGTCCTGCCGCAAGATGCTTTCAGCCATGATTGATGATCCTTATATCGGAGGGGTTCCTCCAGCCGACGGATACGGGGTCGCCGACGTCAAAGACCGGCATGTCGGCCAGATTGGCGCTGTCGGCATAGATCTTCAGGCCATCGTGAAGCGTCACTTCATAGCGCACGATATGGCCAAGGAATGAGACATTCAGAACCTCCCCGTGCAGCTGGCCAGTATCATCATTGCCGGGGCGTCCGCCGCGCCCAAGCACCACGCGCTCGGGCCGGATGAACAGGCTGTCTTCGTGCCCCATGCCCATGCCCGTCCGGTAATCTGGGGACAGGCGCGAATAGGGAAGAATATTGGCCTCGCCCAGGAAGCCTGCGGCGAATATATTCCTGGGCGCCTCGTAAACCTCCTTGGGGGTACCCAATTGCTCGATACGGCCATTGTTCATGATAGCGATGCGGTCGGACATGTTCATCGCTTCTTCCTGGTCGTGGGTCACGAATACGACGGTCATATCAAGCTTGCGCTGCAGCTCCTTGATTTCCATCTGCATCTGAAAGCGCAGGTTCTTGTCCAGCGCGCCCAGCGGCTCGTCCATCAGCACGACCTTCGGATGAAAGACGACAGCGCGCGCCAGGGCGACGCGCTGCTGCTGCCCTCCCGAAAGCTCCTTGGGCAGCCGTTTCTCGAACGATGACAGCCTGACCAGATCGATAGCCCATTTCGCCCGCTCCAGGCATTCCCTGGCGCTGAATTTCCTGACCTTGAGCGGGAACATGACATTCTCCAGCACGCTCATGTGCGGGAAAAGCGCATAGTTCTGAAATACCATGCCCAGATTGCGCTGCTGCGGGCTCATGTGGCTGATGTCAGTGTCATCGAGCAGGATCTGTCCCGCATCGGGCATGGCAAAACCAGCCAACATCATGAGCGTGGTGGTCTTGCCTGAACCGCTGGGCCCGAGAAGCGAAAAGAATTCACCGGGTGCAATACTGAGGTTGATGTCGTCGACGACGGTCAGGTCGCCGTACTTCTTGCTTATGCCGCGAAAGCGGATGCTTCCGCTCGTTTTCATGCGTTCAGCGCCCATTTCGCCCACTCCTTGCCGACTTCGGAACGATTCTTCGCCCACCACCTGGCGTCAAGCAGGAAACCGTGCTCGCGCGTGCGGTCGCCTCCCGGTATTTTTTCGCGCAGCTCGGGTGTCAGCGCCTCGTAGGCAGTCTTGGTAACCGGGCCGCTGTTCCAGAGCGAGCTGAATTTGCTCTGTACGTCCTTGCTCAGGCAGAAGTCGACCAGCTTCTGCGCATTCTCCAGGTTCTTGGCTTTCTTGAGTATGGAATAGGCCTGCACATGCACACTATGCTGATTCCAGTTGATGGCCAGCGGCGCGCCGTTTTCGATTCCTTTGAGGATGCGCGTGCTCCATACGGAGCTGAGATCGGCCTCTCGGGTCGACAGCATCTGCACAGACAAGGCGCCCGAGGACCAGAACTTCGCAATGGCAGGCCGGATGCGAGAGAGTGATTTGAATGCGCGCGGCAGATCCAGCGGATAGAGTTTGTCCACAGGCACCCCGTCAGCCAGCAATGCAAACTCTATATTTGGCCCGCCCGTGTCAATATCGGCAAGCGCGCGCGTCGAGGGGAATTTCTTGTAGTCCCAGAAGTCCGCCCATGTCTTGGGGACATTGTCCTTGTTCCATTTCTCCTTGTTGTAGCCCATGACATCGGCGTAAACGAAGTTTCCGACATAGTTTTCGTGCTTGTATTCCGGCAGAATGTCGGCCGGATCGGTGAACTTGAACGACGCATAATCCAGAGGGGCGAGCTCGTCTTCCCACTGCAGCAGCACACTGTCGTCGTTATCGATAATATCGATTTCGATGTTGCCGGACTTCAGCATGGCTTCCAGCTTGCCTGTTGTTGTGGCGACCGGAATGACCCTTATGCCAGTTTGCTCGGTAAAGGGATCGTAGATCAGCTTGCGGCGTATATCGTCATAGGCGCCGCCAGGCGAACGAATCACGACGCGCTCCTGGGCGGCCTCGGCATTGCGCACCCATATCATAGGCGCCACCACTGCCGCGCCTGCGAGTTTCAGCATTGATCGACGCGAGATGGTGTTAGCCCGCAGCTCATTGTTTGTCTTCATTTCCATCCTCCTAGAATCGCTTTATGTTATAGGGTGCTACATCCATGGTATTGGCGATACCCGTGATCATGTTCGCCAGAATTTCGGCGGACGCCGGGGCGCCGGTAATGCCGGTATGGCCATGGCCAAAACCGAAATAAAGGCCAGGCATGCCGTCCAGGCCGCCCAGCACCGGCAGGCTGTCCGGCGTCGATGGCCGAAAGCCTAACCAGAAACTCTTCTTCTGTGTCACATCCAGGCCTGGAAACAGCCGCTTGGCATGGCTGAGCAAAACGTCCTCTCTCGCCATGTCGGGGGCCGCGTCCAGGCCGGCAATTTCCACAAACCCCGCCACGCGTATGTTGTCAACCATAGGGGTCACCCCGAAGGCCCGTTCCTTGTGCATGACTGGCATAGGAATGTCGAGGGCTGTGCGCTCGAATGCGACGTGATAGCCCCGTTCAGTCTCAAGCGGTATGGCGATATTCAGGCCGTCAAGGATACGGCGTGTCCAGGCCCCGGTGCACAGTATGAGCAGCGAAGCATGGAGATCGCTGCATGCGGTGATAATGCGATAACCCTTGCCATCCGGCAGCCTGCTCACGCCATTCACTTTCTGCCTGACGAACTCCCCGCCATTGGCAACAAAGCTGGATAACAGCTGCTGCACAAGCAGATAGGGATTGGCCACATAACCATTTCCGGTATACAGTTGCGCACGCCGTACCGCTCTGCTCATGCCCGGCACCAGATCAAAAATGGCGTCCCCTTCAAGGTCCTGCGCGACGATGCCCTGCTCGGCGCGCAAATGATCAGCCAGCACGTCGCCCGGCGACTTGTTGGGGCTTTCCCATACATGGAGCTGCCCCGTGATGTGAATGGTCTGGTTGAAAACCTCCGGGCCAAGCAGCACGCGGTATTTTTCGATGGCTCCCTGATGCAGCTGCCGCAAAGCGGCCGAAATGGCCGACACGCGCTTGACGCTGGCGCCAGACCGTATCCACTTCATCAACCACGGAACAGCGTTCGGCAGATAAGAGGGGCGGACGCTCAATGGCCCCTGCGGATCAGACAGCCATCTGGGTACATTGCGCAGCATCCCCGGCATCGCGATGGGTATGCAGCTGTCGATGCTGACCAGCCCCGCATTGCCAAACGACGTGCCGGTGCCAGGCTCGCGCTCATCAATCACGCGCACCCGCACGCCGCGCTGCTGCAGAGCCACGGCCGTACACATGCCCACGATGCCTGCCCCGATAATGCTGACCTGTTCCATCATCGCTCCGCGCTATCCCTTGACCGCATGCACGACGATCTCGATGCGGCAGTTCTCACCCAGCAGTTCCTTCACGACCACAGTCGCCCTGTTGGGATAAGGCTCCGCCGTGAAGTAGCGGCGATAGGCTTCGTTCATTTTCGGGGCATCATTCCTGTCTACCAGATAGATAGTCATCTGAGCCACATGGCGCAGGCTTGATCCCGCGCATTCAAGGACATGCTTCAGCTGCTCGAACACGCGCGGCGCCTGTATCTCTATGCCACCCTCACCGCTGGCAGCGAAAGTTTCGGGGTCCCGGGGAACCTGCACGGTATAAATGATTCCGCCTGCCTCGATTGCGTTGCTGATCGGCACCGAAGGCGGGTTGACGATATTTGTCCTGACAGCCTGTATTCCAGTAGTGCTGTTGCTCACGTTTTGTCTCCGGCGAGTTCGCGTTGAAATTTATGAATATTGAGTTGCACCGCAATCCGCCTGAACGGATCGGGGGGAATAAAGCGCGGCTTGCTCAGCTTTCGCGTCTGCGCCAGCAAGGCGGATCGCTCGCCCGCCACGGTATCGGCCAGCAAAGCTCCGAGCGCCGTCATCTTCAGAATGCCTGAAGCATTGCAGCCCGAAATGGCATACAGCCCGCGCCCCAACTGCCCGAACAATGGAGCGTCATTGCGTGTCAGGCTGACTGCGCCGCCCCAGACATGCTCGAAAACGTCAGCATCCAGTTCCGGGTAACGTTCCGCGAGCTTGCGTGCCAATAGTTCGCGTACCTGCTCCATTGGCAGTTCATCCTTGTATGAGAAGCCAGCGCGCAACATGTAACGTTTGCCAGCCACGAAGCGGCTGGTTGCTTCCAGCCGCTCGACAGGTGTGATGCCCCAGCCATTCGCATCGCCAAACAGGGCGGCTTCCGAATCGCTCAACAGCCGCGTAAGGCCTGCGTAGGTATACATGGACAACTGGCGATACCGTCCATGTCCAAATGAAGGCAGGGCGGTGTTCACGCACAGCAATACATGCCTGGCGCTCACCACATGCCCGCGCGCATGGACCTCGTATGGACCTCTTCCCGAAAAGCTTTCAACAGGTGTTTCAAAGAAAGCCTCGACGTTGGCAGGCAGCGCGGCGATCAGCCCATGGACGAGCTCCGCCGGCTGCACCAGTGTGCAGCTTGGCAGCCAGATCGCCGCCTTGTAGCGTGCCGTACCCAGCTCGCGGGAAATGTCTTGAGGCGTCAACCCCCGGTATTTGACGCCCTGCGCTTGCAGGGTTTCGCATAGCGTCCGCAGGACGGCGGCGCCTTTGCAGGTGGTGGCTGCCTTGTAATGCCCTGATTTGCGCCAGCCGCAGTCGATCCCATGTGCCTGGACTATGTTTTCGAGCATGGTCTTGCCGTATCGAAGCAGCTTCGTTTGCCATTCGCGCTGCGCGGGATCGTCGGTGGCGGATATCTTGGCGTAAGGCAGGTCTATCATGAAGCCGGAGTTGCGCCCCGAGCTATTCTCGCCGGCCTGGCCGGCCTCCAGCAGCACCACGCGACGATCGGGATAACGCCGCGCCAGACTCCGGGCAGCCGACAGCCCTGCGAAGCCAGCGCCGACAACCAGGAAATCCGCTTGCGTGTCTGACTGCAACACATGCCGGCCAACCTTGTTTCCGGCGATTGCATTCCAGCCGCTTGGGGAGGCGTAACGCCGATACTCGATCACAATTCTGCTCCAGGTTCTGCTGCCCGCGCCGCAGGCAGCAGGCTATATGCCCGATATCCGCCAGACTGCTGTAACGACTCTGTTATTGAACTGTGCCAGCACCCCCTTAAGTTGTAAAATGAATTTAATGGCGTCACTTTATTCAAATAATTCATAACCTGGAGCCAAGGCCAGCCATGAATCTGAAACAGGTTTCCCACGTCGTGGCGGTGGCGGAAGCGTTAAGCTTCAGCAAAGCTGCGCGCAGGGTGCACTTGAGCCAGTCGGCGCTCAGTAAAAGCATTTCGTCCCTGGAGGAAGAAATCGGCATCCAGATATTCGAACGCAGCACAAACAAGGTGGAGATCACGCCGGCCGGCCAGCATGTGATTGCCCATGCGCGTCATCTGGCGTCCGAGGCCACCAATTTCCGCAAGAATATTGAATACCTGAAGACCGGTGAAATGGGCAGTGTGTCCGTGGGAGCAGGGCCCTTTCCCGCCACCTGTTTTCTGGATATGGGCATCAGGGCGTTTCACAGGCAATATCCTCGTGTGCCGCTGAATTTGCGCATAGATCACTGGGGCAATCTGCTTGCCGAGCTGCGCGCGGGGCGAATTGATTTTTTCATCGCCGACATCCGCGACCTGGAAGACGATGCCATGCTCGACATTACTCCGGTCGGCGGCATGACCGTCACGCTATGCTGCGACCACAAGCATCCGCTGGTATCCGCGGCGCCTGACCGTCAGGTGAATGCAAAGGAAATGCTGCAATACACGTTTGCCACAGTGAGCCTGCCGGCCATGATGTTTCTCGAACTCAAACGCAGCATGGGCCTGGGCCGGGACGACACCTTTGCCGTGAAGATTGAATGCGATGACATCGCGCTGCTGAACCGGCTGATCCCGGACAGCGACATCATCCTGGCCACCAGCAATATGATGATGGAGACCCATCTTAAGCATCCCGATATCATCCGGCTCAATGTGCCCATGGCGCGCAACCGGTTCGGAGAGTGGGCGCTGGTGAAGATCAAAGGCCGCACGCTGACGCCCAGTGCCACACTGCTGGTCAGCGTGCTCGTGGACCTGATACGCCAGGGCAGCCAGGCTGATGATGCGCGCTACGGTTTCAAGGGAAATGCGCCGCTGAACTTTGTTGCCCCGCGCGGCGCATGATCGATAACCTGCGGCACGCGACAGGCAATGGCGGCAGCGTCGGCCGAGACCTGCAAGCCCGGGCCCTGGCAATACGCCAGCTGGCCTTCAGGCTGTCGCCGCTCCGGCCCGCCACAGGCAGGGCTTGCCCGCGGCCTTGTCCAGCGCGTCAAGGTAGGCTTCATGCTCGGCCAGCTCCTCCTCGCCCGCATGGATGACCTTCAGGCTCGAGGCGTCCACCCGCTCGACGCTTCCGCCCCCCTGGCCGCCGCTGTCGTCTTCGGCGAAATCCATCAGCAGGGCATCCTGCCCACGCGTCATGGCCAGCCAGACATCGGCCAGCAGTTCGGAGTCAAGCAAGGCGCCGTGCAGTGTGCGGTGGGCATTGGAAATGCCATAGCGCTCGCACAGCGCATCGAGCGAGTTGCGCTTGCCAGGGTGCATCTCCCGCGCATGCAGCAATGAATCCGTGACCTTATCGCAGAGCGTATGAAAGGCAGGCAGGCCGCATCGGGTCAGCTCAGCCGTGAGGAACTTCGTATCGAACGCGGCGTTGTGAATAATGACCTCGGCTCCCTTGACGAAATCGACAAGCTGCTGCGCAACCTCCTCGAAGCGGGGATGCGCGGAGAGGAATTCCGTCGTCAGCCCGTGCACGGCCAGGGCTTCGGGGTCGCTGTCGCGATCAGGGTTCAGGTACAGATGCAGGTGACGCCCTGTGAGCAGACGGTTTTCGATCTCGACGCAGGCCAGCTCGACGACGCGATGGCCCTGGGCGGGGTCCAGGCCGGTGGTTTCGGTATCAAGTACGATCTGACGCATGGTTCATCCAGAATAAAGCAATTGCGGCCGCGCCGGACGCAGCCTTGTGGCGACATTGTAAACAGGAAGCATCGGCGCAGGCGGGGAAGCGGCGCCCCGCCCCCGCCTGCGCAATATTCCTAGTTTTCAGAAGTGCTGGCGGTAGGCCGGGCCTTGCCGGCGATCAGCGTATAGGCAACCGGTACGACAAACAGCGTCAGCAGCGTGCCCAGGGTCAGCCCGCCCACCAGTACCCAGCCAATCTGCTGGCGCGATTCCGCACCCGCGCCCGTTGCGTAGGCGAGCGGAAGAACGCCCAGTACCATTGCACCCGTGGTCATGAGAATAGGCCGCAGGCGCATCACGCTGGCCTGCACGACAGCCTCCATCATTTCCACGCCTTCCGCCCGCAGCTGGTTGGCGAATTCGCAGATCAGGATCCCGTGCTTGGTGATCAGGCCCACCAATGTGATAAGACCGATCTGGCTGTAGATGGACAGTGTGCCGCCCGACAGGTATAGCGCCAGCAATGCGCCTGTCATCGACAGCGGTACAGAGAACATGATGATGAGCGGATTGCGCCAGCTCTCGAACTGGGCCGCCAGCACGAGATAGATAAAGGCGAGCGCCATGGCAAAGACCAGATAGATGCCGCCGGACGAATCGCGGAACTCGCGCGATTGGCCATCCAGATCCGTCTGCACCGTGGGCGGCAATATCTCGCGGGCGACCTGGTCCATATGGGCGAGCACCTCGCCCAATGCATAGCCCGGCGCTACCGCCGCTTCGACCTTGACGGCGCGCAGCCGGTTGAAGTGGTTGAGCGACTGGGGCGATACGCTTTCCACCACTTTCACGAAGTTGGAGAGCTGCACCATGGCGCCATCGCGGGTGCGCACGTAGATGTCCGAAATGTCGGTGGGATCGGCCCTGTCTTTCTTCTTGACCTGGACCACCACATCGTATTGCTCGCCGCTGTCGCGGAAACGGGTGACCTGCCGCCCCCCCAGCATGGACTCGAGCGTGCGTCCGACTTCGTCGACGCTTACGCCCACGTCGGCCAGCTTGTCGCGCTGGACGATGACCCGCAGTTCGGGCGTATTCAGGCGCAGGTCGGTATCCACGTTCTGCAGGCCGGGATAGTCGCGCAGCCTGGCAAGGAAAGACTGCACCAGGCGATCCATCTCCGGATAGGTCGCCTGGCTCATGATCATGAAGTTGACCGGCTTGGATGTGGCCCGCTGCCCCAGCGAGGGCGGGTTGGTGGGAAATGCCTTCACGCCGGGCAGGGCATCGAACATAGGCCTGAGTTCTTGCGCAATTGCCTGCTGCGATTTGTCGCGCTCACTCCAGGGCTTGAGCCGCAGGATGGCGATGCCGTCCGTCACGGTCGGAAAACCGATGATGGACTGGCTCACGGCCGCCTGAGGCACGTTGCTGTAGATGCGCTCCACATTCTCCATGCTGTGCAGCATATAGTTCATGGTCGAGCCCTCGGGCGCGGTCAGCATACCGTAGATGACGCCGCGGTCTTCCAGCGGCGCGAGCTCGCTCTTCACAACCTTGAACAGTACGGCGCTGCCCAGCGCCACGACCAGCGCCAGGAGCATGACCAGCACCCTATGGCCCAGCGCGCGCGTCAGGCCGTTCCGATAACGCTCGGTCAGGCCTACCAGCAGTTTCTCGACGAAGACATACATGCGCCCATGCCCGGTCTGGTGCCGCAGCAGTATCGAGCACATCATCGGGGTGAGCGTCAGCGCGATGAAGCCTGAAACCAGCACGGCGCCCGCCAGCGTCAGGGCGAACTCAATGAAAAGCCTGCCGGTGCGTCCCGTCGCGAAAGCCAGCGGTGCGTATACGGTGACGAGCGTGAGCGTCATGGCGATAATGGCGAAGCCGATTTCCTTGGACCCCAGGAAGGCGGCCTCCAGCCGGGTCTTGCCCTCTTCCACGTGCCGGAAAATGTTTTCCAGGACCACGATGGCGTCATCCACCACCAGGCCTATGGCCAGCACCATGGCCAGCAGCGTGAGCGTGTTGATCGAGAACCCGAAGAAATACATGATGCCGAAGGCACCGATAAGCGATACGGGTATGGTGACAATGGGGATAAGGCTGGCCCGCACGCTGCGCAGGAAGAAGAAAATCACCAGCACGACCAGGATGATGGCTTCGGCCACCGTGTGATACACCGACCGTATCGACTCCTGGATGAATACCGACGTATCGTAAGTGATGTCCAGCTTCATGCCCGAGGGCAGGTTCTCGTTGATCTCGGCCACTTCCTGGCGCGCATAGCGCGACAGGTCCAGCGGATTGGCTGTGGACTGCTTGGTAATGCCGATAAGCAGGCTGTTCCTGCCGTTGATGCGCGCCAGTACGCGGTCGTCAAGCGCGCCTATCTGTACGTCCGCCACGTCGCTCATGCGGACCGGGTAGCCATTTACCGTGGACACAATGACATCCTTGAACTGCTGTATCGTCTGCAGGTCGGTGGTGGACATCACGGTGAATTCGCGCTGGCTAGACTCTATACGCCCTGCGGGAATCAGCACGTTCTGGGCGCTCAGGGCGTTTTCGACGTCCTGAACGATCAGGCCATAGGCGGCAAGCTTGGCGCGATCGACGTAGATGCGCATCGAGGGCAGCCGCTCTCCGTAGACACGCACCTCGGCCGCGCCTGGCAGCACGGACAGGCGGGTCTTGATGTAGCGGTTGATATAGTCCGATGCCTCGATGGTGGACATATTGCCGGTGGTCACCGACAGGAAGATGATGGGGGTCGTGTCTGCCTCGACCTTGCTGATGATGGGCTCGTCGACCTCATCGGGCAGGTAGCGGCGTGCCCGCGACACCTTGTCGCGCACATCGGCAGCGGCTGCGTCCGGGTCGCGCGAAAGATTGAACTTGACGTTGATATAGCTGGTTTCCGAACGGCTGCGCGATGTCATGACATCCACGCCTTCGATTCCGGAGATCTGGTCTTCCAGCGGCTTGGTCACCTGCGACTCGATCACCTCCGGTGATGCGCCCTTGTAGTCGGTACGCACCGATACCACCGGTTCGTCGATGGCGGGATACTCGCGCACGGTCAGGCGCTCGTAGGAGATCAGCCCCACCAGGATGATGATAAGGGACAGGACTGTGGCAAAGACAGGCCGCTTGATGCAGGTTTCGGAAATGATCATGGCTGCCGGCCGTCAGGATACGGTACCGCTGGCAGGCGAGGCGACCTCGACCTCCTGCCCGTCTGTCACTTTCTGCAGCCCCGAGGTCACGACCATATCACCCTTCTTCAGGCCTTCCAGAATTTCAACGCGCCCCGATTGCCGCAGCCCGATGCGTACGGTCACGCGCTCGACCTTGCCATCCTCGACGCGGTATACGTACTGTTCGTCGCCAGAGGGGGCCAGCGCGGTTTCCGGAACGACCAGCGCAAAATCGTCAGTAAATTCCAGCCGCACCCGGGCAAACATGCCTGGACGCAGCACGCCATCTGGGTTGGGCACATCGGCGCGCAAGAGGATGGAACGCCCGCCGACATCAACCAGCGGGCTGATGGCCCCCACCTGCCCTTCGCGTGTCTGGCCAGGCAATGCGTCAAAGCTGAGCACCAGGCGCTGTCCAACCTTGATCTCGGAGAAAAACTGCTCGGGAATGCGGAAATCGACCTGCAGGGGATCGATGGACTCTATGGGCACCAGGTCGCTGCCCGGGCTGACATAATCTCCCACCGACACATTGCGCAGGCCGATCAGGCCGTCAAATGGCGCAAGAATGGCGGTTTTCTCGAGATGGGCCTTGGCCAGCGCCACCGCCGCCTGCTGCACCTTGAACTGGCTGGCTGCTTCGTCGCGGGCCTGCTTGCTGATGAAACCCTGCTCGGCAAGCTGGCGCGCACGGTTGTACTGGCTGGACGCCAGGCTGAGATTGGCCTGCGCCTGCTGCAGCTCGGCGCGTGTAACGCTGTCGTCCAGCTGTATGAGGGCCTGCCCCTTGGCCACACGGCCGCCTTCCTGAAAGTTGATCTGCGCGATACGGCCCGTCACCTCGGAACGCAGCATGACAGAATCTTCAGAACGCAGGCTGCCCACGGCGGACACGCCTCGCGGCAGGGCCACCCGCTCCACGGCGATGGCCTCTACCCTGGTTTTGTCTGATTTCGGCGGGGCGGCGATGACCTGGGAAGCCTGTGGTTCGGCGATGGGATGGCGCTCGGCCCACCAGCGCGCGCCCCAGGCACCCCCGACCAGCCCGATCACCAGCACAACAACAAAGCCCGCGGTGGAATGCTTCATGGGTGGCTCACTCCCGCAGCGCGCGCCGGCCGCGAGAGCAGGCCGGAGTGGAACGCCGGGATGCTCATGACTCTCAAGTTCAATGGTGGGATATGATCCGCGACTTTAGCATTAGTTTTCAAAAGACTACAGGTTTTTATGTGCGGATTCACGCCGAACCAGCTGCACGCCCTGGTTGGCCAGCTCGTCGGCACGCTCATTGCCTGGATCCCCGTCATGCCCGCGCACCCATCGCCAGCTCACCTTGTGCAAGCCGACCAGCGCATCGAGTTCCTGCCACAGATCCGCGTTCTTGACCGGTTTCTTCTCCGCCGTCAGCCAGCCGCGCCGTTTCCAGTTGGCCAGCCATTCATTCATGCCTTTCTGGACATACTGGGAATCGGTATGGACAATCACGTCGCAGGGGCGCTTCAGTGCGCGCAGCGCCTGGATGACAGCCATGATTTCCATGCGATTGTTCGTGGTGTGCGCCTCGCCCCCGCATATGGCCTTCTCGTGACGCCCCTGGCGCAGCAGCGCCCCCCACCCTCCTATTCCCGGGTTGCCCTTGCAGGCGCCATCGGTCCAGATTTCTACTTGACTGCGATTGATAGACATTGGTTCCTGTGGTTGATGTTCTCGTTTTCCCTGATGGGAGGGCGTCCTTGACCTCGCCGTGGACGGCGAGGCTTGCGCTTTGGCGCGTGGTCAGGGGCATTTATGGCGGCGTCGGTGCGCCACCGGCTGCCTGCCGGTGACAACCGCATGCCTGTGGGCTTTTTTCCTGGCGGCCTTCCAGTTGGGCCCGACCAGCCGCATTCCGGCCACGCGCTTGATGGCGGACACCACATAGACCGCGCCGCAGACCGGCCACCAGCGATCTCCCGCCTTGTCCATGAACGCCCAGCGATCAAGCCAGACCTGATTGTTGCACGCGGGCCGATAGCAGCCGAAACGGCCGCGATCCAGCTCGAAAGACAGCAGCTTGAACCAGTCTTTCAGGCGCGGCAGCGAAACCTGCAGATGGGCCGGAACGGGAAGGAGCGGATCGATCCCCGGCATGCGGTCGCTGATGCCCCACAAGCTCCAGGGATTGAAACCGGATATGACGACCCTGCCTTCCGGCACCAGCACCCTTTCCGCCTCTCGCAGCACCTGGTGCGGGTCGCTCGAGCATTCAAGCACATGGGGCAGGACCAGCAGATCCACGCTGCCTGATTCGAAGGGCAGGCTTTCGGGCTCGGCCACGATTGAAGCCCCCAGCTCGCCCGCCAGAGCGTATTCCACATGGGTGCGCGCCTTGCGGGGAATGCGGTTGGCCTGTAGCAAATCCCAATGCGGCAGGCCGACTTGTATGGCATGATAGCCAAATACATTGCCCACCATGGCATCCACCTGCTTCTGCTCCCAGCTGCGCACGTACTTGCCCGGCGGCGTTTCCAGCCACTCGGCCAGGTCCAGAATGATCGGTTGGTCTGCGGACACTATGACTCCTGCCAGATGAATTCCATTGCCGTAAATGATGCCGGCGCTCCCGGCCTGCTTCCCATACCCGCGTTCACCGACAACTATATATGGATGGTGCACCGGAACGGACATGCCGTCGTGGTAGACCCCGGGCAGGCCGCACCGGTCCGGCAGGTGCTGCAAAGCCAGGGGCTGACGCTGGACGCCATTTTACTCACGCATCACCACGGCGATCATGTCGGCGGTGTGCTGGAATTGCTGCAGGAGACAGGCGCAAGCGTCTATGGTCCGGCTTCCGAGCGCCTGCCGGCCTGCGATCACCGCCTCGCGGAAAACGATACGGTACAATTGCCCCGCGTTGGGCTGCAACTGACGGTGCTGGATGTTCCCGGCCATACGGCCGGGCATATTGCGTACCACGGGCAGATCGATGGCCGCATCCCGGTAGTATTCTGCGGCGACACGCTGTTTGCTGCCGGCTGCGGGCGCCTTTTCGAGGGTACGCCTGCACAAATGGTTGATTCGTTGGGTAAACTTGGTGCATTATCTCCGGCAACGCTGGTTTGCTGTGCCCATGAGTACACGCTTTCCAACCTCCGGTGGGCGCTGCAGGTGGAACCGGGGAATATTGCCTTGCAACAAAGGTGGGAACATGCATCGCAATTGCGCGCCGATGGGATGCCCACCCTGCCGTCAACGATAGAAGCCGAACGCAGCACCAATCCGTTTATCCGGATCCAGCAAGCAGGCGTCATCGAATCCGCTTCCCGCCATGCGGGCGCGGATCTTCGCAGCCCTGTGGACGTTTTCGCCTGTTTGCGTGAATGGAAGAATAACTTTTAATGTACTGTCAATGACCCGCTTGCGCCTATTTCTCCTGCTGATCGTAGCAGTGCTGGCCGGCTGCGCCACGCAAACGCCTCATAA
>Ga0182738_1002314_pt1 | contig 22740 bp, 16 predicted proteins | sample eDN5th30CBELigMG_FD_128876 | JGI IMG/M metagenome (GOLD analysis project Ga0182738, IMG submission 128876) | Enriched Miracle-Growth compost microbial communities from Emeryville, California, USA - eDNA 5th pass 30_C BE-Lig MG (version 2)... ...
CGAAGAAGGTGGCGAGCGCCTGTGCGGCTGCCGCGGCGTCCGGGAAGCGGCGGCCCTCCATCGGTCCCCGGGTGATCTCGAGCGTCCCGGAGGCCTGATCGAGGCGCCCCTGCACGCGGTAACCCCCGATGTCGGCGACCACCGCGAGCCGTTCGTCGTCGGTCTCGGGATCGGTCACCGCCGGTGCGGCCGGACGTTCGACGCGGACGGCCGCTGCCGGCACCGGCGTTGTGTCGTGCCGAGGATCCTTGACGACATCGAGACCGAGAAGATCCCAATTATCCTGACCATGAACGACATTGCTGCGCTGGATGGGATGACTGCCGGTCGGGGTGCGGCCGGGGCGGTCGGCGAGCCAGAGCGCGACCTCCTCCTCGATCCCTCCCTCGATATCGTCCGCGTCCACGACGTAGAACGCCGGTACCTCGGGTGCGAGATCGACGAACACCCAGTGCGACACGCCTCCACCGTCGGCGGCGGGAATCCCGTCGCGGCGTCGCGCAAGCCACGGATCGCTCGCCGTCGAGCACACCCTCACCACACGTTCCGATCCGTCCGCACCGCGTACTCGGACGTCCCGCTGTCCCGGGATCGGCTCGGCCCGGCCGCCGCGCGCCAGAACCTCGGCCACGAAGGCCACGGCCCCCTGTCGAACGATGTCCCCCATATCGACTCCTCTTCTCGGTGCGCACACCGAGCGGTGACTCGGGATCGACGCTCGATGTGCCCACGTCCTGCGCGGTCTCGTCGAGACCGGAGGTCTGCTGCGACCATACGTTGCTACGAGCAGAAGAAGAACCGACTGTGACCGATCACCGGAAAGCATCACCCTTCGTGGTGAGCGCCTTGACCCGTTCGACGATGCGGTCCTGCAGCTTGGAGGGGGTACGCCAGCGCATCGCGAGTTTGTCGTAATCCATCGCGTGCTCGGCGATGATGTCCTTGAGCTGTTCGACCCCGAGGGACGCCAGCCTCTCCCGCAGAGTCGCCTCCCCGCTCTCGCGGTACACCGCGAACGGGTCGAAGGCCCCGGGTGCGCGACGGCTACGACGTGGCGAGGTTCGGGTCGCGGCGGGCCGCGCAGCAGGGGCGGGGGCAGGGGCCGGAACGCTCGGGTCCGCGGTGACCGACAGCGCTCCCGCGAGCGCCTTCGCGAAGCGCGGCGTGCGTGCCGCCTCGTCGGCGATCACCTGCACGAGCGCGACGAGCGCGCCGGCCGTACCGGGGGCCGCCTCGTCGAGGCGGAGCAACGCCGAGCTCGCCTCGCCGATGCGCACCCGTAGACGTGCCTGTGCCATGTCGGTATCGGTGCCGGGATTCGTCACAGGTACACCTGCGCATTCATCATGATCGTCTCGGTGAGGATTCTCAGTGCGTCGTACTGACCGGTGTTGCCGTACTTGCGCTTGAGCGTGCCGTAGGGCACGAACTCGGCGGACGCCGCGATCTGATTGGCCTCGGGCACCCAGGCGGGAACGACGTTCGCGATCCGGGGATCGCGCTGGAGCTGTTCGATGATCGTGCGGTGCAGATTCGAGGCACTGCGGTACTTCGTGATGACGAGGCCGATCTCCCGCACCGTGTGGCCGGTCCGCTTCGCGAATTCCTGGATCTTGGTCTGCAGCGGCGGAATTCCGTAGGTGGACAGGATGTCGGGAATCGTCGGGATGAGATAACCGTCGGCGAGACGCAACCCGTTGAGGGTGAGGATCCCGAGATTCGGCGGGCAGTCGACGAGGATGTAGTCGTACCGGTCGGCGATGGGCCGGACAGCGGAGAGCAGTACCTCGACGGGACGGTGCGAGCCGGGATCGGCGTACTGCTGGTGGGTGAGACCCTCCTGGATGTCCATGAGATCCAGCGACGACGCGAGCAGGTCGAGATCACGGACCGCTCGCACGGGCGAGACGTTCTTCTGGACGGCCTTCTCGATGTCGAACGCGTCGGCGTGGGGCGTGATCGCCTTACGGAAGAGCGTCGCGAGGGTCAGACCGAGTTCGTTCAGTTCCTGCCAGCGCTCCTCCCCCACCATCATCGTGGTGAGGTTGGTCTGCGGGTCGAGATCGATCATGAGCACCCGCTGCCCGAACTCCGCCGCCATGAATTCGCCCAGAGCGGCCGTCGTCGTGGTCTTGCCGACGCCACCTTTCAGGTTGATCGTCGCGATTACCCGTGCCACCCCACACCTCTTCGGGAAAGAAATTCATTACTCGATATCGCGAGCAAAACTACCCGAAGGCGGACATACGAGGCAGCCGGGTGGCAGCTGCCGAGTCAGCGGCCCCTCGACTCGACCGCGAGACGGGGCATGCCGGCAAGTTCGTCGGGCGTGACGTACGAATCGGAGGTCGCGAAACCGCTCAGGTACAGCGGCGGCTCGCGGTCGGCGACCGCGCGCACGATCTGCCCCTCCGAGACGAAGACGATGAGCCCTTCGGCATCGGATCCCGGCATGTTCCGCCAGGTGACTCCGGGGGTGTGCATCACGCGGTTGAGTTCGCTCATCAGCACCGGGACGCGGAAGTAGTACATCCGGTCCCACGACTCGACACCCGCTGCGGCCGCGACCTCCCCGAGCGTGCGGGACTGTCCGGAGACGAGCACCGATTCGAACTCGGCCTCGAGCTGCGGGTCGTCGACGACGGACACGCTCGTCGCCCCCGAACAACCCGAGACCCCCAGCGCCGCAGCGACAGCCAGCGCAAAACCCGTACGCACGAACCGCGACGCCACCGCGCCCCCCTGTGTATCGACCCCCGATAGGACGCGAGGAAGCTACCACCGGTTCGGACAAATGCACCAGTGAAGACGGTCACTTTCCACGAGTTCGGGGATACGACCCGAAGCGCAGCCGAATCGATGTGACAGATGACAGTAACTCCGAGTTACTCCTTTGCGGTGAGCTCGGCGATGTCCGTCCACAGAGCACTGCGGAGCGCGACCATCGGTTCGGCTGCAGCGCCGAGCTGGTCGCCGACGAAATCGGTGTTCTCGGCAGACAACTCGCGCGCGCCCGACCTGCCGATCAGATCGTCGATCCGCTGATCGAGACTCGCGGTCCGCTGCGCGATGTGTGTGAGATGCAGATGGTCCTCCGCCCGCGTGAGCAGGTCGCCGATGCGCGCGAGCGCGGTGACGCGCGCAAGGATCTGATCCCATACCGGTTCGAGCGCTGCCACACGGGATTCGAGACCGGACCGCGCCTCGGGTGCCGATCGGATCGCGGACTGCAACTCGTCGAGCAGGTCCCGCAGGGCGACGGTGTCCACCGCGATCTGGGTGAGTTCCTCGGCGAGGTCGAGCTGGGCTCGCTGAACTTCGAAGTACTCCGAACGCCACGCCGCCGACGCCTCGATGCGGTCGTACAGGGAACCGGCAAGGAAGAACAGGGTGTCGTAGCGGTCGACGAAGCCGTCGTCACCGGAGGGCACCTCGCGTCCGAGCCGCTCGGCGACGCGACGCCCCGTCTCGGCCAGCGGGGTGCGTTCGGACCAGCGACCCACGCGGTCGACGGCGACACCGAGCACCACTCCCCGGGCCTGCTCGACGGGCGTGACGGGCAGGGGTGCCGGGGTGCGTTGCAGTGCGGCGAACAGCGCCTCGCGTTGTTCGATCTCGAGATGCAGGCCGTCGCGCCGGTCGCGGCGCACGGCGCGGACGCCCTGGGCGTAGTGCAGCGGCGAGTGCACGACGGTCTGCCGCGCCGCCCGGATGCGTTTGCCGAGCTCGTTGGCCCGGTATTCGAGTGCGAGTCGCGCAGCGCCGGGGCGCAGGCCGTCGATGCGTGCGCGGAGGCGGGCGTGCTCGTCGGACAGGCGGCGCAGCTCACCGAATCCGTCGAGGGTGGGCAGCCGGCGCCCGACGCGCCGGCGGTTCGCCAGCACCGCACGTGCCGATTCGTCGAGGTAGCCGGCGGCCAGTGCGACCGCCGCGGCATCCGACAGCGGAGCGTGCCTGCCTTCGATGCTGCCGGTCTCGCACCACCGGCGGACCTGCCCGGCGATGCGTGTCCGCCGGTCCACCGACGGGATGTCCCGGCCGGGCGCGTCGTCGCGCCCCGGGAGGTGGGGTCGATCGGCTTCGGACACGGGGATCCTCCTCGCGGCTCGTCCGCAGGCATGTACTGTCCACTGTTCCAGATTCCGCGCGAGCTCGGAGAAATGCCCGGTAACGGCCCCGATCCCGGGCGCTCGAAGGTCACGATCCGACACGTCGACGGCCGCGCTCCGGTTCGGTTGAGACCTTCGCCTTTTCGCACCTCGTGACGGATGTCACAGCATTTTCGAGGCGGGCCGGAGCGATTTGTCCGATCCCGGATCATGCCCGATTCCGGGTGCGCGAAAACCGGTGCGTACCAGCAGGAACGAGGGGTCGCCCGAGGCGGGCGGCGGAGGCCCCGGAAAGTTACCGATCGGTGTTACTCCACAGTACCGGCGGCAAGCGAAACCGCAGACCCCCGTCCCGGCGCCTACCTCCGAGCGAAAGCCCCTGCGCGCGAATACCTGTGAGAGAACTCGACCGCGAGAAGACCGCCGATCGGCCCGGACGGGAGCAAAACGTGACAAACCCTCATGTTTCCTCCATGCTGTTATCCGAACGGAGCCTTCGCCCAGGGGGACGTGACCGTCGCAACCGACGGCCGTAGCTGCGGAGATCTGTTCGAAACGGTCCTTCGGACACCGCGGATGTTGCCCGGTGGATCGACGACGAACACGCATGCCCATGCCAACCACGAGGAGCCGACCGCTACATGTTCCCGCTCGCGTCGCCAACACGAGACGTGGAACGTAGGACCGGTTAGTTTGACCTCCTCATTGGGGTGGAGCTTCGAGACGCGCGCCCGATGCGTGCACAAACCATGGAGAACGGTGGCAACGAGTATGTTCAAGCGGATCGCAGTGGTCAATCGAGGTGAGGCGGCAGTACGCCTCATCCGGGCAGTCCGGGAGCTCAACTCCGAGCACGGCTACGACATCAAGACGATCGCTCTGCACACCGACGCCGAACGACGGGCGATGTTCGTCCGTCAGGCCGACGAAGGAGTGACCCTCCGTCCGTCGACGACGGCGGCGACCCCCTACCTCGATCATGCAGAACTCGAGCGCGCGCTCCTCGAGGCGAAGGCCGACGCCGTCTGGGTCGGCTGGGGCTTCGTCGCCGAGGATCCCGCCTTCGCCGAGCTGTGTGCCCGTCTCGGGATCACCTTCATCGGCCCCTCCGCCGACGCCATGCGTCTGCTCGGCGACAAGGTCGAGGCGAAACTCCTCGCCGAGAAGGTCGGTGTTCCCGTCGCACCGTGGTCCGGTGGACCCGTCGATTCCCGCGCCGACGCGCGCCGCCACGCGCAGGCCATCGGCTACCCGCTGATCATCAAGGCCCGCTCCGGCGGCGGTGGCCGTGGCATCCGCAAGGTCTACGCCGAGGACGAGCTCGAGCTCGCCCTCGAGCGCACCCAGGGTGAGGCCGAGCGTTCCTTCGGCGACCCCGTCGTGTTCATCGAGCGTCTCGTCACCGACGCGCGCCACGTCGAGGTCCAGGTCATCGCCGACAAGCACGGCAACGTGTGGGCTCCCGGTGTGCGCGACTGCTCGATCCAGCGCAAGAACCAGAAGGTCATCGAGGAGTCCGCCTCGCCGCTGCTCACCAAGGAGCAGTCCGACCACCTGCGCACGGTCTCGGCCGATCTCGTCCGCGCCGCCGGCTATGCCGGTGCCGGCACCGTCGAGTACCTCTACCAGCCCGACCTGAAGATCTTCACCTTCCTCGAGGTCAACACCCGCCTCCAGGTCGAGCACCCCATCACCGAAGCCACGACCGGCATCGACCTCGTGAAGCTGCAGATCCTCGTCGCCTCCGGCGAGAAGCTGCCCGGCGAGTGCCCCTCCGAGTTCGGTCACGCCGTCGAGGCCCGCCTGAACGCCGAGGATGCCGCCAACGGCTTCGCGCCCGCCCCCGGCACCGTGCAGCTGCTCAAGTTCCCGCTCGGCTCCGGCCTGCGTGTCGACACCGGCATCGCCCAGAGCGACATCATCCCGCCCGACTACGACTCGATGGTCGCCAAGATCATCGCGTGGGGCCGCGACCGCGACGAGGCACTCGCCCGCCTGCGCACCGCTCTGCGCGAGACCACCGTCGTCCTCGACGGCGGCACGACGACCAAGTCGTTCCTGCTCGACCTGCTCGACCGTCCCGAGGTCATCGACGCCTCCGCCGACACCGGCTGGCTCGACCGCACCGGTGCCGGCACCGAGACCGGTCCGTCCAAGGTCGCCGACGTCGCTCTGATCGCGACGGCCGTCGACGTCTACGACACCGACGAGGCCCGCGAGCGCTCCGCCTTCCTCGCTTCGGCCCGCGGCGGTCGCCCGCGCGCCGGACACGCCGTCGGACGCAAGATCGAGCTGAGCTACCAGGGCCAGGCCTACGAGCTCGTCGTCGGCCAGGTCGGCCCGCACCGCTACCGGGTCGACACCGGTTCCGCCGAGTTCGACGTCGACGTCGAGCGGCTGGGCGACTACGAGTCGCGCCTGACCCTCGGCGGACGCCGCCACAACGTGGTGTCGATCGCCGGTCCGGCCCACTTCCTCGTCGAGGTCGACGGCATCAGCCACCAGATCAGCCAGGACGAGGCCGGCGTGGTGCGCACCCCCGCCCCGGCCGTGGTCGTCGCGGTTCCCGTCGCCGTCGGTGACGAGGTCGAGGCCGGTCAGACCCTCGTCGTGCTCGAGTCGATGAAGATGGAGACCGCGGTCCGCGCTCCCTTCGCCGGCAAGGTCCGCGAGATCCTCGCCGTCGTCAACGCGCAGGTCGACGCGGGCGCCCCGCTCCTGCGGGTCGACCAGATCGTCGAGGAGGTCGTCACCGAGACCGTCGAGCGCGTGGAGTTCGCCGCACCGGCGCCCTCGCTCAGCGACGATGTCGCCGCCGACGCTCTCGCCCGCCTCGACTCGCTCGCCGCTCTGGTCACCGGATACGACGTGTCCGCCAAGCGCACCGCGGCGCTGCTCGCCGAGTACGAGCGTCTCTCCGGCTCGGTCGACTCGTGCGCACTCGTCCGCGCCGAGCTCTCGCTGCTGACGACCTTCGCGGACGTGTGCGAACTGTCGCGCAACCGTCCGACCGAGGAGGAGAAGAACAGCGACGACCGGGTCCACAGCCCCCGCGAGTTCTTCCACGGCTACCTGCAGTCGCTCGACGTGGAGGTCGGGGGTCTGCCCGACAGCTTCCGCGCGCGTCTCGCCCGTGCCCTGCGGCACTACGACGTCCTCGAACTCGATCGCACCCCGGAGCTCGAGGAGGCCGTCTACCGGTTGTTCCTCGCGCTCGAGCGCATCGAGGCGCACGTCCCCGTGGTCACCTCGCTGCTCGACCGCTGGGTCGAGCGCGACGACACCGAGGTGGGGATCTCCCACGAGCTCAACGAGGTCCTCGACCGGCTGATCGTCGCGACCCAGGTCCGCTTCCCGGTCATCGGCGACACCGCCCGCAACCTGCGGTACCGCTACTTCGAGGAGCCGGTGATCCGCAAGGCCCGCGAGCAGGTCTACGACGGGGTCCGCGGTTCGCTCGCGTACCTCGCCGAGCACCCGCAGGCGACGGACTACGCGCAGCGCATCGATTCGCTGGTCGCCACGCCCGAGCCGCTGATCGACCTTCTCGCACAGCAGATCACGCGTCCGGAGACCGTTCCGGGCCCGCTGCTCGAGGTCATCGCTCGCCGGGCGTACAAGATCCGCACCCTCGAGGACGTGCGTTCGTGCACCGTCGGCGGACACCAGTTCGTCACCGGAAACTTCGACCTGCGCGGCACGCGCCTGTACCTGATCTCCGCCGAGGCCCCGCAGGCCGAGTTCGCGTCGCTCCTCGACGCCGTCGAGGAGTCGGCGGCCTCGGTTCCCGACACGAAGAACCTCGTGATCGACCTGTACCTCGCGTGGGACGACGCTCCGGCCGATGCCGATGCCGACGCCCAGGCCGACGCACTGCGCGCCGAACTCGCCGCACGCCCGGTGACCGGCGCGGCCCGTCGCGTGACCGTGACGGTCTGCCACACCGACACGGCCGAAGAGCACGTGTTCACCTTCCGCCCCTACGAGACCGGATACGCGGAGGAGACCAACATCCGCGACATCCACCCGCTCACGGGTCAGCGTCTGGATCTGTGGCGCCTGAAGAACTTCGACGGCACCCGCCTGCCCGCCAACCCGGACACCTACCTGTATCACCTGGTGTCGCAGGACAATCCGTCCGACGAGCGGTTCATCGCCCTCGCCGAGGTGCGCGACCTGACGCCGCAGCGCGACGAGTCCGGCCGCATCGTCGGACTGCCGGCCTTCGAACGCGCTCTCGCGAGCTCGCTCGACGGCATGCGACGCGCCCAGGCCAACCGCGGCGGGCGACGTCTCGACGCGAACCGCGTGGTGCTCTACGTGTGGCCCGCCGTCGATCTCGACATGGAGGATCTGCGTCGCATCGGCCGCAACGCCGCGCCGCTGACCGTGGGTGCCGGCCTCGAGGAGATCACCGTCATCGGGTCGTGGCGTGATCGCCAGGACGAGCCGGCACGCGAGGTCGCCCTGCGCTTCTCGTACCGCTCCGGTGCGGGCGTCATCGTGCGGGTCACCGAGCCGCCGAAGGAGCCGCTGAAGCCGCTCGACGAGTACACCCAGAAGGTCCAGCGGTCCCGTGCCCGCGGCACCGTCTACCCGTACGAGCTGATCCCGCTGCTCACCGGCGGCGAGGGCACCTTCGTCGAGTACGACTTCGACGAGCAGGGCACCCTCGTGCCCGTCGACCGCCCCTACGGCCGCAACACTGCGGGTCTGATCGTCGGTGTCGTCGACACCCCGACCCCGCGGTACCCCGAGGGCATGAAGCGCGTCGCGCTGTTCGGTGATCCCACCAAGGCGCTGGGCACCGTCGCGGAGGCCGAGTGCTCCCGCGTGGTCGCCGCGATCGACCTGGCGGAGAGCCTGAACGCTCCCGTCGAGTGGTTCGCACTGTCGTCCGGCGCGACGATCTCCATGGGCTCGGGTACCGAGAACATGGACTGGGTGTCGCGCGGCCTGCGTCGCATCATCACGTTCACGCAGAACGGCGGCGAGATCAACGTCGTGGTCACCGGCATCAACGTCGGCGCGCAGCCGTACTGGAACGCCGAGGCGACGATGCTCATGCACACCAAGGGCATCCTCGTGATGACCCCGGACAGCGCGATGGTGCTCACCGGCAAGCAGTCGCTCGACTACTCGGGTGGCGTCTCCGCCGAGGACAACTTCGGCATCGGCGGCTACGACCGCGTCATGGGCCCCAACGGCCAGGCGCAGTACTGGGCTCCGAACCTCAGTGCCGCCATCGAGACGCTGTTCGCGCACTACGCCCACGCCTACGTCGCGCCGGGCGAGCGCTTCCCGCGCAAGGCCGTGTCCTCCGACCCGGTCGACCGCAACGTGTGCGTGTACCCGCACGTGCATCCGTCCAGCGACTTCACCACCGTGGGCGACATCTTCTCGTCCGAGACCAACCCGGATCGCAAGAAGCCGTTCGACATCCGCACGGTGATGCGCTCGGTGGTCGACCAGGACCACGCAGTGCTCGAGCGGTGGGCCGACATGGCCGACGCCGACACCTCGGTCGTGTTCGACGCGCACCTGGGTGGAAACCCGGTGACGGTCATCGGCATCGAGTCCCGCGCGATCCCGCGCAAGGGCTGGTTCCCGGCCGACGGACCGGACCAGTGGACCTCGGGCACGCTGTTCCCGAAGTCGTCGAAGAAGACGGCGCGGGCGATCAATGCGGCGAGCGGCAACCGCCCGCTCGTGGTGCTCGCCAACCTGTCGGGCTTCGACGGCTCCCCCGAGTCGCTGCGCAACCTGCAGCTCGAGTACGGCGCCGAGATCGGCCGGGCCATCGTCAACTTCGACGGTCCGATCGTGTTCGTCGTGGTCTCCCGCTACCACGGTGGTGCCTTCGTGGTGTTCTCGGGCGCGTTGAACGAGAACATGGAAGTCCTCGCCGTGGAGGGTTCGTTCGCCTCGGTGCTCGGTGGCGCTCCGGCGGCCGCGGTGGTCTTCACCCGCGACGTCAACAAGCGCACTGCGAGCGATCCGCGGGTCGTGGAACTCGAGGCCCAGCTGCGGGCCGCGGAGGACGGCGACAAGGCGCGTCTGGGCGTCGAGCTCACCGCTCTGCGCACCGCCGTGCGGTCGGAGAAGCTCGGTGAGGTGGCGGCCGAATTCGAGGCGATCCACAACATCCAGCGCGCACAGCAGGTCGGCTCGGTCGACGCGATCGTGCCGGCGGTCGAGCTGCGGCCGCAGATCATCGCGGCCGTCGAGCGCGGCATGGCACGCACGCTCGCGTAACCCACGCAGACGGACCGAGACCCCACCGGAACACTTCCGGTGGGGTCTCGTCGTCGCGGGGCCGTCGTGCCGGTCAATCGTGGTGGTCGTCGTCCCAGTCGTCGTCGTGGTCGTCGTCCCAGTCGTCGTGGTCGTCGTCGTGCAGATCGTCGCAGCGGTCGTCCCACTCGTCGTAGAAGTCCTCGACGTGGTCCGGCACCGTGTCGTCCCAGTCCTCGAACCACGAATCGCATGTCGTGACGTCGATGTAGGGGATGTCGGTGGGCAGGTCTCCCGGCCCCGCATCCCGGGCCGGGTCGACGCCCGCCCGAACGGTTCCGTCCGGGCCGCCGGTCGTCGTCTCGTCCGCCACACGGGCGACGGTGAACGACGACGGTTCGGAGGGAGCGGACTCACCCCGGTTCGCCGACACGAAACCGACTGTGCCGGCGGTCATCGCGACCGCCACAGCGGTCACGGCCCATGCGGTGCGGCTCATCGCCATGATCGTTCTCCTCGACTCGGTGTTCGTCCTGGTCACCGGTAACTCTGGCGCACGACGATGAGGAGCCGATGAGCCGAGGATGACGAAATCTTCATCCGAGACGCGTACGGATCCACTCGACCAGGATCCGGGCCACCTCGTGAGGAGCCTCCGGGACGAGGGCGTGCCCGCAACCCGGCACGACGGCCGTGGAAACGAGTTCGCTCCCGAACTCGTCCACGAGCTCACCGCGGGTCTCCGCGGGCCGGAAGACGTCCTCTCCTGCTTGTACGTCGAGCAGAGGTGACAGCGCCACCGTCCACCACGATTCCTTGTCGGTCGCAGCCATCGCTGCCCGTTGCGACACGATCGCCTCGGGCCACCACCCGTCGAGCCACACCGCCGGATCGTGTCCTTCGGCGAAGAAGACGTCGCGCAGGTGCACGAGTCGTTCATGATCGGGAAGCGAGAGGTCGGAGCACTTGGCGACACGCTCGGTCAGCGAGGCCGGGAACCGGCGGGCACCGGCGGCGAGCACGGCGACCCCCCGGACGAGTTCGGGCCGATCGGCTGCGAGCACCCGGGCCACGTAGTGCCCGAATGCGTGGCCGGCCACCACGGCAGGTGCGGCGTCGAAATGCTCGACGACGGCGGCGACGTCACCCGCGAGGTCGTGCAGATCGAGGCCGGTCATGGGTCCACGGCTGCTGCCGATTCCTCGGGGTTGCGGTCGCAGAGCGGTGAATCCCGCTGCCGCAAGGTCGCTCGCGATCGGATCGAATTCGTAGGAATCGCGTCCGAGGGAGGGAAGCAGGACGACTGCCGGCCCTTCCCCGTCGAGACGTACCTCGAGTTCGGCCACCGGTGTTTCGACAAGACGAGTGTTGCTCACGCGGCCATCCTCTCACCACCGGAAAGAACTGTGCTTCGACACAATCACCCGCCGTAGTGTCGAGAATCACACCGATGCGAGGTGTGGCGCATTTTCGAAAGGGGAATACAGGGAGGCTCGCCTCGGTCGAGCTTCCGCGGCACGGAGTGCGCCTCTCCGCGACGGGTGCCGAGCGGCCGCCCCTGTCAGGCGATCGACTCCGAACTCATTTTCCTGCAACGTCTTTCGATATAAACGTCGAAGGCCATTCGCATCAACGCCATGTGCACACAGTTGTACCTGACTCCCCGGTAGCACGTTGTGCCATTCTGGAACGATCTGATTCGTACAGGCTGTACGTCCAAGACCGGTACGAACATTCAGCATGTTCGTACCATGAAGTAACCCTGAATCTTCATCTAATTCGATTGCGCTACAACAATTCTCGATCTATTCGGACAAATTGCCGAAATTCGAGGCTCGAATTGTTCCTGGTGACAACATGATCGAGGTGGTGCATGATTGTTGCTGCAGGGAGTTACGAGCCGATGAAGGCCCGTATCAGGGGACACGCGTTCGAATCAGGGGGATTCGAAACGTGCTCCTCCACAGGGAAATCAACGCGCAGGGGGCGTGTGTGCGACGTCGGCGAACAGCCGCGCCCGTCGCCCCCTCGCACAGCGAGGAGATCAGCATGACCAGCACCATCGAACCCACTTCGCAGATCGCTGCCGGCGGAAACAAGCTCCGCGGACGCGTCGCCTTCGTCACCGGCGGCACGCGCGGCATCGGTGCGGCGATCAGCCGCAGCCTGGCGAGCCAGGGTGCCACCGTCGCCGCAGGCTACGGACGCAACACGGCTCAGGCGGATCAGTTCCTCGCAGACCTGAACGAGAAGGGCCGCAAGGACGTCCGTTACTCGGTGCACCGCGGCGACGTCGCGAACGCCGACGACTGCCGCCGCACCATCGATGAGGTCATCGACACGCACGGTCGCCTCGACATCCTGGTCAACAACGCCGGCATCACCATCGACCGCACGGTGCTGAAGATGCAGGACGAGGACTGGGACACCGTCCTCGGCGTGAACCTCTCGGGCGCGTTCTACCTGGCACAGGCCGCGCTGCGGCACATGCTCGAGCGCGGCACCGGACGCATCGTCAACGTCTCCTCCGTCATCGGCGAGACCGGCAACATCGGGCAGGCCAACTACGCGGCATCGAAGGCCGGCCTGTTCGGTCTCACCAAGACCCTCGCCAAGGAAGCGGCCTTCTACCTGGCCAAGAACGACAAGCTGGACCCGAACAGCATCGGCGTCACCGTCAACACCGTCACCCCGGGCTTCGTCGCCACCGAGATGGTCGAGGCCATCCCCGAGAAGGTTCTCGCGCGCATCACCGACACCATCCCCGTGAAGCGCCTCGCCGACCCGCAGGAGATCGCCCGGGTCGTGCATTTCCTCGCCGCAGACGCCTCCTCGTACATCACCGGTCAGGTGTGGGGCGTCAACGGCGGCCTGGACATGTGATCCGGCCTCCCCACCCACTACTTCTCATCGAACGGTCCCCTCGCACATGCAGCCATTCGAGCTCAATCGGCACGGCCGAATAGTCTTCCCCTCCAATTTCATTCCCGAACTCGACTTCTCCACGCTGAGCAGCGTCGACCACCTCGACGCCGTCATCCGCCGCGACTTCGACACCAAGGCACCCACGGTCTCGGAGATCCTCTCCCGGCACGAACTGGGCAAGTACGGTTCGAAGTTCGAGATCATGCGGGACATGGCCCTCAATGTCTTCTGGGCCGACCGTTTCACCCTCATGATGTTCGAGCGGCGCGTCACCCGCTGGGGCGACGTGCCCCGCAACCGCGACGACGTCTACATGCCCCGCCTGACTCCCTGGCCCGAGGCCGAGGAGCGGTTGGGTGCCGTCGAGCAGGCCTACCGCGGTCTCCCCCGCGCCTGGGACAGTGCCGCCGAGGACCGCATCTTCGATCGGCTCTTCGCGGTGTTCGGTTCGCGTCGCCACTTCGCCGGCGACCTACCCTCGGTCAAACCGACTGTGACGCAGTTGATCTCCGACCCTGAGAACATCACTCTGCGCGTCCGCCACTACGATCCGAACCACCCCGTCTTCGGATACGACGAGATCCTCGATTGCCACGAGGACGTCGCCGAGCTCGAGGCCCTGAGCCGCTGGTCGATGGTTTTGCACAACCAGCAGCCCTGGGAGGGAAGCGAACTCGAACTCGTCCGGGTCGCAGACCTGAAGGACGACGACTACGTCGTGGTCTCCCACCCGCGCAATCGGGAGGTCCAGCGGTTCATCAACCGGGCCATGTCGGGGAAGACCCGCAAGGCCACCTCGTACACGCGGCACGAACCGGTCGCCCCGTCTGCGCCGTACCCGGCCGTCGACGTGCGTTCGGAGTTCGCGATCGCACCGCGCATCGATGCGATCGCCGTCGCCCATGGCGACCAGGTGTGCACCAACGAGGACCTGATCCGCAACACCGCCTACAACTGGTCGCCCATGTCGGCCGACGAGATCACGGCCAAGACCGGGATCGAGCAGCGCCGGTACACCTCGGGAACCTTCGAGGACCTGGCCCTGACGGCGGCGAAGCAGGCGATCGCCCACGCCGGTGTCGGCCCGCAGGACATCGGTGCGGTCATCACCTGCACGTGCACGAGCGGCCGGCTGATCCCGTCGCTGGCCACGTGGATCTCGGGCGAACTGGGCATCGGGCAGACCCACGCCTCGTTCGACCTGATCGCGGCGTGCGCGGGAATGCCCTACGGCCTGGCCGAGGCGACCCGCATCCTGCAGCAGGTCAAGCGTCCCGTCCTCGTGGTGTGCGTCGAGAAGTTCTCGGACAAGATCGGCACCGTCCGGCCGTCCCGGATGATCTTCGGTGACGGCGCCGCGGCGATGGTGATCTCGCCGGCCGCCGAGGGCGAGGCTCCCGATCTCGAGTTCTTCAACAGCTACGCGAGCGGCCCGACGAGCGAGGTCAACTCGATCATCTGGCCGAATCCGGACTTCGACAACTTCATCACGGTCTACGGACCCGAGGTGAAGACGCTCGCCGGTCGCTACCTGACTCAGATGCTCGACGAGATCAAGGCGCTCCCGTCCCCCGACGATGCCGAACGTTCGCTGCTCGACGACATCGATCTCATCGTTCCCCACCAGGCGAACAAGACGATGGTCATCGAGCTCGCCGCGAACGCCGGACTCTCGGCCGACCGGTTGTACTTCAACATCGAGAAGGTCGGCAACACGTCGTCGGCGAGCATCCCGCTCGCGATCCACGACGCCGTCCGCGACGGGGTCATCACCGAACCGGTGCGTATCTTCGCTCCCGGCTTCGGCGCGGGTGCGGTGGCGGGTTACACCGTCATGCGGATCGACCCGAAGGTGGTCGTGCCGTTCGAAATGACCGACGCCGGCTGAGCCGGCAGGTGATCGCCGCCGGCTGAGCCGGCAGGTGATCGACGCCGGCTGAGCCGGCAGGTGACACACGCCGGCTGATCCCGGCGTACGACAGGCATCCGGGCCGTCCCCCGGCAGGCCCGGAGTACATCGGCCCGTTCGCGACATCCGGTCGCGAGCGGGCCGATCGTCGTCTGCGACCGGGCGGCGTAACACCTGCGACACTCAGGCCGACATTTCGATCGGATCCGGCAAATCGGATCCGGACGAAGTACAGAAAGGCCTCGCGCATGAAGTTCCGCCGCATCGTCGCTGCGACGCTGGGGTGTGTGGCTCTGACGGTCGCCGCACCGTCGACCGCCACCGCCTTCCCTCTCGTGGATCTGCTCCCGAAGGGCATCGCCGATCTCGTTCCGAGCGGATCGTTCAATCCGTTCGCTCCGCCGCCGGCACCTCCGGCTCCCCCAGCCCCGCCTGCACCCCAGGCGGCTCCGCAGGTCGCCCCTGCTCCCCCGGCTCCCCGTCCGGCTCCGGCCGCACCGAGCGGCGGGTTCAAGAACTGCACCGAGGCATGGAACGCGGGTGCTGCTCCGGTCCACCGCAACGACCCGGGATATGCACCGCGTCTCGATCGCGACAACGACGGGATCGGTTGCGAGCGCGATCCGCGCTGACCGTTCCGTCCGATGAACGGGCGAAGGCCCTTCCGTCCTCGGGACGGAAGGGCCTTCGTCATCGGTACGTGCGGGAACCTCAGAGCCACCGCGGCGGCGTGAGTTCTCCGCCGGTGACCCCCACTGCTCCGCGACCGGCCGCCCAGCGGACGACACCGGCGAGATCGCCCCGGACGGCGTGGGTGGTCTCGGCGTCACCGTTCACGCGGACCGCGTCGCGTCCCTCGACCTCGAGCGCGATGCCCGCACCGAGATCCTTCTTGCGCCACATTCCGACGATGTCGTCGAGCAGGGAGTCGAGGACGACGGGCGGGAAGTCGCCGAAGCGTCCACCGTTGTCGAGATCGACGGCGTGGATCCACACTTCGCGCGTGCGCATCCAGGCGGTCTCCTCGGCCGGCACGAGCCGGCCCTGTGCGGTGCGCACCTGTGCCTGCCACGCCGTCTCCGGCAGGTGCCGCCACTTCTCGTCGAGACGGGCAACGGTGTGCGAGAACAGGTTCCGCAGGGCAGCGGGATTCAGCGTGGCGCCCTCGGCGATCTCCTGAGCCCGCTGTTCGGTGGAGGAGTACATCGGTGTCTCGACACCGGTCGCCGCCCAGTCCATGAGCCGGCACAGCGCCGCGGCGTTGTAGCCGATGTGCGCGACGAGATGCCGGCGCGTCCACCCTTCGAGCAGGGTGGGACCGTCGAGTTCGTCGTCGGTCAGCTCGGCCAGGCGCTGAGACAGGTAGGCCGTGCCGCGCCGGGCGATGAGGAGTCGCTCGGACAGGTCGAGATCGTTGAATCCCACGGTCGGCTTCTCCTATTTGATGATCGTCTTGTTCCGGACGGTGCCGAGGCCCTCGATGGTGACCTCGCAGACCTCGCCGTTGCCGATGTAGCGCGCGGGCTTGCGGGCGTGGCCGACACCGCCGGTGGTGCCGGTGATGATGACGTCACCGGGCTGCAGGGTCACGATGTGCGAGATGTAGTCGACGAGCTTGGCCGGGGTGAACACCAGGTCGTTGGTGTTCGACGACTGCATGACCTCGCCCTCGAGGCGGGTCTCGATGGCGGTGCCGAGCTTGTAATCGGTGTCGAGGAAGGGACCGAAGCCGCTGGTCTTCTCGAAGGTCTTGCCCTGATCCCACTGCAGCGTGCGGTACTGGTAGTCGCGCATCGTGTAGTCGTTGATCACGGAGTAGCCGGCGATGTACTCGGCGGCGTCGGCCTCGGAGACCTGGTAGGCCTGCTTGCCGATGACCACGGCGAGCTCGGCCTCCCAGTCGAGCTGCGAGCCCGCGTAGGCGGGAACGACCACGTCGTCGTAGGGGCCGGTGAGGGCTTCCTTGAACTTCGAGAACAGGGTCGGGTACTCCGGCAGGTCGCGGCCCATCTCCTTGATGTGGGTCGCGTAGTTCAGGCCGACGCACACGATCTTGCCCGGGGCGGGGACGACCGGGGCGTAGTCGGCGGAGCCGAGGTCGACGGTCTTTCCGGATGCCTGCTCGGCGACCGACTTCCAGTTCGGATCGGCGAGCAGCGCGGACAGATCGGCGTAGCCGTCGATGACGGTGGCGCTGGAGTCGCTGTCGACGCGGACGGCGGCGGTGCCGCCGTCGAGGCGGAGGGTGGCGAGACGCATGGGGTTCAGGCTCCTTCGGAGATGATGGTGCGGTTGAAGTGCAGACGTTCGACGATCGGCGCGTCGGAGAAGGCGAAGAGATCGACACCCCTGTCGGTCTCGAGCGACCACTCGACCCAGGACGGAACGACGATCATGTCGCCCTTGGTGACGTCGTGGCTCTTGTCTGCGAGATGGAAGCGGCCCTCACCGTCGAAGACCTGGAAGACCACGGATCCGACGTCGCGGCGGGCGCGGGTGTGTGCCCCGGCGCGCAGTCGGTGGAACTCGGCGCGGATCGTCGGCATGACGTCGCCGCCGGTGGTGGGGTTGGTGTAGCGGACGGCGGCGTGGCCGGGTTCCGGGGTGGCGGCGTAACCCTCGTCCTCGAGGGCGAGCTGCTCGTTCAGCGCGCGGTCGGTGTGCTCCCAGCGGTAGCACGCGATCGGCGAGCTGGTCTTGCGGTCGAGACCCACGAGCGGGCGCAGACCGGGGTGGACCCACAGTCGCTCGGACCGGGAGATGTCCGGGGTGCCCTCGTCGGTGACACCGTCGGAGCCGAACTCGAAGAAGCCGGTGTCGGTGTAGTGCACGAACGGGATGTCGAGGCCGTCGATCCACGCCATCGGCCGATCGGTCTCGTTGTGGTGGCCGTGGAAGTTCCAGCCCGGGGTGAGCAGGAAGTCGCCGCGGCGCATGGCGACCGGGTCGCCGTTGACCACGGTCCACACGCCCTCGCCCTCGACGACGAAGCGGAAGGCGTTCTGGGAGTGGCGGTGCTCGGGGGCGGTTTCCTTCGGGCCGAGGTACTGGATCGCCGCCCACAGCGTGGGGGTGACGTACGGGACGCCGCCGAGGCCCGGGTTCGCGAGCGCGATGGCGCGACGCTCACCGCCGCGGCCGACCGGCACGAGATCTCCGGCGCGCTGGGCCAGCGGGTACAGGGTCGACCACTGCCAGACGAAGGGGACGGCCTTGGACGTCGGGACCATCGGCATCAGGTCGCCGATCTGCGTCCACAACGGGTTGAGGTGTTCGGTCTCGAAGTCGTCGTACAGCTTCTGGAGCTCGGGATCGACAGGCTCGGTGGCAGTCATGAAATCTCCTTGTCCGGCGTTGTCTCCAAAGTAGGGGCGCCGGAACCGAGGAATCCATCTATTTCTGCACAGTGGAATTCTGGACGTCCGGACCGGCGATATCGGCGACGTCGACCTCGATGCCCCGCACCGCCGCCTGCATCTGCGCGACGAGCCTTCCGCGCAGATGCTGCCGGTAGCGGGTGACCGGCACGGCCACCGTGAGGGCACCGATCGCAGTACCCCGGCCGTTGCGGATCGCCACCCCGATCGCAGCGACACCCTCCTCCGTCTGCTCGACGTTGACCGCGAAACCCAGCTTGCGTGCCGCCTCGAGTTCGTGCGCGAACTCCTCGAACTCCCCGATGGCCATCCGGCGGTCGGTCTCGTAGGCGGGGCTCGGCCCCTGGCTGATGTGGGGCTCGTCCGCGGGTCGCAGGTAGAGCTGCTCGAGCACCGTGCGGGGAAGCTCGGCCAGGAGGATGCGTCCGCCCGCGGTGAGCTCGGCGGGAAGCACCTGACCTCGGCGATCGCCCACACGCAGGATCGATGCCGCCTCCGCCGTCCACAGGAAGCGCGCCTGCGATCCCACCCGGATCACGAGGTTGACGGTCTCGTCGGCGAGCGTGGCGAGGGCCTCCATGTGCGGGCGGCAGAGGTCGGTGAAGTCCCGCGTCCACCCCTGACTCGCCGGGCCGACGCCGAGCGCCGGCCCCGGGTGGTACATCCGTTTCTCGTCCTGCACGGCGAAGCCCCGGTAGACGAGCATCGCAAGCAGACGGTGCGCGGTGGACGGCGCCGTACCGAGTTCCGCGGCCGCATCCTTGAGCCGGATCGCACCCGCATCGCGGAGCAACTGCAGCAGCCGCAACGCGTTGTCGACCGACTCGAGCATGTAGGTCGGCTTGCGGATCGTGCCCATCGGCTTGTTCTGCATAGCAGAACTTTATTGCATCGCCGGGCGGCGCACGCCCACCGTTGAAGAATGCATCTGGAGAACGAGGCTTCACCGACGCGGGCCGGAGGCAACATCACGCTCCCCCGTGCTCACGTCATGGCGGTGATCGTCTGCTGGCTGTTCGTCGTCTTCGACGGCTACGACCTCATCGTCTACGGCAACGTCATATCCAGCCTCCAGGGCGAGTGGGGCATCAGCGCCTCCACCGCCGGGACCCTCGGAAGCCTCGCGTTCGTGGGCATGATGATCGGCGCGGTCCTCGCCGGTCGACTCTCCGACGCGATCGGACGCAAGAACGCCGTCATCGGCTGCGTCGTCGTCCTCTCCGTCTTCACCGCCCTGTGCGCGGTGGCGCCCGGGCCCGTGATCTTCGGTCTCCTGCGCCTCGTCGCCGGCATCGGACTCGGCGGACTCGTACCGACCTCGAACGCCCTCGCCGCCGAACTGGTGCCGGACAAGTGGCGCGCCGCGGTCGCGACGATGATGATGTCGGGCGTCCCGATCGGCGGCTCGATCGCCGCTCTCATCGGCATCCCGGTGATCCCCAACTGGGGCTGGCGTCCGATGTTCGCGTTCGCACTGATCCCGCTGCTCGTCCTCGTCCCGCTGGCGATCAAGGTGCTGCCGAAGCACGCCGTCTCGAACAGCCATCCGGACAACTCCGCAGGTGGTTTCAAGGAACTGCTCGGTTCCCGTTTCCGCACCATCAGCATCATGTTCGCGGCAGTGACCGTCGTGACGCTGCTCGCCTGGTACGGCCTCGGCACCTGGCTGCCCAAGCTCATGCAGGGCGAGGGCACCGATCTCGGCAACGCCCTCACGTTCTCCCTGGCCCTGAACCTCGGCGCGGTCGCCGGTTCGTTCATCACCGCCTGGGGCGGCGTCCGCTGGGGTTCGGTCCCCACCAGCATCGTCGCCGCGCTCATCGCCGGCGTCGCCCTGCTGACCCTGCTGCTCGACCCGCCGGTCGCCGCGGTCTACCTGATCTTCGTCCTCGCCGGTGTGGGCACTCACGGCACGCAGGCTCTGATCATCGCCGCGGTCGCGTCCTACTACCCCGACCACCTGCGCGGCACCGCCCTCGGCTGGGCACTCGGCGTCGGACGCATCGGCGCCGTCGCTGCGCCGCAGATCGGTGGCTGGCTGCTCGCCGCCGGCCTCGGTGCCCACTCGAACTTCGTCCTCTTCGGTGTCAGCGCCCTGGTCTCGTCGCTGCTGCTGACGGTGATCTGGAAGAAGTTCCCCGCCCGCCACGAATCGCTCCGCCCGGTCCCCACGCACTGATCGCACCGCGGCCGACCACGCCGCGATCGATATGCGCCGACCGCGCCCCGTTCCCCTCTGCTTCACACGATCCGAAGGAGTGTCATGTCCGATCTGAAGGACGCTCGAGTTCTCATTGCCGGTGGCGGCATCGGCGGTGTCGCCAATGCCCTCGCTCTCGCGCAGAAGGGCGCCCAGGTCACGCTGTTCGAGCGTGCCCCCGAGTTCGGTGAGGTGGGCGCAGGACTCCAGATCGGCCCGCACGGCTCGCGCATCCTGCAGTCGCTCGGTGTCTACGACGAGGTCATCGCGAAGGGCGTGCTGCCCAAGAACCTCGTCTTCCGTGACGCCGTGACCGCGGAGATCCTCACGAAGGTCGATCTCGGACGCGACTACCAGCAGCACTACGGCGGTGTGTACTTCGTCGTGCACCGCTCGGATCTGCACTCGGTGCTCGTCGAGGCGGCCCGCAAGGCCGGAGCGGATCTGCGGACGAACTCCACGGTGACCGACGTGGTCACCGAGGGCGACACCGTGCGGGTGATCCTGGAGAACGGCGAGGAGCACGTCGGCGACGTCGCACTCGGCATGGACGGCCTGCACTCGCGCCTGCGTCCGAAGCTGTCCGACGACCAGCCCGTCGGCTCGGGTTACGTCGCCTTCCGCGGCACCTTCCCGATGAACGAGGTTCCGCTCGAGGAAGAGATCGAGGACGTCGTGGGCTACATCGGCCCGCGCTGCCACTTCATCCAGTACCCGCTGCGCCAGGGCGAGATGCTCAACCAGGTGGCGGTCTTCCAGTCCCCCGCATTCCTCCGCGGTGAGGAGAAGTGGGGCAGCCCCGAGGAACTCGCGCACGCCTACGACCACTGCCACGAGAGCGTGCAGAGCGCACTGAAGTACCTGTGGACCGATCGCTGGTGGCCGATGTTCGACCGCAACCCGATCGACAACTGGGTCGACGGCCGGATGATCCTGCTCGGCGACGCCGCGCACCCGCCGCTGCAGTACCTCGCCTCCGGTGCCGTCATGGCGCTCGAGGATGCGAAGTGCTTCGCCGACTACGCCGCCGAGGACCTGCAGGGCGACAGCGCGAACTGGCCGAAGATCCTGAAGGACGTCAACGCCGAACGCGCACCGCGTTGCAACCGCATCCTCACCACCGGACGCATGTGGGGCGACCTGTGGCACCTCGACGGTGCCGGCCGCGAGGCCCGCAACGAGCTGTTCCGCACCCGCGACACCTCGAGCTACAAGTACACGGACTGGCTCTGGGGCTACAGCTCCGACCGCAACCGCTGAGCACTGATCACTGATCCCACAGCGGCGCTGAGCAATTCGTCCCGTTCCGGACAATGCCGTCCCCGATCCACCGATCGGGGGCGGCATTTGCCGTATATCCGAAGTGAATTCGGTCCCGACCGGTGTTCGTGACCTCGACCAACCCTCACTCGGGGGATTCGCCGACCGTTCCGGAACGACCCTGACGTCACAGCGGTGCGGCATATACTCGCCGGACTGCGGACGGACCTCACGATCCGCGGAGAACAGGGAGCGGCCCTTGAGTACTCGCAACCTTCGCGTCGCAGTCGTCGGTGGGGGAATCATCGGTGCCGCGACCGCCCGGCAACTCGCCCTCTCGGACGCCGACGTCAGGCTGTTCGAGAAGGAGGACCGGCTCGCCGCGCATCAGACGGGGCACAACAGCGGCGTCGTCCACGCCGGCCTCTACTACACGCCCGGCAGCCTCAAGGCGCGGTTGTGCAGGCGCGGTGTGGAGTTGTTGCAGACGTTCACCACGGACAAGGGCCTGCCCTACGACGAGTGCGGCAAGGTCGTCGTCGCCCTCGACGACTCGGAACTCGGCCGGCTCGACGCGATCTTCTCGCGGGCCACGGCGAACGGGGTCCCCGGCATCAGGCGCATCGGTGCCGACGAGATCACCGCGATCGAACCGCACGCCGTCGGGATCGCAGCCCTGCACTCCCCGCACACGGCGATCATCGATTTCGTCGCCGTCACCCGCGC
>Ga0182738_1002317_pt1 | contig 22710 bp, 17 predicted proteins | sample eDN5th30CBELigMG_FD_128876 | JGI IMG/M metagenome (GOLD analysis project Ga0182738, IMG submission 128876) | Enriched Miracle-Growth compost microbial communities from Emeryville, California, USA - eDNA 5th pass 30_C BE-Lig MG (version 2)... ...
AAAAAGTTCTGTGCTCAAAAATATCGTCAGATTATTCTTTCCATTGATATGATCAAATTCTTCATAAATGATCTCTAATTTTTTTCCTTTTTATATTTACAGAATTCAAAGTCCTCCAAAACTCTCGAGCATAAAAATAAATTTGAGTTTAACTTGATGAAATAAAACGCAATCTCAAAGAATGAATGCGAATACAACCCTCGCAGATTTACCAACGTCTGGTCCTTGCCAATACAACACTCAATGTCGATACTGTTGTCTGAATTGGCAATGCATGGAAAGTGAAGATTGTGAAGAGCCTTTTTTGGACAGTTTTGCTTTTGCTGCATTTATTGTTACTCTTGTGCTGAGCATTTTGATTCTTTTGCTTTGGTGTTGTACGAAAAAGAAGTCCACAATATCAGTCTATGAGGATGAAATTGAGACTTTGAAAACTGTGAATGGAAAAAGAAGAGTCAGTTATCTTGAAATGCCACCTCCAGCTGATGTGGAACAAGAAAATTTCTTCACAGAAGATGCTAAATATGGAAAAAATCACCTGATCCATAAAGAATAAGAAGAGAATAAGAGCATTTGGGTTGCGGAAAAGGTGATAATACATTTTGAAAAATTATTGGAATAAAGATGAGAAAGACTGTTTGTTTATTGTATGTTGAAAATTTGGTGATTTGTTATTGTTGTTGTAATTTACATTTCGAGAGAATCCTTGTTGATGTAATTTCTAATGCTTTCTTAAAATATGATGAAGGATGACTTTGCTTCATTTTTCTTGATAAAAGAATATTTCATTCAGAAGAGAAATTCAGAAAAACAATTTCAAGAAATTTTCTCGTTGAAATTTTCAGATGACAAGTTTATAGAAACACCTTTATTCTTTTCATTTATCAGGAATAGACTCAAGGTTCTTTGGGAAATCAGAAGAAAAAAGCTAAACTAAATTCTAAACTCTAAATTAATTTTATTTGAATTCTAGATCCTCAATTGAGGAACGGGAAAACCCAGAAAACAAAAAGGTTGCATCTTATTGAGATTTTATTGTCTCTACCGAGAACTGACTATAAGACAATGTACGTCTTAACGTTGAAAATGGTAGATATTATTTTAGCTTCCGTGCCATTTGACTCTCTAAGATCGAAACTAAAGAGACTTGGTAATAGAAGCAGATGAACCTAATTTTTATTCGGAGCTTCGTTAATTAATACCAAGAAAACTTCAAAACTTTATGGGAATCAATATCCTTTACAAATTTGAGGTAAAATTCATGACTTTAATTTTTTATATCCTTGGTCAATTCTGAATAAACATTTTTACGCTTGCTCTGAAAGGAAAAATGCCCCTCCTGAGTTGAGTTGAGTCTCTGAAGTAACTGTTTTGGAAAGTAGATCGGAAGAAAAATGGCTTTTTAAGAGAAACTTTACTTTGGTGAGCAAGATCTCAGAAATTCAGATTTTAGATATAAAAGGAAAAGATTGGTCTAAATTCCGAAAAGAGTTGGGGAAATGGTTAAAATGTGGATTTCAGATGCTTAGAGTAGTTTTAGGTGATAAAAAGCTAACTTTGTATGTTCTCTCTAAAATCACATATTGGATGAGAAACATACAAGAGAAAAAATAAATTCTAAAATTTTCAAGTCAGTTGAGGATTTGAAGGCCAGAGAAGTTTAGCACTCCTGTTTCTTGTCGAATTGGGGGTCACAGGATGATTTATCCAGGATTTAAATTCTTTGAGAGTTCTCATGTTAAAAATTTCATTAAAAATGTCCGTCTTAAGGAAAGTGAAAAGAAAGACCTTGAAAAGTTCAACAGGATGGCTTGAAAATTTTCGACTGAAAAAAAATTTTTAAGAAAGCAATTTTTGGGAGAAGGACTAGCAAGAACTTTCAGAAATTGAAGAATACTCTATTTTCAAAATTTTTTGCTATTTTTTCCAAAGGGTTTTTCCATCATCATAAGAAGATAGATCACCAGAATCCAAGTAATTTTTAAGAGAAAAGCTCCATGAGCCTCAGGACAGAAGTTTTCATATGATGCTATTTTTTTTTCCATTTTACTTCTTCTGAAGCATTTTTCTGCAATTTGAAGTTGACAATTTTTTTCCAAAGAAAATGGAAATTGTGATAAATTGAGGTTCTTATTTTTCAAAAACCTGTCTCATAATTGTATTTTGAAGAGTATAAATCATATGAAACACTTCAAGTTCTCGTCGACAAAAAAATAGAAGTCAATATCTTCGATGGTATTCACTGAAGATTAAATTAAACATAATTATTGAAAGAGCTTTTAATATTAAGTTCAAGCACTTTTCTCCTTTTTAAACCTTTCTTTAAAGGGAAGCCTCATAAACTAGCCAAAATCAACAATAATTCTTCTCACAAAGATTTCAACATGCAACAAGAGTCCACTGATATTGCTAGCAATTTGTTAAAAACTTCCAACAGGTCCTCATCAAATCAAGCTCAATCAAAATTTGTGGTATTTCATCATTATCTGCTTGATGTAAACTCTTTCAGAAGGCAAATGAGACAAATTCTAATGAAGACTCTAGACGCCCAATAAAGGTAATCTTATGAGAAATATTTTTGCTTACAACTTTCTCTAGTAACTGAATATTCTCGACATTGGGACCAGTTTTAAATGTTTAGAATTTTAGCACCACTTTCTCCTAAAGGAAATCAAGAATCATACGAATCCTTCAAGTAATATGACAATATTAAAAACATCTGAACAACAACTAGGTCGTGGAAAAATGCAAGAGAACATCTAAATACATCAGGATCCCCAGTATCACCAAATAGAGAACTAGCAATAATTCAGGGTAAATTCAGAGAAACTCTTGGCAATGGTAATGGATTTCACAAGAAAGCAGGTAAATAAAGAAAAAATTTTGGCCTTAAAGCATAGGGTATTTTACGAACTTTTTGAGTCGCAACAAGATGGTAATTGACCAATATAATGTTGATCAGAAGCCTGGCAGTCAGCATACAAGATATTCATTTAAGCCAGTCTTTTTTACAGCTCTCGAAACCAAGAATAAATTGTACGAAACCAGTGAACTGGATCATTCGACTGTAATGGGAGGTATTCTATTATTTCCAGGAGAATATTGGTTGAGTCATAACAATAGAAACACAAAAAGCTTGGACCAAAGCTGGCATTGATCGAGATTTCAAGAAGCTGGGAACGTCAATCTTCAAGAAAGATACAAGTGAGATTCGCGAACAGAACATTACTTTGCAATTTCCTTCTTTTGATAATGGAAAATCAGAACAATATAAGCTTCCAAATTTGGAAAGTTACCAAGGAACTCCTTCTCAAACTCCAAGAAAAAAGCCTTTATATACTAGTACAAAAGGATTTGAAAGTCCGAAAAGTGGTGGAAGCAATCTTATAAAAATTATCCAAACTTTAGAAAGTCCTAAGCATAATACAAAATCTATGATGAGAACGTCCTCTTCATATGATAAGTAAAACTTGTTTGTTTGGAAAATTTTTATTGAAAAAATATTGTAGATTTTTCATTAATAGTCCAGCAGGGAAGTCGAAGTTGATGTCCTTGGAGAAAGCAAGTCCAAACACTCCAAAATTACAAGAAATTACAAAATACCAGACAAAGACCGTGACAAGCAAGTTGATTGCCAGAGTGAGCAAATCTCCAGAAATAGATGTGGACAAGTATGCAGAGCATAACGGTGACTTGGAATACAAAAGGGATAATTCGATTACAATTCCTATCATGCAAAGAGACAGAATGCATAGAAAAAAAGCCCATGAAACAACCCCAATTTCATACATGTAATTTGAGATGACTGGTGGGGAAAAACTTAATTTTACGATCTAGGAAGGGAAGAATGTATAAAGGGTATCAAGAGAGCGATTCAACAGAAGATATAAAGAAATTTGAAGAGAGTTTGGCAGGTTGGGCAAAGAGTATTCCTAATTTTGGAAAGCAAAGGTCGACTTATACAATGCCAAAATAATCAGAGTTAAATATTTTTACAGTAAATTATAATCAGAAATAGGTTTTTTGTCCATGCATATTAAGCGAACAAAATTTGTACTTGGTTTATTTGTTGTAATTAGATAACACTTTTTTTCTTTATTTTATTCATATAAATAATAATTATAATTATCAACAACCAATTCAAAACAATTATTCAAAAATCAAAAACTATTTTCAATCTAGACTTGGTATGCTTACTTTTTTTGCATCTCTTTCAAGTCTGACTTTAAGACGTGCTTTGAGAGAAATTGTGAACATTCTTGGGCACCTTCATCATTTCCATTATCTTTATAAGCTGATTCCAAAGCAAATAAAAAACTCACAAGATTGGGCTTTTCATCCTTTGGTGTCGTTAAGGCTTTGAAGAGATTTAAAACATCTCCTTGCTTCCCACTTGGTTTGGGATATTGTTTGAGAAACTTGAATGCAATTGGAAGCAAGTTTTTTAGTGTGATATTTTCGGTGGATTTTTGGGTTTCAACAAAAAGTTTAATTTCAAAAGCTTCATTGTATTTTTCCTCTGCTTTATCATAATCTTCAAAAGAAGAGGCATAAAATTGACCAAGATTAATCAATCCTTCAGCCACTTTTTGGTGTTTTGGACCGTAGATATCTGTTATTATTTTCAGTGCGGCTACTAAATAATCTTCAGCAGATTTAAAGTGCTCAAGAGCCGTAGAGTTCAGTGCTAAATGATAAAACATTGATATTCTGCGGGTATGATGAGTGTTCTTCTGAGCCATTCTTTCATTCTCGAAAAATCTCATCGCATCATAATATCTTCCTTCCTGCTCTGCCTCTATTCCTCTTGCATAATCTGAGTCTGAATCAGAATCATTTTTTTCCTCTTCCTCTGTAAGGAAGATTCTTTCTTGTGAGTCTTTCTGGGATCCTTTTGACCAGAAACTATAGGGACTGGTTTCGAGGATAACTTCATGGCCTTGAAGGAGGCAAGATTCTTTGTCTTTTTGACAGTCCTTGCACCATTTTTTGTTATCATTTATGCAGTGGAAGCAGAGCTCAGCTGGAATTTTGTTGCATTCTGAACAAGTGTATCCGTAGAACGGGGTTGTCGTTTCTGAAGGATAACTTACTGCCATTGCATTGAGCTTTGTTCCACTGATTTGATCAACATCAGGGATTATATTTTGATAAAGATAAGGGGAAACACAGAGGAAGCAAGACTTGATGGATTCAGTACATCTTTTACAAAAATACTGAGTTGGGTCGCAAAGGTCGAGATAAAGAAAATTGTCTTGAGATTTTCGTTCACATTTGCTGCAAAATTTCTTGAAAATATCGATTTTTTCAATGAGAATTTCAGGGTTTTTATCTTGAAGATGTTGGTTGATGATATCAAATCCATAAAGCAGGGCTACCTGAGGATAAGCTAATTCATCACTTTCTGCATAACTGACCCCAAGTACTCTAAATTTTGAACAAGTGTTGAATAACAGTTCCTCTCCATAGTCAATTTTGCCAAGTAAATCTGGAGTGAGTTTCATAAAGCCTTCTGAATTGTTTTCAGGTAATTGAGGCACAATAATCGTGAGAAGAGCAATTTCTTGAGGGGATATTGTGCTGAACTTGACAAATTTGAGTATTTGTTCTTTCTTTTTATTTGCAATGATAAAATGTTTGGTTTCTACATCCTTATTGAGATAGCTTTGGAAATTCAATTGAAGATTGAGAGGCATGATGCCAGTTTTGTAAAAAACTCCACTAAAATTTTTTGGGAGCGATTGGTATTGTTCTTTTATAGTTTTTTGGAGGTCTTTGATAATAAATTCACAAGAATTGTTCTTGCCTTCTGGTCCAAGACTCATATTCATAGAATTATTCACCATTTTGTAGAGAAACGTTTCTTGGGCGTATATCTTGAGGACTTCGAGCTTGTCATATTCAGGATTTCTATAGAACATTTCAAGTGATTCAACATCTGAATTTCTTGGAAAGACTTTCTTGGCAAGCTGAAAGAAACGCTCTGTTGATAGCAATGTATTGAGATTCTGGTTAGAGGGGATTTGTATTGCATCATTTTGTTTCACTTCTTTGAGTGAGATATGAAGTCTGAATGGAGATGTATATCTGAGGTGACAATTAAGAAATTGGAGGAATATCCTAGGATTACTTTCAACCAAGATTGTCTTGTGATAAGCCTCAGTCCATTTCCTGTGATTTTCGGCGTTTTGCGAGAATAAATAGATTGAGCAGACAGAATCAAGATTATGCATAGCCTGAAACTGCTCTGCATTTTCTCCGTCTGTGATAACGTGGCAGAACCTCTTGCTTTCGTTCATAAACTTGATTGCTTGTTGGGCATCAGTAAAGCTATAAAACTTGCAAAACCGGTTTATTTGGGCAATATATTCTTGATATTGGCTTGTCTTGATATTTGGATCACACCAAATTATTAAGGGTTCTAGAGCAGAAGATGTTGACATCATCTGTTCAAAAGTTGATGGGTGAGAGTATGATATGGAATCTGGCGTTGAACAGAAAATTCCCATTATATTTCAGAAATGGATAAATCCTTATAAAGGTAATTAATAAGAATAATATTGAATTCGAAATTCCGCCAATCATCAGTTCTACTGTATATGAGAGAAGTCTCAGATTAATCTCATTAAAAACTCAAAAGCTGGCAAAAAAGAATTTATTGTCTACTTTTTACAGTTGAACGTGTCGATGAAAATTTGAAATATACAATATAAAAAACATTAAATAAGTTGAACTTTATTTCGATATTCATTTTCTAATTCAGTGTTATTTTGATAATAATACACATCTGCGATACTTTTGTACAGGTTTTTTACTTCCTTGCTATTTTCACCCAAAAGGGTTATGTTTAATCTGACTGCTTCAAGGTACATTTCAACAGCTTTATCATATTGTTTGGTTTTCACATATTTTACACCAAGGTTTTCGTAAAGATTTGCTATTTTCTGGTTCTCGCTCCCATAAATAACTTTGCTTAATTCAAGCTCCTCGATAGAATGCTGAATAACATTTTGATAATCTTTGACTTCTTGATAGATTTTGCTGAGAGTCTTGTGAATCGTTACAAGAATAGTCATGTCCTTTTCTTCAAGTTGATAATAATATTCTAAAGCTTTGGTGTAGTTTGCGATTATTTTATCATTTTCCTTTTGCTCTTCTTGAAGGGAAATATCACCAAGGCTATGGAAATATTGGGCCAAGCTTAAGATCTTGGGCTGATCTAAGGGTTGTGATTGATAAATTTGGGAAGCTTTGAGGTGAAACTCCATAGCCTTTTCAGGTTGTTGAGCTGACTTGTACAGTGAAGCAAGTTTTTCACAAGAGTCAGCAAATTCATCACTTTCTTCAGAGAAAACAAGAGATTGGATTTTGAGAATTTCCAGGCGGATTTCAGTTGCTTCAAGGTATCTCCCTGAGATATTGTAGAGTGTTTCTAAGTTTGTCAAAGCTTGGGTTGTTTTCTTATGATAGACTCCGTAAATCTTCCTTGACAAAGTCAGGGCTTCGTTAAAATATTCCAGAGCTGTATCAATGTTGTGAGAAGTAGAATAAAGCGATCCAAGTTCGTTAAGGGAAACTATTTGAAGTGGATGTGGTTTGTTCTGAGTGATAAAGTTTCGAATCGCTTGAGCTTTTTCAAAATACTTTACTGCGAGATCAAATTTATTTCTTTCCCTCTCTTTCAGTGCGAGCTTGGAATAAGCCTTTGCAATTGAAATTTGTTCGTCTTTATTATAAAGTTTGATGATATTCTCATCTGCATAATTATATTCATTTGGATGGATCTTCACTTCCTCTTGTTCATTTGGCTGATCTAATTTTATCTTTTTTTGTGTCGCATCTTTGGCTAATTCAGGAGTCCAAGCCCAAAATCGATAAGCACTTCTCTCGACAATAACCTCATGACCTGTAACAACACATTTTCTTTGACATTTAACTGCACAATCTTGACACCATTGGTTCTTTTGAGGATCAGAGCAAGTGAGGCATCTATAAAGATACTTTATATTAGCATTTGTGTCACAATGTGAGCATTTTTGGCCGTAAAATGGGATGTATTTGGCCTGTGGAAAATCTTCGGCTATTGCATAAATTTTTATATTTTTTATTTTATCAACATCTGGAACTGAAAGCTGATAAAGATATGGCGAAACGCATAATAAAGGGGATTTTTCCGAGTCAATTTTTAAACATTCGTCACAGATAAACCTTTGGGATTCACCGCTGATGAGGTCAAGGTAAAGGCACTCGTGGACAGTATTTTGACATTGAGTGCAAATTTTCTGAAAGAGAGCTGTACTTGGAATGATTATGATAGGTTTTGCTTCTTCGATCGCTTGTTGGGTTTTCTTTTGGCTATAAACAAGCACCAAGTGACGGAATTGTATTTCTTGAATTGTGATATAAGTCGTTTGAATGACTGTAAATTTAGAGTTCAAATTGAAAATGACATCTTCAGAGTCCTTTATTTCAGCAAAACCTTCCTCTTTTCTGCTGATACAAGGGGGCATAATAATTGTGACCAAAGTTTTTCTATCGTTCGTAGGACGGAGGAGAAATTCAAGAGCAGGTTTTTGATTCTTATTTACAGTGAAAAATTCAGGGATTTGGATTTCTTGATTGATATGATTGGAAAACTCCTCCCATAAGAAATCACTTATGAAGGCACCTTTATACAGCAAGCCATTGAATTTATTCAGATTTGAATGAAAATCCGTTTGGATAGCAAGCTTGAGATCTTTGATTATCAAGCGAGAACATTTTAAGGCTTCAAAATTTTCGTGCTTGAGGCAATAATTTACGAGGGAAAAAATTGTATTTTGCTTGGAGTAAAGAAAGAGGATGACTTTGGCATCACATCCAAGTTTTTCAATGTATTCAATCTCTTTGTTGTGCTTATATATTGCTCGTGCAAGGCCAATGAAATGTGCTTTTGCAAGATGAAGATCACTGAAGTTAAGATATTCTTCAAGCTTTGCTATTCTCGAAGTCAGAGGATCTTGTAGATTCTTTGCCTGACCATTGTCACCCAGAAAAAGTGTTTGAAAGGAGTCATTTGTTGGAGAATCTGGCTTTGGTAAGTTAGATAGAAGGTTTTGTAAAGAATCAATCAGACTTTCGAGAGTTTTCTCGACTCTTGCTGTTTTAGGGGAGGCAGTAATCCATTTGAGCAACATATCACGATTTTTTGATAAGATAGATATCGAGCTGACAGAAGGAAAGTTTGACATTTCTTTGATGATAACTTCGTCTTTTGGTTCAGAAATAATAAGGTAGCAGGGCTTGGGTGAATATTTTGTGATTGATTCGATCATTTCCTGAGGAGTCTTGGTCAAGATGACCTCACAAAGATCTTGCAATTGTTCAAGGCAGAATTTTTGGCGATTTGAGCCAAGAGACAATCCAAGACAAATAACGAGAACTCCTTTTTCAAATGATTGGGCGATTTCTGTATAAGAATTTTCGATTTTCATCTCTCCCTCTTCAAGTCGAGAGAAGAGCGATGCCCTTGAAGAAGGTGCAAAAGACCCAAAGAGCCGGCTTATTGACATCGAAGTGAATTCTTAATAATAAATACTTTTAGAGATGATAAAAAAAAAAAGGAGACGAATAGAAATTTAATTAACTACAGTATATATTAAAAGAGGTTTATCGCGCTTTTATTTTATTCAGAAAAGTTTATATTAGGAAAAATCGATTGAGAATATTTATTTGACATAGAATTATGAGGAAATTAGAGAGAGGAGATCTTGAAGATTATTTTTGGATTGTTTTGTGAGGAGATTATTTTCTCCAAAATGTTTTTCTTTGATTTCAATCGCAATTTTAAACATTTGTTTTGCATCTCTATACTTGAAAAGTCTTTTGAACGCAAACCCAAGTTCATCAAAACGAGAAGCAATCAGGCCAGAATTGCTATTCTTCTCATACCATTCTTTTGCAAGCAGATAATAATCTCTCGCCTCATCATATCTTTCAAGCTTAAAATAAATTTCTCCAAGGTTTTTATATGCCATGCCAATGGCAGTATTGTTATCTCCTTGGGATCTTTCATAGTATCCCAATGCTTCTTTATATTCCTCAATGGCTTCGGTATATTTATTCTGACTCTTATTGAGATCTCCAAGCGAAGCAAATCCTTCTGCAATTTTCAGTTCACATGAGGGCAGTTGGTAAGTTTTGAGAATTTCTAAAGCTTTGAAGATAAAGTCGCTCGCCTTTTTATATTCTTTTTTATTTTTATAAATTACCCCAAGCCCAAGATACGACTTGGCAATTGGAAGCGACCTTGCTTTGCCAAGGGATTTCCATATTTCTTGAGCTTTAAGATAATGAGTTTCAGCTTCATTTTCATGGCCTGGTCCCCACGCGCTGTATATGGTTGCGAGGTTATTATTGTAGATGGCATTTTTCTCATGAGGATAAGAATATTTTCTTCTGCGGATATCGAGAGCTTGAGAAACTTTCTCAACAGCTGTAGTATAATCTGTCCTGAAATGGATCATCCCAAGATTATTCAAGGAGTCTGCAGTTGCAAAGTGATCCTGACCAAATACGGAATTTCGGATTTCAAATGCTTTTCTGTGATAGTCAAAAGCTTCATCAATTTCTCCAAGCATAAAACAACATTGCCCAAGATTATTGTAAGAGATTGCAACATGAGCGTGCTTTTTGTTGCCATAAAGATATTTTCTGACATCAAGGGCTTTGAGATGAAATTCTTTGGCAGTCTGATACTTCTCCTCTTCAAAGTATTGACAGCCTCGTATACAATAAGAATTTGCAATCAAAACCACATCTTTGAGGGTGTAATGTTCCAAAACCTCTTCATAATGGAAATTCTCGTTAAAATATTGAGCGACTTCGAGGGTTTCGTCTTCTGGATTGTTGTTTTGCACACCAGCTGCAGGAGGTTTTCTAGGCCAGTAAGTAAAAGGGCTTCTCTCCAAGATTATATTGTGGCCTTTATCGAGGCACTCTCCCATTGCAAGTTGGCAATCTGCTGAGATACACCATTCTTTATGTGGACTACAACAGGTCACACATTTCAAGCAATCAGTCAGTCCTTCTTGATCACAATCTGCGCATTTATATCCATAAAATGGAATCGCTACATCATCTGGATAGTTTATTATCAGGCCTGGCAAATGCAATGCAGGATCTTCTGATCCATCAGGAGTCATATTTTGTTCGATATGAGAGCTAATAAGCAATAGAGGAGTCCTTCTTCCTGCTTGAGGAATGAGACAGGCACTGCACACAAAGTAATCTTGATCAATAAGGTCGACAAAGAAAAATCGTCCTTGAAGTGATTCGTAGAGAGCTTGACATTGCGAGCATTTCTTTTGATAAATATTCGTTCTTTTGACTGCAATATTTGGCTGAGCTTGTTGCAGATATTTTAGTATTTCATACTTTCCGTATAGTAAAAGTAAACGACGATCAGTAGCATCAAGGATGGTAAATTTAGAATCAAGATTGAATAGAATATCATTTCCATTTTCAAGTTGCAAAAAACCTTGTATTTCTTCTTTTTGAGTTCGGGATGGAGGTCCCAACATGACAATAGTCACGCGAACCTTTTTGTTCAGATTTTCTTTTGAGTTATTTCCAGAATTTTGTTTGCTTTTTGTTGCTGAAAAGAATCTATCAACTTTGAGCTCATAGCCAATATGGGACTCAAGTTGGCTCCATTTTTCTGGAGTGACATAAATTTCACTATATAACAGTCCATTGTGCTGGAGGTCTGCTGATGATAAGTATTTACTGGTAATAGCACGGGTTAGATCTTTCAATATTAAGCGGCAATATTGGATGGAGCATGTTATTGATGTTTGCAAAGAATAATTGAGGGCTTTATAAATATGTCCCTTTTTCAAGTACAATTTTAGAATATTTCCTTCACTATATTCGTTGTACATTTCCCAGAATTCTTTGAGCTCATCACTTGCTGAGAAAATTGCAATGGCAATCAATGTAAAATCTCTTTTGGCTTGTTTCCTCTTGTTGAACCCTAAAGGTTGCCGAAATATGCTTGCTTCCTCGAGAGGATCATGCCGAAATGTAAAAGGGAAGCCATATTTGAGTAGATTCTCAACAATCCACAAGCTTTGGAACTTGGTGAGGTTATTACTATTTTCATTCGTATCGATGTCTATCCTCCTGGAATCTTCAACAAGAGAATTGACTAGAAACTGTGCAGTCTCTTTGGGGCCATTCCGAATGAAGACTTCTTCCTCTCCTTCAGACCCTTCTTCCAGGACTTTATCTTGGAAATTTCCCATCGCCTTGTCTAATAATAAGAGTAAACCTGAAAACTTGATAAAAAACTAATACTGAGAAAAATTACTTCCAAATGTTGAACATAAAACCTAGAAAAGGTGGGAAAACTATTCCTATCAAGTTCCCTTCCAAAAAATTCGTTTTATTGTATATTGAGTTTTTCTGGCTGAAAGGAGAACAAGAAGAACTTCAAGATGAATAGAAAACCAAAGATACCGTGAAACAAGTGTTTTTGAAAATTTTTATGTCTACCATGAATTATTTTTAATTATTTCTCGAAATTCTGAAATGACAAAAATATTTTTTGCTTCATATTTATTTGGTGACAAGAATTCTTTGTTAAGATGGTTTGTATTGAATTGATATGCATCATCACTATTCTGCATTAAAAATTCTGCTTATAAAAGGTACAACACAATCAAATTAATGGAATTCTAATTCATGAGGTTCAATCTTTTTGCCTGTAGGTTTCATAGTGACCTTATCCTTATCTCTGGGCATTGATTTTCTCATATCTACAATATTATTAATTTATCACTCCACCAAATATTTTTACCATAAGCGTCTTCAGATTTAGTTCCTCCGCTGTAATATTTATTTACTGTCTGATACACCTCATAGCCGTAATTCTTATACATATTGCAAGCAACCTTATTTGAAGGTCTCACGAAAAGGTCAACAAACCAACCATTATGTCTTGATAATTAGAGCAATCAATGAATAATCTGGTTACCTATCTGAAGTGATTTTCTCAAGATAATCCATCAAGAATTTAGCTAAGCCTTGTCTTCTGGAATCAGGAGCAACAGTAATGGCCTACAAGAATAATTTTTCAAGCTATACAAAAATTCTTTTTGATTACTGAGAAGTGACCATGCCAATTCTTTTTAACGTCATTATTTTTATCTCCTTCGACCTTTCCAATCACTTGAAAACGTTAGATTATTCTCTAAGGCAAATAATACAATAAGCTTGTAGTCTTTCAGTTTGATTGACGAGAGTGACACAATATTCAGGCCATTTAGCTATATATTTTCCGTAAAAGTTGATATTGAACTATGAAGAGTCAGAGAAGGGTTTGAGTGAGTAATGCAGGAGTACAGTTTCTGTGAGGATATCAAGGTTGATGTTATTGTATTCAAGAAGATCAAAAATAGAAAATGGTCTTAATGTTGCCATCTCAAAATAAAATGAAGAAAATTAACCAAAATTAGATCTTTATTTTTTTTTTATTCACAGATTTGATGAAGAAACTTGATGATGAGAATAAAGGTTTTCAGAAGATTTAGATAAGAAAAGGAGACTCCATGAAAGGTTTTCAGTTGAGAACTCTTCCTTCTTCCTTGATTTTCAAGCTCTTTGAACTCAAATGCCGAAATGTTTTTTTTCTCATCACATTAAGATGCATCAGAAAATGGCTTAATCTCTCGTTCAAAGAAATAAACGCAAGAATTCAAGTGAAGACTGCTCTAGAATTTGAGTAAGAAAAAATAATGGCTCACAGTAAATATTTTATGATCAAGAAAAAGATTATCCGAGCAATTCGCAAGCTTTCTAAATGACAAAAGGTTCAGATTTCATGTTTGTCCCAGTCAGCTGGGGACCTGAAATGACCCTTTTATGCTATGGTAAATTTTTGGGGGTTAAAAGAAGATGGTGGTGGTATCTCGTATCTCTCAATTGAGAGGATTGAATCAGAATCCGTTATATCTATCTCAATAACATTAACTTAAAATCTTAATTGGATTTTATTTAGTAATTTCGGTAGTTATCTTCTCAAATGCAAATGTCTCAAGGCCTCCCTTCTAACAATACCAAATTTTTCGACTACTTGTTAACTATCGGCATAATCAATAGTCAACAACATGAATCCATCAATCTTTCTCTCAAAGATGCCCAAGAAAAACATCTCTTGTTCCAAGTCTCCAATTTATTTGCCACGTTAACTGCATCAGATTGGTTTGATCTCACTTGCAGAATTTACAAGGGCTGGCAAAAATTCAACAGTCAACTCAGAAACACAAACGCATATCAACCCTATCAGCAACCCGTAAGCCCTCCGCATAAAGTCAATAAGAGCGATTTACAGCATATCTTGCAGAATAATTATGACATTAAAGAGATTTGCCAGCAATACGAGCAAAAACTGAATTTCTCAACGACAGAATCTGAGGCAATAAGAGTGGAGACGTATCCCAACCCTCGTGACAGACAAAGAAAAAGTCCCAAGTTTGCTTTACAACTACCGTTGAAAAATCTATCCAACTATAAAACTGAACAAATGCTGGCGAAACTGACCAATGTATTGACGAATGTGAGTCAGAGAAATGCTTTTTTGAGTTTGAAACAGTACTACTTTTATCTCAAATACATGCAAGAGAATACTCAAATTTCCAACTACGAGGAGCCCCAATACATGATGCTTCAAAGGCACCAAACACCCCCAAGACAAGAACCATTTGCAAGGCCATCCTCAGCAACACAAAACCCTCATGCAGAAAAACTGTATTTCCATTATTTTGAAAGACAGGCAAATTTGGAAATTAAGCGAGAAATAAAGAAGTTTTCCGAGCTGGATGATTGTACATTTGTCCCACAAGTGAATCCAGTCGACTATCAGAATGAGAACCTTGTAAATCGGTTAGAAGTCCCAGTTCACGAGAGATTATCTCAGACTCCACAGATTCCTGTTGATATTATTTTGGAAAAGCATGAATATAGAGAATTAAAAGGAGTTACTTTCCAACCAGATATTTCTCAATCACAAAAGAAGACCAAATGGAGACAATATGCCCCAGAATCTCCAGAATCCAGGAAGCAAGAAGTTGTAGAAAGATTATACAATGATGCCCAGGCAAAAGAACAGAATAGATGGCTGAGAGGAGTTTATAGCAAGCAACAGGAGCTTGCTGGCTGTACATTTACTCCAAATATAAACAATTCCTATCAAAGCAGATCAAAAGAAAGAAAGAATAGCAAACCTCAGCAGCAGTCGAAGATCTATGAAAGATTATATGATGACAATGTGAAGAAGCAGAGAAACATGCTACAAAGAGAACTAGAAAATAAAGGAAAAGAGTTGGAAGGATGCACTTTCCAACCAGAAACTACAAAGAATTACAAGAGAAAGTTGAGTAATGAGTTTGATGATATGAACGTGCATGATCGTCTTTATGAAAGATCAAAGAAGGCTCCTGCTCCTCAAGAGAAGTTTAATCAGTCGTTGCAGGTTATGTTTGAACTAAATACAAATCATCAAGCTCAATTATTAATAAATCGAAAAAAGATGCATAAAAGCCAAAGTACCATCTCAATAAATCCTGAAGAATTCTATGTGCTGAAAGAGAATTATATGAGAGACTCTGTAGCAAAGACCCCTGCTTATGATAGACTTTATAAGGAGATGGGTGAAAAGAAGCAACGTGCAAGCGTTCTGAAGGCTAAAGTGTTGAAAGAAGAAGGTGTGACGTTTAAACCTGAGACAAATTGGAGCAGAAGAAGAAACAAATCGATTTCGATTAGTGGTGCTGGAACACAAAGTAGAAAATCGCTTGGAGTATATGATACAAAATTTGTTGAAGCAAGTGAATACCCAGAGCCAGAAGAATATTATAATGAAGAAAAATAAAGGTAGGGAAAAGAGGTTATTTTTTTAAATTGAGAATGAGAGAATGTTGATAATTAATTATTTCAGATTAGTTGTTGAATCCTGAGGAGAAGATGACTCCACTAAATTAGCTTATTTGTAATTTTTCACTGTTTACCTGTTATACGTCTGCAATGTGGCTTTTTTTCTTTTGTTTTATTATACCATGTTTAGTTTGGTCAATCAAAACTATTTTGATATTTTTATCATTTAAAAAAAAATTTCGGAAATTATTTTCACACAAAAATTTCAGCAGAACTTTAACCCGAAAAAAATTTTTTTTTCTGAAAAATTCTCGAAATGAATTTCTCTGAAAGGGGATTATAATAAACCACTTTAAAAAAAAAAAAATTTATGGTATGAATTTCAAAAATAAACTTTCAACATACAAAATTTTTTTCTTCAAAAAAAGCTTAAAAAAATTATTTGAATCTTTCTACTTTTTTTCACATTCAATTCATAAAAGAAATACTATGACAACAAAATATTCATCATTATCTCGAATAGATTTTCAAAGTGAAAAAGTCCATTTTTTTTTCAATAATTTATTTCAATACTATATGATAACAGATCGATTGAGGTTAATTTAAGGGAGATTATAAATCATGAATTGGAAGAATATCACATGACTACATAGAAGCTATTCTTTATTTAAAAGAAGCAACAGCAAGAGGATAATGTCCGACAATTTGACCTTGACCTTTGTTTTTGACCAACACCAAGAGAACTAGGACTTCATAAATTCCCTCTTCATTTTGGTAATATAAATCTCTTTTTGGATTAAAAGAAGTCAGAAGATTTTTGCTAACTTCCTCAAGAGAAAGCTCATCGGCATTTTCTTCAATCCACTTGCTTGGGCTTTCTTTACTTTCGTAGAACACTGTAAACTCTCGAGTTTCTTGATGAGAATCTTCTTCTCGAATTTTTGTGTATTTCTTCCATTTAGCTGAGTCATGAAAAGCGACAGTACAAATTTCGTCTGCAGAAGGACAGCCAATTCTTAACAAGGTTTCGATATGACTATACTTCACATCTGGATCTTCAAGAAGAGCCCAATCATTTTCAGAAATATTTTCAAGATTGAAAACTGGCGAATTTTGATTTCTTTGAGGGAGATTATTTGAGGATGCGGATTGATTTATGCTGACATTTTCAACAGAAATTAACTTCTGAGGATCACACTTCTTCTCAATCAAATCTTCAGCAAAAATTTTTGTATTTTCATTTTTTGTCTTCTCTATTTTTGGTTTCTCATTATCAGTCAATGAAGGTGAAGATTTATGAGAGCTCGTCCAAGAGGAATTTTGAAGCAAATTTTGGTGGATTTTGAAGATTTTTTCGAGATCTTGCCAGCGAGGAAGAAGACAAAAGACATAGACACTTCTGTCAGAGAAAGTTCTAACAAAAAGTGGATTGCAGTGTTCAGTATATTCTTCAATTGGAAAAGCTTTTCTCGTTGTTTGAGTGCTCAGAAGCTCGCTTCGAAAAAGTTTCTTGAATCGGAGTCGGTATTGAGTCACTGCTTTTTCAGTCGATCCTTTTGACAGGAGATCTTTTAGTGATCTCAGAAAAGCTTTTTCTTTTCCAAGGAGCAGCAAAGAGTTGTCCTTAAGCTTGAAGGTATTGATTTTCTCTTCTTCAGATGTTCCAGTGATTTGAATTGGTAGTTTCTGATCAGTCTCCATTTTAATATTTAAGATACAGAGAGATGCCATATCTTTATCAAACCAGGCTTGAATTTGTTTGAAGGTGTTGGCGCTGCAGTCCACGAACATAAAGAAGATGTGTCTGTCAAATTTCTTGTCTTCTATCATAAGAATTTCAGGAAGAGGGATCTGTCTTTCTTCAAATCTATTTTTGCATTTTTTCCGACATGTAGTTTTGAGATATTGTAAGATCTGTTCAGATTCATTGCTGTATTCAAATTTACTGGAGATATCGAGCAGCGTTAGGATATTCCCACTCACCTTGTTGATAGCTTTGATCAACTTTTGCACTTGAGCTTGGTGATTACCATAGACCACAATTTGATAAAATTCTCCCTTTTCTTCAGGGATGACTCTCATATCAAGGATGCTGTCATCTTTTTTTGATCTAATAAAGGCGGTTGATTTTAAACATTGAGCTTGGCTATAGAGCATGGGATTAGACCTCTCATAGTGAACTGTGTTAATTGTTTTCACTAATTCATTGACAGCATTTTCTGGTCCATTAAATGTGAGTTTACAGTTCTCAGAGTCTATCTTGATTTCAATGCCATTTTGATCACCAATTTGGCAGAGTTTTCCTTTGTATTTGCGGAGACTGAAGAATCTATAGATGAATTTATCCTGAATCGACTTTGTGATGGTGTCTCGCTGGTGAATTAGGGAAGTTGAACCGTTGAAAGTGAAATCAGAAGTATTTAAAGGGTCATCATCTTCGGCATCATCTTCATCCTCTTGCGCTTCTTGAAACTCTATCTGGAGGTCGCTAAGTTCCCTCAAGAGCTTTTTCTTTGAATCCTGATTCAGATAGTTGGAATCAATTTCTAACTTGAGATGATTGAATTCAAAGTTCTGCAGTGTGCTCAGAAGTTGTTGGATCTTCTCGTTACCTTCACAGGGAATAGTCAGTCTCATTATGGAGATCTGGTGTTTTTAAGAATATAATAAATTGTTTAATTAAGGGAATCTGTGCATTTAAATAGAGGAAAGTCTAATTTTTGGAAATTTTTCTTTCCTTGTATGTGTTATGTGAAGAATGTGTCGAAAATTTAAAAGCTTTATTTGTTTTGATTTTTAAAAAGGTTATAAAATATTGAGATTGAATTTTTCCTAAAATTATTTTATGTAATATTATTCATTCCTCATAGACAAGTAAAACGTACGTACATACACACATAATGATTATTCAATGTCGAATCTCTCAACACTCAATGTGGGAGTAAAGTCACAGGCAATTGCGGTCTCATCAGCAATCATAGCTGCTCCTTTAACGCCGAGCTTATAGAAGTTATAATCTAACTTGAAGTCCACATTGAAGGGGAAAATATCTTCAGGAGTAGTTCTTGGAGAGAAGGCAATTTCAATATTGGAAGTAGTGGTGGAAGCATCCAATCTTGAAGTGATCCATCTGAAAGTAGAGTCTCTGACTTCATAATCTCCGTTTTCGACGTTTTTGATTTCTGGGGTTTCAGAGGCAGGGAATTCGAAGGAAATGACAACATTATCAAGGAATTCTATTCTAGATTGGTCGCTATTATATTCAAGCTCGCAAGTGATAGAGCCTTCATTGAACCAGTAATTGAATCTGAAGGGAACATCGTCGATATTGGTACTAGCGAATCTATACTTTAAGCAGTTGATCTTTGAGCCAGCACTGAAAGAGTCCTTGAGATCTTTGGGAGCAAGAGCGAATTTTTCAGTCCATTTTTGTCTATTGAAATATGGGTTAGGTTTAAGTTGGATGGTTTTATTGTTGGTTTCGGGTTGTAAATAGACAGCACAGTTTCCTTTAGAAGGATCTCTGACGAGCAAGAAAAGTTCACCTTTAACTTCGAAGCTGTTCAAAGCACCATCCTTTTGTAAAACACAGACAATCTTTTCTTCGCATTCAATAGAAACGGGAGCTTGAAGAGGATTGTATTCAGTTTTCTTTTCAGTTTCTTGTTCCTTCATCATCTGCTTAATTTCCTCATCATTGCCTTTGGAAATTTCAGCTGGGACCGCCTTGGTATCCTTCTTCTTAACAATCTGCAATCCTTTCTTGGGAGCAGAGGCACCGCCTTTAGTTTCCTTTTGAGGAGCAGTGTATTTAGGTTCAGTATTCACAACAACTTCTGGTTCATTGAAACTCTTTTTGACAGAAGAGTCAGCGCTATCGCTAGAGAAGCCTCCTTGTCCTCCCTTGTAGCTGGGATCCTTGGCCTTTTTCTTCATTTCAAGCTGTGCCTTTTTGGCGGCCTCTTTAGCTTCATTCATTCTTGCCTTGAGTAACATCAAGTGAAGTTTTTCATCACTGGAGTCCATGGTCAAAGAGTTTTGGACTTGGTTAAGAGTGACGCTTTCTCTGTAGCCAAAAGAAATGACATCGTCGAAAGCAAGGAGAATATCGAATGCATTTTTCTGGATAGTGGATTCAGAGACGCCAAAAGTACAGATATCCATAATTACTTTATGAACAAGGCGGATGGTTTCGAGATCTTCGATGATGTTGCTGTTTTTGTTGGTGATAAGGACAAGATACATGGTAGTTTCGAGCGGGAGGTAAATATATCTGATGTATTCATTTTCGACAAATGTATGCTGCTGGTTTGCCGAAATAGATTTGGGGAAGTTACGAACATATTCCTCAAGAGTGAGTCTGGAGATATTTGTGTATTGTCTGGCGACAAGGATTTTGCCTGCCTTGTTACAAATTGCCGAAGAGATGATAACCATTTTATTTAATTAATCTGCGTGTTTTCTTTTAATTATTATAGAGCCAAAAACCACGTGCCCTCCAAAAGTGAACAAAGTCAATGGAAATTTTCATATGTTTTCATTGTCAGAAAATTGATGAAGTGATGGGAAAGCTGAGGAAAGGAGGAAATATGATTGTGAGGATAGAGGTCGAGATTGGAAGGCTTGAAAAAAGTCTTGAAAAGAATAGAAGTGTGAAATGGCGGGAAACAAGAAAATTCAATTAAAAAAGAATCTTGCTGACGAAAATATTTTTTTGATTAAATAACATTGAAATTCAAAAAATAATTACTCCTGATGCCGAACGAAAAAAATTTATTTGAGTATTAACAGGGGGAATTTGATTGTCAAATAATTACACACATATTGGGTCCCTTAAAAGGAAGAACGAAAGAGGAAAACAAAATTTATATACAAACACACATAGAAAAACTTTGTAAATTATTTTATGGAACTATAAGAAGCTTCAGACAGAGTTGGTTGGTTAGTTAGTTTCCCATTCATTAGCAATATATTGTAATGATACTTTGAGATTGGTCATGAGTCTTTTTTCACTTTCCAAATTGGGATCGAATTGTACATAATCGTCAACAAAATTGAACTCAGCAGCGGCATTTTCAAGTTTACATTGGAGAAGGATGTAAATTAGAATAGGAAGTTCTTCGTCCATAGAGCAAACTTCTTCTTTGCCTTTATGGAAATCAACAACAGCTGATTTCATCAAACTATGCATCATCAATAAAGCTCCAAGTTTTTCTCTAGGAGCCTTTAAGCTTGGAACTTTATTGATTTCATTAATAGCATCAATATAAGGAAGTTGATGGATTTCAAGAGGCTTGGTTAGATTTTCTTCTTCATCAAGCATATCGGCAGGAATCAACCAGAATTTATGGGGTATCTATGAGCAGTATGAAGGAAAAGTAAGAGTTAAGAATTACATCAAGATATTTGAATTGTTGAACACAGATGTTGGTTTCGTGGATTTTAGCAACTTTTTCATTGTAAAGACGAGATCGCTCTTCAAACTTGTGGGAATATATCGCAAATAATTGCAAATACACCTGGATATGATGAGGGGATGAACAGTTTAAGAATTGTACTTTATCAGAGATATATTTTTCAACTGAGATTCTGCAATAAGGCATCATTTGTTTAGTTTCAGATCTTCCATAATTGAAATCAGCAAAGAAAGTTTCAGTCAGTTCATTGACCAACAAATAGACACTCTCCATCTATTCAAAGGATTATTTATGTATTCTCAGTTAGTTAGTTTTACTGGTTGAGGAAGAAGCTCAGCAGATTCTGGAATAGATTTATAATTGGCAGCGAAATCTTCAAGAAACTCGGCAACCTTCTTTCCAATGCTGTATTGTTCAGAAGAAAGAATTTTTCTGAATTCATAGAAAGAAGCACTTTCGAGATTTTGAACTGAGATAAGATTATCTTCATTATCTCCATTAATCTCATCTTTCATTTGAGAATATCTAAGACTGGTCAGACTAGTTCTGCCATTCACAATGTTGTGGATCATAGTTTCTGACATGAAAGAAGAATTGTTATTTTTTGGAGAATTAGGAGCACCTTTAGGAAGATTATTAGATTCAACTAAAGAATTGTCAAGATACGTTTTCCATTGTAGAGTTCGAGTTCCTGTTCAAAATCAGAGAAAAATGAATTTGCCATTCTAATATCCTAGAGGGAAAATTTTAGGCGGTTTGATAAAAGTATGATTTACCCCAATAAGCGCCTTTAATGTAATTCTTCTCATGCACGTTATTTTGTTAGTTTTACTGTGGAGACGAATGGCGGTTAAATTTTGATATGAGCGAGAAGTCGTGGAGATGCAGCTAAAGAGAATATCTTTCAGGCTGCTCACCTTTTTATTCACAGCAGTGACTTGGTCACCCTCATCGTCGACAATGTCAAATCCTCTTTTAAAAATATGTTGAGAGAGAGTTCTAATGAGATGTAGCGTACTTCTTTTTACAGATCTTTTCGAAGATTTCTTTGATTTTATGGAGATTGACAGCAAGAGTAGTTTCAAATCTGACAGTAGGTTTGTTGTTAATACTAATTGGATTTTAAACATATGCAAAAGAATTCATTTTGTACGGGCAGTTTGGTGCTGCAATGAATGTATTATCCTCAACACTCAGTTTTCTTTCAGCTTCAAGGTGTAAAGGCTCAGATGTGGCCGCATTCTGTTCGAATTGTCAGAGATGAGACGAAGATATAGAGACATACCTCAGTGAGTTGTAAAATAGAGGGTCCCCTTTCAAGAATATTTTGCAGGTTGATATCATTTTCATCAGCCTCGGCTTTGTAATGTTATGAAAAACA
>Ga0182738_1002319_pt1 | contig 22707 bp, 17 predicted proteins | sample eDN5th30CBELigMG_FD_128876 | JGI IMG/M metagenome (GOLD analysis project Ga0182738, IMG submission 128876) | Enriched Miracle-Growth compost microbial communities from Emeryville, California, USA - eDNA 5th pass 30_C BE-Lig MG (version 2)... ...
CACCAATGCCGTCTCCATCCGCGCCTTTTTCAGGAAGGTCGCCGATGTCGCAGTCACCACCGAGACGGCCAGTGCCACCATCATCCAGACCCGTCACCGCATACCGGAATATCCGCTGCAGGCGGGGCAGACGCTGGTCTACCAGGTGCCGATCCCCGAACCGCTGCGCTTCCTCGAGCCGCGCGAGACCGAAACGCGCAAGATGCATGCGCTGGAGGAATACGGCCTCATGCATGTGAAGCTATACGAGGACATCGCTAGGCACGGCCGCATCGCCACCACCTATGCCTATCCGGTCAAGGTCGAGGGGCGTTACGTGATGGACCCGTCGCCGACCCCGAAGTTCGACAATCCCAAGATGCACATGTCGCCGGCCTTGCAGCTTTTCGGCGCGGGTCGCGAAAAGCGCATCTACGCCATTCCGCCCTTCACCGAAGTGGTCAGCCTGGACTTCGAGGACCATCCTTTCGAGGTGCAGACCTTCGACCAGCCCTGCGCGCTGTGCGGCGCTGAAAACGTCTATCTCGATGAAGTCATCCTCGATGACAAGGGCGGGCACATGTTCGTCTGCTCCGACACCGACCACTGCGAAAGGCGCCAGGCGGCCGGCCATCGCGGTTATCTCGCCCCTGAAGCCATGGAGCCTGCCGAATGACCGACGAACCGCTTCTGCGCGTCAACGCGCTGTCCAAATATTACGGCGCGCGGCTGGGCTGCGAGGATGTCTCCTTCGACCTCTGGCCGGGCGAGGTTCTGGCCGTGGTCGGCGAATCCGGCTCGGGCAAGACCACGCTGCTCAACTGCCTGTCGACACGGTTGACGCCGAGTTCCGGCGGCGTCAGCTATCGCATGCGCGATGGCAGCTGGCGCGACCTTTACCGCATGAGCGAGGCCGAGCGACGCTTCCTCATGCGCACCGACTGGGGGTTTGTGCATCAGAACCCGGCCGACGGCCTGCGCATGACCGTCTCGGCCGGCGCCAATGTCGGCGAGCGGCTGATGGCCGTCGGCGATCGCCACTACGGCAATATCCGCTCCACCGCGATCGACTGGCTCTCCCGCGTCGAGATCGGCGAGGACCGCATCGATGACGAGCCGCGCTCCTTCTCCGGCGGTATGCGCCAGCGCCTGCAGATCGCCCGCAACCTCGTCACGGGCCCGCGCCTCGTCTTCATGGACGAGCCCACCGGCGGCCTCGACGTGTCGGTGCAGGCGCGTCTGCTCGACCTGCTGCGTGGGCTCGTCACCGACCTTGGCCTCGCGGCCATCGTCGTCACGCACGACCTCGCCGTCGCGCGCCTGCTCTCGCAGCGCATGATGGTGATGAAGGATGGCCACGTCGTCGAAGCCGGTCTTACCGACCGCGTGCTCGACGATCCGCGCGCGCCCTACACCCAGCTTCTCGTGTCCTCCATTTTGCAGGTGTGACGTGATGAAGATCGTTTCTTTGCAAGGTGTTTGCGCTTTCGCGCCCCCCTCTGTCCGGCCGGACAGAGGGGGGCAACGAAGAGAGCCTCCCGTCGCCGTCGAACTTTCTCATATCCCACCACCGATGATCGCCAGCAGGGAGTTCCTCTGATGCCCACGCTTCTCGTCGTTTCCGAAGTCTCCAAAAGCTTCACCATGCATCTGCGTGACGGCATCAGGCTGCCGGTGGTGGCCGATGTCTCGTTTTCGCTGACCGCCGGCGAATGCGCCGTGCTGGGCGGGCCGTCTGGCGCGGGCAAAAGCTCGATCCTGAAAATGCTCTACGGCAACTATGCCGTGGACGAGGGCCAGATCATCGTCAGCCATGGCGGCCGGCTTGTGGATCTCGCCTCGGCAAGCCCGCGCACCGTGCTTGCCATCCGCCGCGACACCATCGGCTATGTCAGCCAGTTCCTGCGCACCGTGCCGCGCGTCTCGGCGCTCGACGTGGTGGCAGAGCCGCTGGTGGCGCTGGGCGAGGGCAGGGAACTGGCGCGTGACAAGGCACGCGAACTGCTCGCCCGCCTCAACCTGCCCGAAAGGCTGTGGCTGCTGCCGCCGGCCACCTTCTCCGGCGGCGAACAGCAGCGCGTCAACATCGCGCGCGGCTTCATCACCAGCCATCCGGTCCTGCTGCTCGACGAGCCGACCGCCTCGCTCGACGCCGTCAACCGCGAGGTGGTCGTCGGCATGGTCGCTCAGAAGAAGCGCGAGGGTGTAGCGCTGCTTGGCATCTTCCACGATCAGGACGTGCGCGAGGCCGTGGCCGACAGCGTCATCGACGTGACGCAATTCGCACCGGAAAGGATCGCCGCCTGATGACGAAACTGTCGCAACAGCCGCTGGTCCATCCGACCGCCGAGGTCAGCGGCTCGACGCTCGGCCGCTTCACCGAGATCGCTGACCGCAGCCGCGTGCATGAAAGCACGCTCGGCGACTATTCCTACGTCATGCAGGATTGCGGCGTCTGGTGCGCCGAGATCGGCAAGTTCTCCAACATCGCGGCGGCGGTGCGCATCAACGCCACCAACCACCCGACCTGGCGGCCGACGCTGCACCACTTCACCTACCGCGCCTCCGACTACTGGGAGGACGCCGGCCACGAGGAAGAGTTCTTCGCGTGGCGGCGGTCCAATGCCGTGCGCATCGGCCACGACACCTGGCTCGGCCATGGCGTGACGGTGCTGCCCGGCGTCACCATCGGCGATGGAGCCGTGGTCGGTTCGGGCGCGGTGGTGACGAAAGATGTCGCGCCCTACACCATCGTCGCCGGAGTGCCCGCCAGGCCGATCCGCGAGCGCTTCGACCGCCGCACCGCCGAGCGCTATCAGGCGCTGGCCTGGTGGGACTGGGACCACGCGCGCCTGCGCGCCGCGCTCGACGATTTCCGGGAGCTTTCGGCGGAAGAGTTTCTGGAAAAGCACGGCGGGTAGGCATCCGCTAAGGCCTTAACCCGGATAGCCGAAGCGAGGCTATCCGGGTTTTATTTTGCGTGCCTGCATCGGCATGCCCATTCTAAGCGGTGGTCTTCTTTTGGGGGCAGCGGTTTCAACTGGCTGGCGCCAACGAGCTCCGAAATTCATACTCCGAGCCGACGTCGCTCTCCAAGGCGAGCTTGCCCCCTCTCCGATTTGCTTCGCAAACCACCTTTCCTCCATTTCATGCGAGCGAGGAACCCACGTTCTGCGAGGCTGCGACCGTGGGAGCGCCGGTTCCTCGCCCCACTTGCGGAGAGAGGTGTCGGGCGTGGCGAGACGGAGGTCATGCGCATAGCCGAACATCAAGACAGATGCGGCGCCGCGCGAAAAACTACCGCCCCGCGCCGCCCTCCATCAGCCGGCGACGCAGTGCGTTCGAAATATTGTCGAAGATGAAAACCACGATCAGGATCAGCAGCACCATATAGGCCACATTGGCCCAGTTCGAATTGGTGCGCATGGCCTCCCAGAGCTTCAGGCCGATGCCGCCCGCGCCGACCGCGCCGATGATGGTGGCCGAACGGGTGTTGGATTCCCAGAAATAGAGCGCCTGGCTGACGAATACCGGCATCACCTGTGGCGCCACGCCATAGCGTTGCACCACCACCGGCGCGGCGCCCACCGCGCGCACGCCCTCGCGCTGCTTGTCGTCGATGTTTTCCAGCGTTTCGGAATACACTTTTCCGAGTGTTCCGGTGTCGGTGAAGAAGATCGCGGAAATGCCGGCCAGCGGTCCCGGTCCGAAGGCGCGGGTGAAGAACAGCGCCCAGATCAGCATGTCCACCGAGCGCAGGAAGTCGAAGAAGCGCTTCGTCACCTGGTTGGCAAAAAAACTCGGCGTGATGTTGCGCGCCGCGATGAAGGCCAGCGGCAGCGCCACGAAGGAGGCGAACAGCGTGCCCACGAAAGCCATCACGATGGTCTGCAACAGCTTCGTCCAGACGTCGCCATGCTGCCATTGCGAGTTGTTCCAGATATTGTCGAAGGCAAGTGCGGCATTCGACATCTCCAGCTTGATGCGCTCGCCCGAGACGATCAGGCCGGCCACGTCCCCCAGCGGCTTGCCCCAGAAGGGCGAACGCGGATCGAAGAGGAAGTTCGGCCAGCCCAGGAAGCGGCGGCTGAGGGTCACGCGCTCGGGCAGGATGCGGACTTCGCCGGCAAAGCCGAAGTTCGCCTTCACCTCGTCCTCGCGCAGCGTCGCCCAGGCGGGCAGTTCGCCCTGCGGCCTGGCGCCGGTGGGTTCGAGCAGCACCGTCAGAGTCTCGCCGCGATGCTCGACCTCAACCTGTCCGGCATCGGCCACCACGCGCCCGGCGGAGCCGAAATCCACGGCGATCCGGTTGCCGTTCTGGCTCACCCAATCGGGATCGGGATTGTCGCCCAGCGGCGAAAAGCGCGGCCAGGTGATTTTCGCATCTGCGCCCGAGAACCGGATCGTGGGCCGCAGGTCATAGGAGTACCACTGCCGCGCATAGATTTCGGCGCGCTCCCACTGGCCGCCGGAAATCACCGTGCCGATGGAAAAGAACCACCAGCAATAGGCGACATAGGCGAGCGTGCCGAGCGCGATCAGAAAAGGCAGCGCGCGCTTGAGCAGCGGACGGTGAAACACGTCGAAATGGCGGGATTCGATTTCGGCCAGTTGCGCGGCGGAAAGATGCGTCATGGTCAGCGTCCAAATTCGAAGGATTGCGCCCCCACCAGCTTGCGGCGCAGCCAGGCGGAGAACTGGTCGACGGCGATGATGGTGACGAACAGAAGAAGGATGATGGCGAGTGTCTTGGCCTCATGGCCGCGTCCGATCGAAAGGCGCAGTTCCTCGCCGATGCCGCCGCCGCCCACCGCGCCGATGATGGTGGAGGCACGCACATTGATTTCGAAGCGCAGCAGCGCATAGGACATGAAGTTGGGCATCACCTGCGGCACGATGGCAAAGCCCACGCGCTCGAACCAGTTGGCGCCCACCGCGCGCAGCCCTTCCTCGGCCTTCATGTCGGCGTTCTCGACCACCTCGTAGAACAGCTTCCCCAGCGCGCCGATGGTGTGGATGCCGACGGCGAAGATCGCCGGGATCGCGCCCAGCGACAGCACGGCGGCGAAGAAGCCGGCGATCACGATCTCGGGGAAGGCGCGCAGGATTTCCATATAGCGCCGCACCACGAAGCGCAGCGCGCGGCTGGCAACGAGGTTCTTGGCGGCGAGGAAGCAGAGCAGGAAGCCGAAGACGAAGCCGATCAGCGTCGAGAGCGCCGCGATATTGAGCGTCTCCAGCATCTTGTAGAAATATTCGGGAACGTAGAGGCCCGAGCCGAACAGATGGACGCGGCCTTCGGGGTAGTCGTATTTCAGGCTGCCGTCAAAATAAGGCGAGGGCAGGTCGAACAGCGCCCGCCACACTTCGAGGCCGTCGCGGGGCAGCATGTCGCCGACGAAGTCGAAGAAATGCGGCAGCCGGTCGAAGAACTTGCCGGCGTTGGAATCATTGGCGAACCAGAGCGAAGCGCCAAGTGCGGCCGCCAGCGCGCCGACGATGAGGATGGTGTAGAGACGGCGCCGCGCCGCCAGTTCGTGCCAATGCCGCTCGATGGCCATGCCTTCGGCGGACAGGGTGTGGGCAGTCTGGCTCATGCCGTCTCCACTTTGAAAACTCAGTTATGGAAATGGCGGGCGCTGCTCGCGCCCGGCCATCGTCCTGGGAGGACAATCAGCCGCCGATCTGCGCCTTACGGGCGTCGATGATCGGCTGGTAGAATTCCGGCGTCACTTCCGTGTAGCCGGTGAAGTCACCGCCCTGGATGGCGGAGAAGCAGGCCGGATCGCTCTTGGGCAGATCCACCATGAACTGCTTGAACCTAGCCTTGAGGTCGGCGTCGAGCGCGGTGCGGACGACGGTCGGACCGTTCGGGATCAGCGGCGACTTCCACAGTTCGACGAAGTCCTTCATGTCGATGAGGCCCTTGTCGACCATCTTGCGCAGGTTGCCCGACGTGTAGCCCTCGTCGAAATCGCCCACGCCCGAGCCCCAGGTGGTGCCGGCGTCGAACTTGCCGTCCTTGACGGCCAGCACGAGATTTTCGTGGCCACCGCCAAAGCCGGTCTCGCCGAAATAGTCCTTCACGGCAACATTGCCGATATCCTTCGGCAGCGAGGTGGCCGGGATCAGGTAGCCCGAGGTGGAGTCCGGATCGGCGAAGCCGAGCTTCTTGCCCTTCATGTCGGCCAGCGTCTTGAACCCCGAGTCCTTGCGGGCGATCATGATCGAGTAATAGCCCTTGGAGCCGTCGGTCTGCACCGTGGTCAGGATCGGCTCGACCGCGTCGGGATTGGCCAGGTAGATCTTGGCATAGCCCGAAGCGCCAAGCTCGGCATAGTCCAGCGTGCCGCCCAGCAGGCCCTGGATGACGCCGTCATAGTCGGTGGCCGGAAACAGCTTTACCTCCTTCACGCCGATTGCCGCCGGCAGCTTGTCGGCGACGCACTGGTAGTTGCGCAGGCTGTCGGCCTCGTTCTCGCCGCCGAGGATGCCGACGCGGAAGATTTCCGGGCTTTCGGCACGCGCGGCGGTGGCGCCGGCGAGGGCGGCAATGGCGACAGCGCCCAGAAGGGCTTTCTTGAGCGACATGGATATTCTCCTGTTGGGTCCGGATGTCTGCGGTTTCGATGCGCCCTTCACGCGGGCGAGACGATCACGGTCGTTCAGTGCCCGGCATAGGCGGGCACCAGGCTTCCGGCGGATTGAACCACGCGCGGCCGCTCCGGGCGGATCGAGGTGGAGGTGATGGCTTCCGAGATTTCCTCGCCATTGGCGTCGGCGCCGTAGACGAGGCGCACGGCCTCGCGCGTCAGTTCTTCGGGCGCGCCGTCGAACACCACCTTGCCGCCGGCCATGCCGATGATGCGGTTGCAATAGCTGCGGGCGGTGTCGAGCGTGTGCAGGTTGGTGATGACGGTGATGCCTTCGCGCAGGTTGATGTCGCGCAGAGAATCCATCACCTTCTTGGCGTTGAGCGGGTCGAGCGAGGCGATCGGCTCGTCGGCGAGGATCAGCCGCGGCCGCTGCATCAGCGCGCGGGCGATCGCCACGCGCTGCTGCTGGCCGCCCGAAAGCGTGCCGGCGCGCTGCAGCGCGGTCTGGGCGATGTCCAGCCGCTCAAGGGCGGCAAGCGCCATGGCGCGCTCCTCGCGCGAGAAGATGCCGAGCATGTTGAGCGCGGTGGAGCGGTGGTTCAGCCGTCCCAGCAGGACGTTGGTCAGCACGTCGAGGCGCGGCACGAGGTTGAACTGCTGGAACACCATGGCGCAGTCGCGCTGCCAGCGGCGCAGCCTGGCGCCGCGCAGGTCCGACACCTCCTTGCCGTCAAAGAAAATCGCCCCGTCGGAAGGATCGATGAGGCGATTGATCATGCGCAGAAGGGTCGATTTGCCGGCGCCGGAACGACCGATGATGCCGACCATCTGGCCCGGTTCGATTTCGAGCGCGACGCTGTCTACGGCGGTCTTCTTGCCGAAGCGGCGCGAGACATTGTGGATTTCGAGCATGGCGGCTTCCCTGTTTGGCTGACCCAGCCTCTTGGGAAGACTCCGCTACCGGACCAACATGAAACCGCGGTGTCAGTTGGATGTCAGTTTTGTTACGTTGCACAGGCCCGAGCCGCCACGGCCATGATGCGGCGGCCCGGCAGGGCGATGCCCGGAACTACTGTTCGAGCGCGCCGGAACGGGCGTCGGCGCTGCGCGCCACACCGGCCAGCTTGACCAGATCGTCGCCCGCGCGGGTGGCGCGCGTGGCGCGGCGCGTCAGGATGAAGCCGTCCTGCGGGGCGAACACTTCCACGCGCCCGCCTTCCTCGCCGGGGGCGGCCACGATGGTTGCCAGCCGCTGGCCGGCTTTCACCCGGTCGCCGGGCTTCACGTCATAGAGGATCGCGCCCGCCGCGGGCGCGGGCATCATGTCGATATGGTCGATCGGCACGACCTCGCCCTTGAATTCCGTAGGCGTTTCCACCGCCTTGTCCTCGATCACGCCGCGCGCCACCAGCAGCCGGTAGATGCCTTCGGCATCGGCTTCGGCAAAGTGCTGCTCCACGTCGAGTATGCCACGATATTCCACGGTGGTGACCACGCGGCGGGCAAGCTGCGCTTCTGCCGCCGGCAGCTTCAGATAGGGGCACAGCGCCGCCTCATCGAAGGATGCGCCGGATTCGTCGCTCCACAGCACCACCGCCTCGACCCCCATCGAGGCCGCGCAGTCGGCCATCGCCGGCCACAGGTCGCTCTGTATGTAGAGGTAAGGGAGTCCCTCGTCGTCGCAGTGCAGGTCGAGCACGATCTCGTGGCCGAGCGAGAGCTTCAGCAGCCGCGCCTTCAGCCGGTCGTCGGCATTGAGCGGCTTGTCGTCGCCCGGCAGCAGGCCTGCATCGGGCCGGCCGATCAGCGGGAAGTCGCGGTTGAAATTGGTGCGCGAGCCGAGATGGTAACGCCCCTGCGCCGCGCCGAAGAACTGCTGCGCCCGGCCCACCGGATTGGCGCGCGGCACGATGGTGAGGCTGCCGCGCACGCGGCCTTCGGCCTCTGCCTTGCGCAGCTTCGGCATCAGCGCGTCGATGGCCACCACGCCCGGCAGTTCGTCGCTGTGAAGCGCTGCCTGGATATAGGCCTTCGGCGCGTCGGGCGCGGAGCCGGCGATGCGCAAAACGGGAAACTCATAGGTCACGCCATCGCCATTGCCGCGAATGATCTCGGTGGTCTTTTCCATTATGCATCCCCTGGCGTTTGACCGTTTCCCGGAAAGGTGGAAACGGCTGGCAAAAATCGTGGCCGAATGAAAGTATGGCGCCGAACCGGCGCGGGGCTCTTTTTAGCCGTCCGCGCCGCATGGAAGCAAGTTGGGGGAAGCATGCAGTCCAGCCGCGATCGTCTTGAAGCCATCCTTGCGCGTCTCGAGGCGCGCGCAGCCGGAGAAAAGGTCTTCACCAGAACATATGCGGCGGCCGCGCGCGCGGCCGCCGACGCGGCCGACGCACGGCGCGCGGCCGGCGTTTCGCTCGGCGCGCTCGACGGGCGCATCGTCTCCATCAAGGACCTGTTCGATGTGGAGGGCGAGCCGACCGTCGCCGGCTCCCCGATCCGCCGCGATGCAGAACCTGCCATGCAAGATGCCGTGGTCGTGCGCCGGCTGCGGCAGGCAGGCGCGGTCATCGTCGGCAAGACGGCGATGACCGAATTCGCCTTCACCGCTGTCGGCAGCAATCCCGGTTTCGGCACGCCGGGCAATGCCGTCGATCCGGCCCGCGTGCCCGGCGGCTCGTCCTCGGGGGCGGGCGTATCCGTCGCCGAGGGGACCAGCGAAATCGCCATCGGTTCAGACACGGGCGGTTCCGTTCGCATTCCAGCCGCGCTCAACGGCGTGGTCGGCTTCAAGCCCACGGCCGGCCGCATTCCGCTCGACGGGGTGTTTCCGCTGTCCTTCACGCTGGATTCTGTCGGTCCGCTGGCGAAAACGGTGGCCGATTGCGTGCTTGCCGATGCCGTCATGGCCGGCGGGACATATGCAGCGCCGCGTCCGATGCCGCTGACCGGGTTGCGCATCGGCATTCCGCACGGCCGCTTACTGCGGGACATGGAGCCGGAAATCGAAGCCGGTTTCGAGCGTAGCCTCCGGCTGCTTGAGGCCGCCGGCGCGCGCATCGTCGATCATCGCATCGACGATCTGATCGAGAAGATGCTCGACGCGGCCAGCAACGGCTCCATCGCCGGCATCGAGGCGGCAGCGCTGCATTCCGACTGGCTGGGCGATGAGACCCTTGCCGCACAGGTCGATCCGCGCGTTGCCCGCACGCTCGCGCGCCGTGCCGGCGTGCCTGCATCCGCCTATATCAAGCTGATCCAGCGCCGCAACGAACTCGCCCGCGCCATGGACGAGCGGCTGGCCCCCTTCGACGTGCTGGCCCTGCCCACCACGCCGGTTGTCGCACCGCTGATCGAGGTTGCGGAAGAAAGCATCAACTCCCTCAACCGCACCGACGACATCTTGCTGCGCAACCCGCAGGTGGCCAACCAGTTCGACCTCACCGCGATTTCCCTGCCCATGCCGGAAATGGAGCTGCCGGGCGGGCTGATGCTGTTTGCCCGCAACGGGCACGACGATCGTCTGTTTTCGATTGCCGCAGCGGTGGAAGCGGAGCTGGCCAGGGCGGAGCGTTGAACGCAACGGATGCGCGCCAGTGGATGAAAAGCGCATCGGATTCCAGATAAATATTTGATTTTATTCATTTCGGGAAAATAGTTCATCCCCGTCTTTTTCGCTTCCCGCATAATGTGTGCATCGGCCTCACCGGGAACACGGGTCATGAACCGGATGAACGTGGAGGGCGACGATGTCCGGACTGGTGGCGTGACGGTAGCGCTGCTGGGCGATGAGCCCTCAGGTCCGGGCCCCAGGGAGCGGCTGGCCACGCGAATGTGGAGGCGTACGAACCGGGCAAGAGCATCGAACGGGCGGTCTGGGAGCCGCAATTATATAACTTCAGATGAGCGCGTTCTCCGACCGCCCGTCTTCCCACGACCTCGACAATGGCCAGACGGTGAAAACCGGGCGTGGCGACGGACAGTTGTGGCCCGCCACCAATCGCTGATTGTTGAAACATGAACCGATCCGCGCGAAGGTGACGGCGGTTTGATATAGGCTGCGGCGGATTCGGCTGGAGGAGAGGATATGGCAAGCACGCTCAAGGGGCCCGGCATTTTCCTGGCGCAGTTCGTCGGGGATGCGGCGCCGTTCAACTCGCTGAAGAGCATTGCCGAATGGGCAGCCGGCCTTGGCTACAAGGGCGTCCAGATACCGACATGGGACGGGCGGCTGTTCGATCTCAAGAAGGCGGCTTCGTCCAAGGCTTATTGCGACGAGATCAAGGGCGTCTGCGCCGAGGCCGGCGTGGAGATAACCGAGCTTTCCACCCACCTCCAGGGTCAGCTCGTGGCCGTGCACCCCGCCTACGATCTCCAGTTCGACGGCTTTGCCCCGGCGCAGGTTCACAACAATCCCAAGGCCCGTCAGGAATGGGCGGTCGAGCAGATGCTGTTCGGCGCCAAAGCCTCGCGGCATCTCGGCCTGAAAGCCTCCGTCAGCTTTTCCGGTTCGCTCGCTTTCCCCTACCTCTATCCCTGGCCGCAGCGTCCGGCCGGGCTGATCGAGGAGGCGTTCGGCGAACTGGCCAGGCGCTGGAAGCCGATCCTCGATGCCTATGAGGATGCGGGCGTCGATCTCTGCTATGAAATCCACCCCGGCGAAGACGTTTTCGACGGCGCGACCTTCGAGATGTTTCTGGACGCGGTCGGCGGCCACAGGCGCTGCAACATCAATTACGACCCGTCGCACTTCCTGCTGCAGCAGCTCGATTATCTCGCTTTCATCGACATCTACCACGAGCGCATCAAGGCGTTTCACGTCAAGGATGCCGAGTTCAATCCGGACGGCCGTCAGGGCGTCTATTCCGGTTATCAGGGCTGGGTGAGCCGCGCAGGCCGCTTCCGCTCGCTGGGCGACGGGCAGGTGGATTTCTCCGGCATTTTTTCAAAGCTCGCGGCCTGTGGCTATGACAGTTGGGCGGTGCTGGAATGGGAATGCTGCCTGAAGGCGCCTGAGGTTGGAGCCGCCGAGGGCGCGCCTTTCATCGACGCGCACATCATCCGCGTCACCGACAAGTCCTTCGACGATTTTGCCGGCGGCACCACGGATCGCGCCGCATTGCGCAGGATGATGGGCATTTGACGAAAGCTCGGGGAGGAGGGAGAGCCATGGCAATCGAGGGACGCAGCGAGCGCAGGGAAGGCCCGATCCGCTACGGCATGGTCGGCGGCGGACAGGGTGCTTTCATCGGCGGCGTGCATCGCATCGCCGCGCGCATCGACGGCGAGTTCGCGCTGGTGGCGGGGGCGCTGTCCTCCAACCCGGAGCGGGCACGGGCTTCAGGCGCGGAACTCGGGCTCGACCCGGAGCGCACATATGCGTCTTTCCGGGAAATGGCCAAGGCTGAAGCAAAGCGCCCCGATGGCATCGAGGCCGTGTCGATCGTCACGCCCAATAACATGCACTACCCAGCTGCCAAGGCGTTTCTGGAGGCGGGCATCCATGTCATTTGCGACAAGCCGCTGACCTCGACCCTTGCCGATGCAAAAAAACTCGCGGGGCTGGTGGAAAAAACCGGCAAGGTGTTCGTCCTCACCCATAACTACACCGGCTATCCGATGATCCGGCAGGCGCGCGAGATGGTGCGGAAGGGCCAGCTCGGCGAAATCCGCGTCGTGCAGGCGGAATACCCGCAGGACTGGCTGACCGAGAAGGTCGAGGACGCGGGCTCCAGGCAGGCTGCCTGGCGCACCGATCCGAAGCAGTCCGGCGTCGGCGGCTCCACCGGCGACATCGGCACCCATGCCTATAATCTCGCCCGCTTCGTCACGGGACTGGAGCTGGACAGCCTTTCGGCCGATCTCGATTCCTTCGTCGCAGGCCGCGCCGTGGACGACAATGCCCATGTCATGCTGCGCTTCAAAAGCGGCGCCAAGGGTATGTTGTGGGCAAGTCAGGTTGCGCCCGGCAATGAGAATGCCTTGAAGCTGCGCGTCTATGGCACGAAGGGCGGCATCGAGTGGTCGCAGGCCGACCCGAACTATCTCTGGTACACGCCTTTCGGCGAGCCCAGGCGGTTGATTACCCGCGGCGGTGCGGGTTCCGGCCCGGCGGCGGGCCGCGTGACGCGCGTGCCGCCGGGCCACCCGGAAGGCTATCTGGAAGGCTTCGCCAACATCTATGTGGAAGCCGCAAGGGCGATCCGCGCCGCACGTCGCAGGAACGGCAAGCCGGGCAGGGACGTGCTGTTTCCGACCGTGCATGATGGCGTCGAGGGTGTGGCGTTTATCGAGGCCTGCGTGAAGTCGTCGGGAAAGAACGCAGCCTGGACGAAGCTGTAGGGAAATATTCTTTTTTGCCAGCAAGCCGGTGTCCCCAGCCAAAAGCCTTCGACGGTGGCAATTTGGTCCGCCAATCGCTATTTGAGGACGGAGATGACAATTCCGCCGTTTCGCGCAAAGCGCGCCGGCGGGACAGAAGGTCGAGATAATCATCATGGCGGCAAGGGATACGCTGACGAAAAACCAGCTTCGCGTGCTGGAGAAGCTTGAGGCCTCGAAAGGCCCGCTCAGCGCCTACATGCTGCTCGACCAGTTGCGCGACCAGGGTTTTCGCGCGCCGCTGCAGGTCTATCGCGCCCTCGACGGGTTGATGAATGCGGGCTTCGTCCATCGGCTGGAAAGCATGAACGCTTTCGTCGCCTGCTCCGAACCGCATGACCACAACCATCGCATGATCGCCTTCGCTATCTGCGACAAATGCGGAGAGGTCTGCGAGTTTTCCGATGAGGTGATCGGCAAGCAGCTCGACGCCTGGGTCGGCTCCACCGGCTTTGCCGCCAAGAAGGCGATTATCGAGTTTCGCGGGACTTGTGCCAAATGCGCCGCGCTGGCGGCGTAGCGGTTGACGCACGCCCGGTGTGTGGATACCACTGGATTCGGAATCGGTTCCGCCTTGCGGCGGATGAAAAGGGAACACGGTAAGGCCATTGGCCGAAGCCGGGACTGCCCCCGCAACTGTAGCCGGCGAGCTTTCCTTCAAACAGGCCACTAAGAGCGCGAAGCGCGATTGGGAAGGCGAAGGACAAACGACGACCCGGAAGTCAGGAGACCTGCCTTTTCCGGTCACCCATGCTTGAACACGGGGTGTGTTCAGGCGCGGTCGTCCGTGGCGGTGACATTTGAAAAAGTGTTGCCGCAGCCGGGCACGGCCGAGGGGTGAACTGCATCCGCTTTTCGCCATTCGATCTTTCCCCTGCGGTTTGGAGACAAACCTGCGGGCGCCGTTGCGCCTGCAAGCCTTGGGGGCAGACGTGCAGAAATGGACAATTTGCGCCGGTGCATTCGCGCTGGCATTTTCGGGACATGCGAACGCGCAGGACGTGGAAAGCGGCGCAGGCGAGACGATCGAGCTTGGCCGCATCGTCGTCACCACCCCGCTCAGGCGCGCAAGCTCGCTGGAGCGGTCGACCTCGTCCGTAGTGGTGATCGGTGAAAGCGAAATCGCGCAATCGGCTGCGCTCGATCTGCCGTCGCTTCTCAAGACCATCCCCGGCGTCACGGCAACGTCCAATGGCGGCCTGGGTGCGGATTCCAGCGTTTCCCTGCGCGGCACCACGCCCAGCCAGACGCTGGTGCTGGTGAATGGCGTGCGGGCCGCCTCGGCGACCACGGGAACGGTGAACCTGTCGGGCATCCCCCTGGCGTCCATCGAGCGCATCGAGATCGCCAAGGGCGGGCACTCGGCCCAATATGGTTCCGACGCCATCGGCGGCATCATCAACATCGTCACCAGGCAGGGCGGCCTCTGCGCTGACGGTCGCGACGCCTGCGGCTCCGTCACTGCCGGCGTCACCTACCCCTGGGGCGGGTATGTGTCGACCGGCGTGCAGGGCCAAAGCGAAAGCGGCCTGAACTACGCCCTCGGCGGCCAGTTCTTCGGCACGCGCGGCTACGATTTCACGCTGCCCAGCGCCTGGGGCCATGAACCCGGCCCGAACGGCTTCCTGCGCGGCTCGGCCAATTTCGCTCTGTCGAAGGACCTCGACTGGGGCCGGGTCTATGCGGACGGGCTCTATGCGCGCGGCCGCATTCACTACGACAGCACCCCGCCCGCAGCCAACGAAGCCGACACGGACAATTTCTCCGGCAAGCTTGGCACCCGCATCGATCATTCCGAGAACTGGTCTTCCACGCTCGAACTTTCGACCGCGCTCGACAACGCCTCCAATTTCCGCGGCAGCATCAAGGGCGACGATTTCGGTACCCGCCGCTACGGCGTGCTGGCCTCCACCCAGAAGAGCTTCGAGACGGACGTGGCCCGGCACATATTGCTGGGGGGCGTGGAAGCCTATCGGGAATCAGTCTCCGGCAGCTCCATTTCCGAAGTTGCCTACGACAGGACGAGCCGCGACCTGACTGCCGTCTTCGGGCAATATTCCGTCGAATACGGACCGCTCAACATCGATTCCGGCCTGCGCTATGACCATGACGGCCAGTTTGGCGGGGCGACGACCTACAATATCGGCGCCAGCTACGAACTGATCGACGGACTGGTGGCACGCGCGTCCTACGGGACCGGCTTTCGCGCGCCCACCTTCAACGACCTCTACTATCCCGACCCCTTCACGCCGGGCAATCCGGACCTGAAGCCGGAGAAATCGCGCTCCTACGAAATCGGGCTGACGTGGCAGGCGACCGAACGCACCAGCCTCGACGTGGCGCTCTACCGCAACGATATCAGCAACCAGATCGCCTGGGCTCCGGTCGATCCGGGCGACTTCTTCGGGCCCTGGCACCCGGACAATATCCAGAAGGTGCGGATCACCGGCTTGGAGGCGGCACTTTCACACCGCTTCAGCGAGGAGTGGAGCGCGAAAGCAGCCGTGGATGTGCGCGAGCCGCTCAACCGCAGCGAAGGACTGCATGGCCGCTATGTAATCTATGCGGACCGCTTCAAGGCAACGGCCGAACTGACCTACAGCCCGACCGAACAGCTTCAGCTCATAGGCCGGGTGCTCTACGGTGCGGCCCGCTACACCGATGAGCTCAACACGGCCAGGTTGCCGGATTACGTGACGGCCGATTTCACCGCCCTTTATGCGCTCGACAGCCGGTCGCAGTTCAAATTCTCGGTGGAGAACATCTTCAACGAGCAATATGAAACCAAGGCAGGTTATCGGGCGCCGGGACGCACGCTGGATTTCAGTTTTACGCGAGCTTTCTGATCCGGACGCTCCCCGCAAACGCTCCGGCGTGGAGAAGAGGCATGAGCCAGACATGTATGAGCATTTTGCAGCCAGTCGGAAACCGGCTGCAAAATGCGACGAAAGCAGACGAGTAGATTGGTGGTTCCGATGAAACGGGTGAGACCGCCGTTCCCGATGCCCAATGTTTGCGCCGTTGTAACCATGGCGATGCTTTGCGCCGGCCTCGTCGGCATCGCCGTACCGTCGCAGGCCGGCTCGCCGCCACGGCGCGTGGTGTCGATGAATGTCTGTACCGACCAGCTCGCCATGTTGCTGGCGGGCGGGGGGCAGCTTTATTCGGTGTCTGCTCTGGCCGGGGACACCGAAAGTTCCGTGCTGGCTGATGAGGCCGGGCGCTATGTGATCAATCATGGTCTGGCGGAGGAGGTCTTCCTGATGTCGCCCGATCTGGTGATTGCCGGTACCTACACCACCCGCACCACCGTTGACCTGTTGCGCCGGCTGGGCTTTCGCGTCGAGGAATTCGCGCCGGCCAACTCCTTCGCGGACATCGGTGAACACATCACCCGCATGGGCGAGCTTCTGGGCAGGCAGGAAAAGGCCGCCGCATTGATCGCGCAGATGGAGGCGCGGCTTGCCGCGCTGCGCGCGCAACCGGCGTCCGGCAAGACGGTGGCGCTTTACTACGCCAACAGCTACACCTCAGGCGCCGGCACTCTGGTAGACGAGACGGTGAAGGCTGCCGGGCTGGTCAATATCGCCGACACGCTGGGCATGCAGGGCACGAGCCAGTTGCCGCTGGAAATGCTGGTGCTGGAAAATCCCGACCTCGTCGTCACCAGCCACGGCGAATATGCCAGGCCCGCGCTTGCCGAGGAAGGGTATGTCCATCCCGCCTTCAAGGCATTGATCGCGGGTCGCAAGGTGGTCGATGTACCGGCCAGATACACGATCTGCGGAGCGCCCTTCACGCTCGAAGCCGCGCGCATCATGCATGATGCGGCAGCATCCGCTGGGGAAAACAGATGAGCGAGATCGCGCGCTACCGCCTGCTGTTGGCGCTGCTTGCCGCTGCGACGCTGGCTCTGTTCGTGCTGTCGCTCACGGTCGGCCCCGCCGCGATCGCGTTCGCGGACAGCATGGCCGCCCTGTTCGGGGGGGAGGATGCCGGCCCGCTGGCGCTCATCATGCAGGAAATTCGCCTGCCGCGCGCAATCCTCGGCCTGATGGTCGGCGCCACGCTTGGACTTTCGGGCGCGGTGCTCCAGGGTTATCTGCGCAATCCGCTGGCCGAGCCGGCACTGCTCGGTGTCAGCGCCACTGCCTCGCTCGGCGCGGTCATTGCCATTTACACCGGCTTTGCCGCCGTCTTCCCGCTTGGCCTGCCGCTGGCGGCGCTTGCCGGGGGAGCGATTGCGGTCGTTGTCGTGCAGGCCATGGCCGGTGCGCGCGGCGGTGCGCTCACCATCATCCTGGCAGGCGTGGCCGTGTCGAGCTTCGCTGCGGCCATGACTTCGCTGGCGCTCAACCTGTCGCCCAATCCGTTTGCCGCGCTGGAAATCATGTTCTGGATGCTGGGCTCGCTTGCCGACCGCTCGATGACGCATGTGTGGCTGGCCGCACCCTTCATGGTGGTGGGCTGGGCCATGCTGGCAAGCATCGGCCGCTCGCTGGACACCCTCACTCTGGGCCGCGATGCTGCCGCCAGCATGGGTGTGGACCTGCGCCGGGTGCAGTCGCTGGCTGTGTTCGGCACCGCAGCCTCGGTGGGGGCGGCGACCGCGGTTGCCGGCGCTATCGGCTTTGTCGGCCTCGTCGTGCCGCATCTGTTGCGGCCGCTGGTCGGCGCGCGTCCGTCGCGGCTCCTGCCCGCCAGCGCGCTCGGCGGGGCCTGCGTGCTGCTGGCCGCCGATATCCTCGTGCGGCTGATTGCGCCGGGCAGGGATTTGAAACTTGGCGTGCTGACCGCGATCGTTGGCGCACCTTTCTTCCTGTGGCTCGTCTATCGCACGCGGAGGAACCTGCTGTGACCCTGCTGACCGCGAACGGGCTGCATGTTTCGCTGGGCGGACGCCCGGTGTTGAACGATCCTTCCTTCCATGTGGGCGAAGGCGAATTCGTCGGGTTGATCGGCCCGAACGGCGCGGGCAAGTCCACCCTGCTGCGGGCGGTACTCGGCCTCATCGAAGCGTGCGGCGACATCGCCATTTCCGGACAGGATGCCACTTCCATGAGTGCGCGCGAGCGCGCCCGACGCATTGCCTATCTGCCGCAGGAACGCGAGATCGGCTGGCCGGTTTCGGTGGAGATGGTGGTGTCGCTCGGCCGGGCGCCGCACCGCCCGGCCTTTGCCGGCCTCGATGCAGCCGACCGGGTGCGGATCGAAGAAGCGATGCGGCGCATGGAATTGCAGGAATTTCGCCATCGCGTCTCGACCGAACTTTCGGGCGGCGAGAAGGCGCGTGTGCTGATCGCCCGGGCGCTGGCGCAGGATGCGCCGTTGCTTCTTGCCGATGAGCCGACCGCCGGCCTCGATCCGTCGCACCAGATTTCGCTGATGCGGCTGTTCGCGGAACTGGCGGGCGAAGGACGCGGGGTGGTCGCGTCGCTGCACGACCTCAGCCTTGCCGCGCGCTGGTGCACGCGGCTGATCCTGCTCGACAAGGGGGCGATCGTCGCCGACGGCCCGCCGGCGGACGTGCTGACGCGTGAGCGCATGCGCTCGGTCTATGGCGTCGAGGCCTATCTGGGCGAGGCCGAAGGCGGCCTGCTCGTGGTGCCGCTGGACACGGCTGCCGCAACGGCTGTCTCCGAAGGTGAATAGAAAATCCGGCGCGTCGTATCGCGCTGGAAAGATCTAGTGCGCCTCGTCCCAATTGTCGGCGGCACGGGCTTCCACCTGGAGCGGCACCTTCAGCGCCACCGCCGGCATGGCGGCCCCTTCCATAACCGAACGGATCACGGGAATGGTGGCTTCCACCTCCTCGTCCGGCACTTCGAAGATCAGTTCGTCATGCACCTGCAGCAGCATGCGGGCATCGAGCCCGGCTTCCGGCAATGCCTTCTCCATGCGCACCATGGCGCGGCGGATGATATCGGCGGCCGAACCCTGGATCGGCGCGTTGATGGCCGCGCGCTCGTTGAAGGCGCGCATCTGCGGATTGGCGGAGCGGATTTCAGGATAATGCGCGCGCCGCCCGAAGATCGTTTCCACATAGCCGTTGGCGCGGGCGAACGTCTTGGTGCTGTCCATATAGTCGCGGATGCCGGGGAAGCGCTCGAAATAGCGCTTGATGTAGTCGCTGGCCTCCTCGCGGGGAATGGAAAGCTGGTTCGCCAGCCCGAAGGCCGAAATGCCGTAGATGATGCCGAAATTGATCGCCTTGGCGCGACGACGCACCTCCGAGGGCATGCCCTCGACCGGCACGCCGAACATCTCCGATGCCGTCATCGCATGAATGTCGATGCCGTCCTCGAAGGCCTGGCGAAGCTGTGGAATCTCGGCCACATGGGCCAGCACCCGCAGTTCGATCTGGCTGTAGTCGGCCGACACCAGCTTGTAGCCCTTGTCGGCGATGAAGGCGGTGCGGATCCGACGCCCTTCCGAGGTGCGGATCGGAATGTTCTGCAGGTTGGGCTCGGATGACGACAGCCGCCCCGTCGAGGTCGCGGCCAGCGCATAGGACGTGTGGACGCGGTTGGTGCGGGGGTTGATGTAACCCGGCAACGCATCCGTATAGGTTGACTTGAGCTTGGTGAGCTGGCGCCAGTCCACGATCTTGCGCGGCAGCGGGTGCCCCTCGGCGGCGAGGTCTTCCAGCACCTGCGCGGAGGTGGACCATTGGCCGGTCTTGGTCTTGGAGCCGCCGGGCAGGCCCATCTTGCCGAACAATATGTCGCCGAGCTGCTTGGGCGAGCCGATGGTGAATTTTTCGCCGGCAAGCTGGTAGATTTCTTCTTCCAGCCCGGCCGCGCCCTGTGCGAGTTCTCCCGACAAACGGCTCAAAATCTGCCGGTCCACGGAAATGCCGCGCTGTTCCATCTGCGCCAGCACCGGCACCAGCGGCCGCTCCAGCCGTTCGTAGACGGAGACCAGCTTCTTCGCCACCAACCGGGGTTTCAGGATGTGCCACAGCCGCAGCGTCACATCGGCATCCTCGCCCGCGTAACGGGTGGCCTTGTCGATGTCGACCATGTCGAAGGTGATCATCGTCTTGCCGCTGCCGGCCACTTCCTTGTAGGAAATGGTCTTGTGGCCAATCCAGCGCTCGGAAAGCGAATCCATGCCGTGGCCGCCGTTCAGGCCCGCGTCGAGCACATAGGAAATCAGCATCGTGTCGTCATAGGACGCAATGTCGATGCCGTAGCGGTTCATCATCACGAGGTCGTATTTCAGGTTCTGCCCGACCTTGAGCACCGCCGGGTTCTCGAGCAGGTTGCGCAGCAGCGTCAGCGCATCGCGGATCGGTATCTGGTTCTCGACCAGCCCGCCACCCAGCAGGTCGCCCTGACCGCTCTTGTGGTTGAGCGGTACATAGGCCGCGCGGCCGGGGCGGGTAGCGATCGAAAAGCCGCACAGCTCGGCCTGCATCGGATCGAGCGAGTTGGTTTCCGTGTCGAAGCCCACTACGCCGGCTGCGCTCGCCTCCGCCATCCAGTCGGCCAGCGTTTGAAGGTCGCGGATGCAGACATAGGCTTCATGGTCGAATTTGTGCGCCACGGCTGCCTGAGCGAGCGCCTCGGCGAGGGCGCTCGGGGTGTTCTGGTCCTGTTGCGCAGGCTCGGCGCCAGCCGGCGACGCGGGCGCGGTCTCGCTCGTCGAAGCAGAGGAGGGAACCCTGGCGCCCACATCCGGGCCATGCGCCTCTTCCTTGCTCTGGATGACGACTTCGGCGGGCTCGATCTCGGCGGCTTCCGTGCCGGTCGCTTCCGCCACGCGGCGGGTAAGCGAGGTGAATTCCATCGCCTTGAGGAAGGAGATCAGCTTCGGGCCGTCGGGTGATTCCAGCACGAATTCGTCCAGCGCCTCGCTGACGGGCACATCCGTCCTGAGCGTCACCAGTTCGCGCGAGACACGGGCATTGTCGGTATTGTCGATGATCGACTGGCGACGCTTCTCCTGCTTGATCTCGCCGGCGCGGGCAAGCAACGTGTCGAGGTCGCCGAACTGCTCCAGAAGCTGCGCCGCCGTCTTCGGCCCGATGCCCGGAACGCCCGGAACGTTGTCGACGGAATCGCCGGTCAGCGCCTGCAGGTCGATCATCTTTTCGGGCGGCACGCCCCATTTCTCGATCACCTCGGGAATGCCGATCTGGCGGTCCTTCATCGGGTCGTACATCGTGACCGAAGGCCCGACGAGTTGCATCAGGTCCTTGTCGGAGGACACGATGGTCGTGTCGCCGCCCGCCTCGCAGGCAAGCCGGGCATAGGTGGCGATGAGGTCGTCGGCCTCGAAGCCCTCCATTTCCAGGCAGGGCAGGTTGAAGGCGCGGGTCGCCTGGCGGATCAGCCCGAACTGCGGCACGAGATCTTCCGGCGGGGCCGAGCGGTTGGCCTTGTAGTCGGAGTAGAGATCGTGGCGGAAGGTCTTCGACGAATAGTCGAAAATCACCGCAAAATGCGTGGGCACGATCCCGACATCGGTGTTGCGGGCGTCCCTCAGCAGCTTCCACAGCATGTTGCAGAAGCCGGAGACCGCGCCCACCGGCAGATTGTCGGATTTGCGCGTCAGCGGTGGCAGCGCATGATAGGCGCGGAAGATGTAGCCGGAGCCGTCGACGAGGAAGAGATGATCGCCTTTTTTCATGCGCGTAGCCCTAACGTGCGGGCAGGAATCTGTCCATTGGAAAGCTTGCCGGAGACCTGTGCGCGGCAAAGGCAACTGACACTTTCGGTCGATCACGCGTATGTTACAAAACTGTAATGTGCGTGCCCTTGAATTGCCACCTTCGCCGCACCAGATAGCAGCCATCGGCAATCATTAGCCGAGTCCGGAATAAGGCCCGTCCCCCGCCTGGACCGGACGTTGCGGCAGCCTAATCCCCCCTCTCCGGGCTGCCGCACCCCTTTTTAGTACCGCCGCCGTGGTTTCCCTCCACCACGGCGGCATTTTTTTGCGCTTTGCGCATGGCAATGCCGGTTGGCTCAACAGAGCCGGTCTTTCCGTTTTGGTCCTGCCGCTCTAGGTTGGCTTCGCAGAATCGAAAGGCCAGGAAAAAATGCTCGCCATCGCACCCGTTCTCGATCACCTCGACGCCAATCTCGACAAGAGCGTCGAGAGGCTGTTCTCGCTGCTTCGCATCAAGTCGATCTCGACCGACCCCGCCTTCGCCGCCGATTGCCGCAAGGCCGCCGAATGGCTGGTCGAGGACCTGAAGTCGATCGGCTTCGAGGCGAGCGTGCGCGACACGCCCGGCCATCCCATGGTCGTGGCCCACCATGAAGGCCCGTCAGCGGACGCCCCGCATGTGCTGTTCTACGGCCATTACGACGTCCAGCCGGTCGATCCGCTCGACCTGTGGCATGACGATCCGTTCGATCCCAAGGTCAAGGAACTCGGCCCGGACCGCAAGGTCATCACCGGTCGCGGCTCCTCAGACGACAAAGGCCAGCTCATGCTGTTCGTCGAAGCCTGTCGCGCCTACAAGGCCGTGCATGGCAAGCTGCCCTGCCGCGTGACCATCCTGTTCGAGGGCGAGGAGGAGTCCGGTTCGCCGTCTTTGAAGCCTTTCCTCGACGCCAATGCCGAAGAGCTGAAGGCCGATTTCGCCATGGTTTGCGACACCGGCATGTGGAACCGCGATACGCCGGCTATCTGCGTGGGGCTGCGTGGCCTTGTGGGCGAGGAAGTGATCGTCCATGCCGCCGACCGCGACCTGCATTCGGGCGAGTTCGGCGGTGCCGCCGCCAACCCGATCCGCATC